>JAEEGL013104423.1_pt1 | contig 11582 bp, 10 predicted proteins | sample 9134231 | NCBI WGS metagenome assembly JAEEGL01 (sample SAMN16246548, study PRJNA631951) | gut metagenome | biome: gut microbiome; feature: rumen; material: fiber-attached | host: Bos | place: Iran: Karaj | collected 2018-10 | reverse complement strand
TTTTTTATGTTTATGTCTTTGAGTGATTTTTACTCATAGAGTTGTACAAATTGATAGTAAAAGCTGTCTGTAAGCTTGCTTATAAGCAGATTTTAGTAGCAATTTTGCAATAAGCATAGCTTTAAAAGCACTCAAAGGGTTTTATAGGTTTTTGTTATTTTTTTAGTGGACACTACTGATACATCATACATTTATACATCATACACAGTCCCGCTTCCGATGACGCGACCATCTCGCGACCATCCCGAACGTCACCGTACCATCCTTAATACATTAAACCTTTCTGACGTATATCACTTTGTTTCCTGTCGGGTTCGCCATCTGCCATCCGTCACGCGGTTCGGTTGTGTGATAACGGGCGTAATAATCGGCATAGGAGAGTTGTTGCATACAAGGCTTCCGCTGAAGGTAGAGCGCCGTGTCTTCAATAGCAAAATAAGGATTCGGACTAACCAGTTCGCCGCGCTGAAGGGCTTCGGCTATCCGGTTGTAGATGCGTTGCTGCATCTCAGGGGCATAACTGTTCCACAGTCGTTCGCAAGCTCGTCGGCGGCGCTTGTACTCGCCTTGCGGTTTGAGCAATGCCCAGATACTGATAATACTGTACATAATCTCAAATATTTTTGTTTTGTTCGGTGGCATTTTTGCCGCCGCTTTTTTTCTATGTTCATCCTGCCTCGCCTTGCCATGCCTTCTGTACTATTAGGCAAGGCTTGGCGTAGCATATTGTTTTTTTTCTTTTGGTTCTTTTCTTTTTTGAATTGCAATTCGGCGACAAAAGTACTGCTTTTTCCGCCTATTCTTGTCCGAAAATCAGACAATCGGCACCAAGACCTATTTTTTCAGCAACTCATAGACATGTGCGCGGGACATCCCCAACGCATCGGCAGTCCGCTCTGCTACATGCGGCCAGCCTCGCCGGACCTGATAATCATAAAAGAGGCGAAAGATCTGCTCCTTCACCTCTTTGACGTTGAATTCCACCTTGTTGATGTTTTCCGGTTCCTCTCCCAGAACCTCTTCCATGCGGGTACGAACGAACAGGACTGTCTCCGCACCCAGATCGATGTGATTTTTCATTTTGTGTTAACTTTTATTGGTTTTCTGGCACTATCGCCATTGCCCGCAAAGTTAACACTATTTTTTGATTATCAATACAAAAAAAGCCGCCCTCTCGGACGGCAATACCATACACTACAGTATTAACTACTCAAGCGAACTAATCGCTCATTGATTATCATAAGATAACTGTCTTGCATCTCTTTAGAGAGAAATGAACTGCGTATCGTTTCTTCCCATTTCGTTTGCACTTTCACGAACTGCGACCGCATTGTCTCTTGAACTTTTTCCGGAACACCGCTGCCTGTCATTGCCTGTGTGAAGTCGCGCCATGTAATCTTGCTTTTCTTGCCGTTAAGATTTAATGCGAGTTCCTCTTTGTCATCCGGCATTACGATCAATGTGTTTAGCATATCGTACGCCGGACTCAATACATACTCTTCTTTCGGCACGTATAATGAGAAGTTTTTAAGATGCATGTCGCTATTACCGACAATCCAACTAAACATTACCACTTGCCAGAAATTCACTACGTCCAACATCGGTGCAGCGGAGTATTGTTTGATAACCTTGCTGATTTTTTCGTAAGATCCTCGATATTTTTTCTCCGTCAATTGTTCCGACAATTGGCAGAGATCCTCCATTACAATCTTCTCGTTTTTCTTGGTTCGATCTATACGCCGTGTCAAGTAAACCAATCTCCCATCCGCAAACCGAGCAAGGCAATGTGGCACAACTGTTATTCCCGCCTGTTCCGCCAAGTGCATTGTCAAATCTTCATTCTCAGGCAGTTCTGCATACTTGTCTGTTTGAGGCTTTAAAATATATCTGCCCTGCAATCCGACTATGGTAAATCGTTCAATCTCTCCTTCAACCTTTTGGATGTCCAGTGACAATTTTGCTTGCACTCCGGGAACTGCCGTTCTTGTTCGAATAACGGTCTTTGCTATCTGTCGAATCTGAGTATGGTCATAAGGCATAGTCGGTACCTCTTTAGTACCGAACATACGCTTTGCACAAGCCGGATGATAATCCTTTTCTCCGGCCATTAATTCTCTATAGCAGCATAAACATTTCATTCCTCTTCATCGTTAATTTGTTCAACAGAGACTGCTCCGATACAATCTTGGCAGCATGCCAACAATAGTCCCATTCGATCACGTTGGTCTATTTTCCAACTTTTTACTGCCACGTCCAGCAACCATCCTTCCGGAATCAATCCATCAAAAAAAGGGAATAGTATCTGTGACTCATACGGTTCCTTACGCAAAGGAAGAGTAAGACTTATCGGTTGTGCATCCTTTCGTTGCAAATAATCGGTATCATACCAGAACATATATCCGTTTTCATCCTCGCGAATAATTCCGGCATGTATTTGTTTGAAATATACGTTTCCTTGCTTCATGATCTATCTCCTTCCATTGGACTTAATTCCGCGCCGAAAAGACTAAGCACTTGATTCACTTTGTCCATTCGGAGCGTTTCTTTCCCCTGCTCCAATTCTCTGATGAATCGCAATCCAACTCCGGATTTGCGACTCAATTCTTCCTGCGTCAACCCAAACTGTTTGCGCTTGGCTTTGACAAACGTAGCTAACTTCGTCATTTTTACACCATATCGGGTATAATTCATATCAATACATGCGACTCTATACCATTTCGGGTATAATTTCGTAGTATTTCACTATTTTTATACCTTTTCGGGTGCAAAAATACAACAAATATTTGGAATACGCAAGGATTTTTTACATTTTTTTAATAAATTCACATTATTTTGTGATTTTTTTGCAAAAATAATCAGATTTTCTTTATTTTTAAGCAAAATTCAAGCACCGCAGGTGCAGCAACGGCGGAGCCGTAGCAAGCGACTGCAAGTCGCAGCAATCAGAAAAAGCGTCTCGAGAAATCGGGGCGTTTTTTCTGGGGCGTTTCTGTGGCGTTTTCAGGGACGTTTTTCTCCGTAGTTTACTCCGTAGCTTTCTCCGTAGATTCCTGGGTAGTTTTCTGGGCTGTTTTCTGTATGGTTTTCTGTATAGTTTTCTGGGTGGTTTTCTGGGTGGTTTTCTACGATGTTTCTACGATGTTTTTTCGTGATCAAACACACAAAAAAGCCGCCCTCTCGGACGGCCATACACTATACACTATACACCATACATTCATACACATCAGCATGTTACTGGCGATTTGCTTTCACCAAATCGTCGGCAAGTTGCCGACGATTTTCTTTAAATGGAGAATAGAGATTATAAAAATAAATTGTATAATGCGAGTTTACTTGATGAAAAGGGGAAAGATAGATGCATCATCATGAATGCGGGCCTATACGCTCCTAAATCCTTTAATGCTTTTTTCTTTTCGTATACTTCCATTATGTTCTCACTCTTTACTATGATTGTTCTGCTTCTGCTTGCTTTTCCGTATGTTCGCACGTGCATTACTCTTGCGGATAATGTCAGCCACCTGATCATAATTATTTTTGGGGCTTTCAATAATTTTCCCCAATCCCGTAGAATGTGCGAAGTGAGACTGAGCATAATAATTCAACTCCCATAAAATAAAACTCATATCTTTATTATTGATACTCTTTATCCATTTCTTGAAATATCGCTGCCCTCCCATTGCCTCAGTTATGCACTCGTAATAATTAATACTTACTTGAGTTTCCGGCTCTTTGGATTTGTCTTCGTAAAAACTGATTATCGCATCAGCATACTCATCGGGATGAGCAAACATCATTTCTTTCAAATGTTTAGCTCTAACCTTATAATAAGTTTCATCTTCTTGTTCAATCCTTATCGCGAAACGAACTGATTCCAAAGGAGTCCATTCGGTTTTATCGTAGAGATTGTCATATCTTCTCTGGGATTCTGCCAAGATGGACTGGTCTAATGCAAATGACTCTATGCAAAATTCCTCTGAAAGAGAAGGATCTTTGTAGCGTTCTTTCAATCTTATATGCATGTATTTTCCTATGAACAAAGGAACATACTGTTGCATCGTTGTAAACGCATACGAAATACTTTCTATATATGTTTCTTTGGTCATTAATTTTTCGTAACCACTTACTATCTGGGTATGCAACATGTCATTGATTGTTCCGGTTAGTCCTGCGTCCACCATTGTTCCTTCTGCATATAAAAGCATACAGACATATCGTCTCAAACGATTAGGAGTTCCTATCCATTCGGGTTGACGAGTTAATAGAAATTCTCTAATACTATCCTTTGCATTAGAAGATTTACTAATAATCGATTGCATTATGGCAATTGCTTCTGTTTCATCATCGGCATTCATCATAGTATTTAATTTCCCGGTATAGATTTTTCCTTTTATCGTCTGATAAAAGTATTTATCGAACGACTCTGCTCTACATAATCTATTATATTGAGGATCAAACTGTCTTACGCCATTTGTATCAAATAGATACCATAGTAATTGGGTCAAATTGGGAATCTGTGATTGTCCGATTTTATTTTGATAATCACTTATTAGTTTATATTGGGTCCTGTCCGATTGAAGTATTCCGTCGAAGGTTAGATATTCCCTATTGTATAAATCATAATAGGACTGAACATCAAGATATCGAATAAGCGTCACTATGGCAAAATCCGCAAAGTCTACTTCTGTTTTTTGTACAGAGTACGTCATTCTAAATAGATTTATATACCTTTTGGCTTGACGTAATGTTTTAATATATGGAATTATATGAGAATACACGGGTCTCCATTCATTCCTGATTGTCTGCTGTGATGGACCTTCTGTATGTTGAGAGATTGCCCATTCTTCCATTTTCTCTGTTAAAAATGTGTATAATTGCGTACTTGGGTGCTTAAACAAAGATAATTCATATTGGAAGAATTTGTCCGTGAAATCCTGTTTTAGTTTTCCATACCCTATCTCATGATTAAGAACATTATTCACATATTCTTTATCATACGCAGAAAGGAATACGGTGTTGCAAAAATTGCCATTGGCATCAATAAGTTTCAAAACTTCTAATATTTCTTGCCCTGTTAAGCGATCTAAATCCTCTATAATTACAAATACACGTTTTCCGGTAGCGCGTATCATATCGTTAATTTGTTTCTTATTTTCCGCAACTGACTTGCGATTAAAAAGGTCTATTAACGCATACAACCATTTAGTTGAAGAATGTAGGTTTAATGCATATGCATACTTCCCTATTCGATAATGTACATTGTAACTATAATTACTTAGTGCATCTGTAAAGACAGAGAAAAATTCCTCTTGGATGATGTCTAATTTTTTAGCGTTTCTTGGAGAGAAACGAACTAATATTTGCTTTTCTTTCTCCACCTCTTTTGCTAATAAATTCAATAAAGAGCTTTTTCCGATTCCCCATTCGCCAACTATTCCTACGCTAAAAGCATGTTGCGATAAATTTACCGCACCAAGACTTACCATTAATTCATGAGCTCTGGTTTTATAGTCAAGAAAATCATACTGCTCATCATCTATCGCGTTATCAAGTATTAAGTCACCCTCTTTGTCTTTACTTTTTTTCTCATTTATGTAGGAACGTATCAAATAACTAATCTCGCAGCACGCAAAAATTCCATCTACAACATACAATATATTCATCCAAGTCCATCCTTTATATTGCCAAAAAACAAATGGAGACAAAGAAGAATCTCTATAAAAGGAATAAGCAATTGTTAATGTTATTATCCACCACCAAACCATTGCGCTCGAACAAGCCATTTTGCGAACGTGTTCGTATAGGTATGTGACCAGTCCGATTCCAATAAGCGAGTATAGCGCGATTATTGTGTGAGTTTTTTCCAATTTTTCAATCCATCTTACTACGAATACTTGTAATATCGCATCAATATGCGGTAGCATTACCCACCACATGATGCAAACGCACGTAATAGAAAGTATGAATAGCGCGATTTTCTCTCCTTGTATATTCCGTATTTTATGCCATATATATGAGATAAAGCCTTTCATATCTAATCTACATCTATACATTTATACACCATACATCTATACACTTTTCCCATGACATTTCTTATACTTCTTTCCGCTTCCACATGGGCATGGATCGTTCGGACGAATCTTATGACTCACAGCAGGAGATGTTATCTTCGGGAGGCCAAACAGCTCATCCATTCCTTCCTCACCGGCAATATCCGACAACCATGCCAGTGCGTCTCCGTAATTTTGATCCACAGCTACTGACGGCTTGCCTTTCCAGTTCTCGTTTGCAAATGCATCGCGCGCCTCTTTGTAGTACGGCAAGCTCTCTGGTGGTACCTCTGCACCATAAAAAGACAGGGGATTTGCCAGATCATTTATGGAGAACCGGTCTGTTGCTTCATGAGAACGTTTTCCGCGCTGATCATATGACAGAGAGGGGTGAGCGAGAAAATTAGGAGCCATATGCGACCCTACTGCATTAGCAGGTAATTTACGGCATAGCGAACATCTGCAATCTTGGCGGGGACTCGGAACATTAGTGCTCTTTTTAGCACTATCCTTTATCGCTTTGATTTGCATCAGAATACGGTGAATCTCCTCCTTTTCTTCGGAAGAATAAAGCTTCGATTTGGAGAATCCTTCGTACCTGGGATTAACTTCCTCCCATGTAGAATGAATATTGTTATAAAAATTATTAAAATGAAAAAATTCCACGGAAACATATTTGATGAAGAAATAGGCATAAATGGTTTCGTAATTATTCAGGCTATCTCCGAAATCGTATTTATACTTATGCTCTAACTCATCCATCTTCGCTGCCATCTGCTCTTTGTCTTTGCTCTTTATGGCAGATAATAATTCATTGGCAGTAGCAACAATATCATCATACTTCTTCATTTCATTTTCTATAATCATTATCTACCCCATTATCTTCCTCTTCAACTTTATCAGTTCAGTCCGCATTCGTGGACTAATACATTTCAACAATCGTCCTTTCCACGTCTGTTTCGCCCAGGAACTTTCGCCTTTATGTTCGCAATATGTTTCTTCCGTCCTGATATCCTCCCCCGTCGTCAGCACCGGACAGAAATAATGAGCCGGAAATACATGCAAGAAGAACATGTTCTTTACCCACACATCCTTCTCTGCTCCATTCGCGATAAAGCCTTGTGATTCAAGACGATTAGAGAAATACGACGTATTTGGTGTCATGTCTAAACTCCCATCAGGACGTAAAAACTCTCTGTTCTCGTATGTGTCCAACATATCTCTTACCCATGCACCATGCGGCTCACTCGCAATAACGCCCATCATTACCGGTTGCCGTTTGCTTCCCTCATAGCCGGCAAAAGCGGGATACTTATCCATTAGATCATCGAACGGCCGGAAGACCTCAAAATCCACATCCATGTACAGACCACCATACCGCTCCAATGCCCAGAGACGGACATAATCCGACACAAAAGCAAACTTCCTCGCCTCATATGCCTGACGTACATACAATGGAGCCGCAGCAATATCAAAATTACTTTCGTTCCATTCCATATACTTCCACTCCGGCATATACTTTTTCCAGGAGGCGATACATTCTTCCGCCAACTCCGGCAATGGTGCTCCGCCTATCCAACAATAATGAATTATTTTAGGTATCATTTACATATTCAATTTCAATGTATGTATCCATATAACAGCAATGTCAATCCGGAACATGCCATTTAAATGGCCTTTGAAAATGTTCTATCGAATTTTGCAACTTCTTCACCTGCTGAGCCCTCTCTATCGCATCCAGCCTTGTGCAAAAACTAGATGTCTTGCTTTCATCTATAATGTATTCTTACCAATTTATGTTTCAAATAACTTCCTATCTGCATAAAACGCCGCTTCGCCTTGAGAAACCATATCGGCTTCTCATATTGCACCCTTGCTCTCTTTGGCTGCTTATTCCAATCCACTTCCTGCAACTCTTCTTCTGCCGCAGCATGATATTCCTCGCTTAGCCAATACTCCATCAGTCCGCTGATGCGTAATACATCCAATAGTTGTCTCCAATCTTCTTTTAAAGACAAATCTTGCAATTGGGCTATCTCAACTTCAAGTGGTTCTAAATTGAAGAGCATATTATATTGCGGTGCATAAAGATTGCGGGTAGCACGGAGAGAAGCCGGAATATCGTTATTATAATACGCGAGCGGCTTCTCGCTGAAGGCCACAGGATAATGGAGAGCCGTTTTTGCCCAGAGAAGGAAATCCTCACCGAGTTTGATTCCAAACGGGAAGCTGCCCATCTCATCAAAGACCTTTCGTGGCATGCAGGTGGTAATAGATGTGACTGGCATAGAGCCACTTTGCAAATATGCTCCCGGATAATTCATATACCCTCTCGGCAAGTTTAATGCCACATGCGTCTTACCGGGCTTATAGTAAATATAGTTAGTAGCATAGATGCCTGCCTCGGGATATTCCGCTATCAGTTTATCCATCTCCTCCAAGAAAGTAGGCTCCCACCAATCATCGGCATCGAGGAAACATATATACTCCCCTCTGCTCTCTTTTACTCCCCTATTTCTCGCTGCTGCCACACCGGAGTTTTGTTGATGAAGCAAGCAAAACGATTGAACGAGTGAAGGAGTTAGCGAATAAATGAATTCCTCGCAAATTGCAGTGCTACTGTCGGTAGAGCCATCATCCACAATAATACATTCCCAATCCGTGAAGGTTTGATTGACAACAGACTCTAACGTCCTACTGACGTATTGGGTCTTGTTATATAAGGGAATTATGATGCTGAATTTCGGTTTCATCATATCAATTTTAATTGCTTAGCTATATCTTGTTTCATCTTGGTTAATGGACGCGAATACACATTTTTCTCACCATCATAGAAGCCATACAACATACGATAGAGGTTGGTTTTGGTATTCAAAAAAGACATACCATATGCTGATGATAACTGACGGAAATAGGCATCGTTATATACCTTTGCCTTCCACACCATTTCTTCTACCTCATCCGAATGCAGCTTATATAATGATGCTATTCGTAGCTTCTTATATAAAATTTTCACGTCCTCACTAGGCTGCAAACATATTTTCAACTTCATTCTCTCATGCATCAATATGTATTCTACCAGCGATCCGTCATCAATAGAAAATTTAACAGCGGGTTCAGCTTTTTCTATGTATATGGAATAGTGGGGCTCATTTTCAAACGCCGACTTATGCTTATTACAAGAGCCGCAGCATGGGTGCAGATTGAAAAACGAAAGTGCTAAGTATGGGAACTTCGATTTAGGCCATGCATGATCGAGTTCGTAGTATGCTATGTTTTTGCCACCACGTTTATGTATGGTTAGTGCATACTGCATATTGCAGTAGACACATGTGCGGATACCTAACTCTCTGATATATTCCGGTAATATTTTCTCACGGACATCGCTATAATGCAGCGCTCTTGCTACCCGTGTACCAAAAGACACCTCGCTCCCTGATACCCATCCATGCCAATCCATTTTGCAATCAAACAGTCCGTGCAACCTCTGCTCTATTCCTTCAAATTCCTTTGGATGTTTAGTAAGTAACTCCGCAAGATTATCTTTTATCCACCCAATATAGTCGCGGTAATTTGAATCTTCTGGTGTAATATCCGAAATAAGTTCATCGAGGGACGCCATTATTTCCACCCAGATAGCATGCCCCATTAAAGCATCACGATAATGCTGAGCAATCTTGTCATATTTTGGCGTTATCCCTATTCGTTGCATCTTCGTAGTTTTTGATTGTACATAGCAAGCAATGCCGACTGCATAATCGGGTCTCCTATTATATTCTTTATAAAATATTTCGCATTATCAAGCGTCCAACCAGACCTAGTTCTCTTGGATTTCGAATTCAAAAATGCAATAAGTTCTTGTACTTTGTTTGTAGCAAATTCTCCACTAAAGCCATTCTCCATAAAGAAACTTTGATCTAAGATGTCATTCACATTAGCACAGAACGGATTAACTTCAATCTTCTTGCTAACGTCATTCCCTTTCTCTAAATACAAAATGTTATCTTTTGATATATCGGATAGGATGAACGGTGAGTGAGTAGCCATAAGTATGTAGAACCTGCAATCATTATTAAATTGAAATTCTTTAATTAATGACACCAACCGGTTTATAAACTGACGTTGATAGTCTGGATGGAAACATATCTCAACCTCGTCCATAATCAACATTATATTCCTATAATATGCTCTATTTTCTTGCTTCGCAATTGAATGCAAATTTAAAATGTGGTAAATATAGGCACTAAGCACACAGAGATATTGTTTTTCTCCTGAACTTAAATCGGAAAACGAAATAGGTTTAACTTTCTTAATTTTAAGAGAACGCAGTTTCATATCAATATCAAAGAATGATGGAGGTAGAGACTTATGAATTTTTTCAAAATTCACATTCACCTTATTCTTCCACACTTTTTTCAAATAGGTTTCAAACGTAAAACCTTTTTCATCCATTAACCAATCTACACGTCTATCACAATTACGTTCCTTCATATACATTAACAATTCTTCCGTTTGACGAACTTTGTATGTAATATGAGTCTCATCTTTTTTTATTGCAGATAGGGCAATCCGCCACTGTTCTTTGCGATTTTCACTTGAGATTCCCTGCATTACATCTATATGTCTATTCGAACTATAATACCCTTTTTTTGTCTGTACAAGGAAACGATGATTCTTATAACTAGGATACGTATCTAATATATTCAGTATTTTCAACACCAAATATACACACCCTGAAAAATACAATTCATTTGCGAAAAGATCGGTATTCCACAAGCCATAGAAATCTACTATCAATCTAAAAACCGATGAGGCATTGATATTCTTAAAATTTTGCCCTTTCTTATTGGTCCATGTAGAAATTTTCGTTCTTACCCAAATAGTATTAAAGGTGTAATGCATGTTATCCAATTCATAACCATCTACAAATGTATTGGAGTTATTTGCATCTGCTTTGTTTTTAAGTTGGTAATATATAAATATTGAAGATAGCCGATGAAGCGTTAACTCATTTTCATTATATGTATTTATTGCGCCATTAATATCTCGAAATGGGACAAGACAAATTGGAGCTAAATATCCATCGTTTTTATGAAATAAATATTTCATCCACGACGCAGATTCGCGATTCTCAAATAATTTTCCAATCTTTTCATGCTCACAAGCATAATCATTACTAATCATTGATTGAGGAGCATAGTTCGTGACTACTGTATAGAATAAATGCTGACAAATCTCTCGCAGGTTGATCTGATCTGGGAAGATAAACTGCAGATTTGAATTATACAACACTTTCGGCGCGTTATTTGCCGCTAAACTGGTAAGAGAAACGTCTTTATTATTGCATGCAATACAATATATAATTTCGTCTTCCTCAAAGTACAAATCAGCATTTATACCTTTTACCGCGATTAGGTCTGTCTGCTCTCCCGCATCTTTTAAAATAGCCCAAGAAAAGTTATTGATTATACGGTAAATCATTTCCAATAGAGACGACTTGCCGGAACCGTTCTTCCCTACAATGGCCTGAATATG
>JAEEGL011828695.1_pt1 | contig 11582 bp, 10 predicted proteins | sample 9134231 | NCBI WGS metagenome assembly JAEEGL01 (sample SAMN16246548, study PRJNA631951) | gut metagenome | biome: gut microbiome; feature: rumen; material: fiber-attached | host: Bos | place: Iran: Karaj | collected 2018-10 | reverse complement strand
TTTTTGTGCTCATTTCCAGCCAAAAAGGATATTTCAGTATTGGTTTTCTCTTTATGGTGTCCATCAATTTGCTAAGATTGTTTTTGCCTGTTTTTTGCTTGCCATCATCGGCATTGGTGGTTTGTTTGTAATTTACAAACAAAGCCTTGAAGATATTCAGCTCAGCGATATCAACATTTCTGAAACCGTCAACACTTATTATGATCGCAATGGCAACCTTCTTTGGCAGGATATCGGTGATGAAGACTATCGCCTCGTTGTCTCTAAAGACGAAATGTCCACTTATATTCGTCAAGCGACTGTTGCTATTGAAGACAAAAATTTCTACAGCCATAAAGGTGTAGATTTGACCGCCCTAATGCGTGCAACAATGATGACTCTTTCTGGTCAACAAGTTCAAGGTGGTTCGACTTTAACCCAGCAGCTCATCAAACAAGTTTACTTTGCTGATGAGGCGGCCAGCGAAAATCGTGGTGGTATAATTCGCAAAATTAAGGAACTTATTCTCGCCCTTGAGCTTGAAAAAATGTATCAAAAAGAAGACATCATCACGATGTATTTAAACGAATCACCTTATGGCGGACGTCGTAACGGCGTTGAGTCTGCCGCTCAAACCTACTTTAAAAAGAACGCAAAAGATTTGACTCTTGCCGAGTCCGCTCTTCTTGCTGCTATTCCAAACAACCCAGCAATCTATAATCCCTACAACGAATATGGTCACGAAGCCTTGATCGAACGTCAACACAAAGTTCTTGATGACATGGTTGGCCAAGGCTATATTACTCAGGAACAGGCGGAAGAAGCGAAAGCATACGACATTTTAACCACAATTCAACCTGAATCAAATCAATACACAAATATCCAAGCCCCTCACTTTGTTCTTGAAGTCAAGAAACAACTCGAAGCAAAATACCCAGATCTCATGAACCAAGGCGGCCTTCATATTACTACCACCATTGATCTTGATGCTCAAAGAATTGCCGAAGATGCTGTTGCCGTCGGTATCGAAACTTCGAAATCGACAAACAGGGCAGACAATGCTGCTCTTGTCTCTGTTGATGTCGAAACTTCCCAAGTCATTGCTATGGTCGGGTCCTATGACTTCTTTAGAGAAGGTTATGGCGAAGTCAATGTGACCACATCACTTATGGAACCAGGCTCAACAATCAAGCCGGTCCTCGACTATGCGCCTCTCTTCCAGCAACGCGAAGGCCAGAATTTCGGCCCAGGGACAATTTTAAGAGACGAAAACATCGACAGCATTTATTGTAACGGCTATGTTGGTGGCTCATGCCAAATGAGAAATTTCTCAGGCTCATTCTATGGGAACGTAACAATTCGTCAATCTCTTGCCAACTCGCTTAACATTCCGGCCGTTAAAGCTCTCTATATCAATGGCATTGATAACGGCCTTGATACTCTCCACAAACTCGGCGATGTTTCTTATTGTAAAGATACACCAGCCGGTCTTTCAATTGCTATCGGCTCTGGCTGTAATATTCGCCCGGTCGAACATGTCAACACCTATGCATCACTTGCCCGCGGCGGAACATACAAAGATATTGTTTATGTCCTAGAGATTAAAGACCACAACGGCAATGTTATTGAGTCGTGGTCCGATACAAAAGGCGAAAGAGCCGTTGACGAACAGGTCGCCTATATGATTTCTAATATTCTCAGCGATTCAGGAGCGAGAACTTTGACGATGGGTCAAGCACTTGCAACTTCCTATGGTTTTGTTGTCCCAGGCGTTTGGACCGCAATGAAAACTGGTACTACTACAACTTCTAGCAGCAGTGTCGCTAAGGATTCTTGGATGGCTAGCTACTCCACTTCAGTTGTCGCTCTTGCCTGGAGTGGTAATCACGATGGAGCTGGCTTGTCTAGCAGTAGTAACACCCCTGTTGCTCGCATGATTGGCACCTATATGGAACGCGTCCACAAAGAGGTATATGGTCCTCAAGGTAAATGGAAGAGCGGTAGCATGCCTGCTCGTCCTGCTGGCATCCAAACTCTCACAGTGAATGGGAAGACAGATATTTGGCCAAGCTGGTACAATACGAAAACCTCAGGAATCTCCAAAGAAAAAATGGACTTCAACAAATACACCAAAAAGCTTGCCGCAGCCTGTACTCCTGACAGCGATAAAGTTTCTGTCGAGGTCACCAAAATTATCGATCCAATGACACTCAAAGCAACTTATATCGTTCCTGAAGGATACGACAAGGATAACTCGGATGACTGTAAATATACCAAACCATCCGTATCGGTCGTTATTAGCAGTGACAAAAAGAGTGCAACCGTCACCGCGACAAAAGGCACCTATCCACTAAAAACCTATTCGGTTATTATCGATGGTGAAATTGCTTTAAGTGGCGAACTGACCACCAACCCATTTGTCTTTGACTTGAAGGGCACTGAAAAAACTATCGTCGTTGTTGTTACTGATACTTTCGGGACTGAGTCTTCTGCTTCAGCTTCTGTCCCTGTTTCATCGTCTTCAACCCCGAAGACTGACGAGAAGAAATAAGTTTTCCAAACATCATTCTTCCTGCTGAAGTTTGTAGATATCTTACGAGCTCCACCTCAACTTCTTTTCCAACCATTTTTGATGCTTTATCAACCACTGCCATTGTTCCATCCGGAAGATATCCGACGCCTTGTTTTGGATTGCTCCCGACAGAAATAATTTTGATTATCATCTTGTCGCCAGGAAGATAATCGCTCCTAAGCGTCAAAGCCAAATCATTAATGTTAAGGACATCAATTTTTTCCGTTTTGGCAACCTTTCCGAGATTAAAATCGTTCGTGAGAATCAGCCCGTGGTTTTCTTTTGCGAGCGCGATCAATCTTTCATCAACTGGCGTATGATCGAGTTCGTCCTGAAGAATTTCGGTGTTAAAATAAACAACTCGTTCCAGTTCATTTACGACATCCATTCCCGCTCTTGCGCGCATCCTTTTTTCCGAATCTTTTCCGTCAGCTAACGTTTGCATCTCGCGAATCACCGAACGGGGAATTATTAAATCATCTCCTAGAAACCCAGTTTTTGCGACCGCGAGGATTCTTCCATCCATCAGCGCCGACGTGTCAACATAAATTTTTCTTCGCGCCCTCGAATTCAAAACTGGTTTTTTCAGTCTCAAAAAAAGTAGAGCTGAAGTCTCTAAAAAAATCAAAACTACCAAAATAATTAAAAATTCCATACAAAAACTATAACATATTTTTTATTTAAAACAAATCTAGACCTGTTTCCACTGCGTGTTGATGGTTTTTCTCAATTTCTGCTAGATATTTCTCTTTGAGATCAAATCTCCCGAATTTTTCTGCCACATCCGCCGCAATATCAAATCTCGAAGCGTGGTTCAAAGTGAGCATGAGCAGTGGCGTCGTCGTTGAACCTTCCTCAGAAAACCCGTGCGCGGAGATTCTCGCCTCGCTAGTATATTGTCCCAAAATATGCTTGAAAGTTTCAGGATACCCGTGGAAATTCGCCACAATTAGCTTATCTTTCGTGAAATAATTGTCAAAAGTTTCTTTCAAAAGCTTATTTTCAGTCGTCCCAATCGCGTTATAAGAGAGCGCATTTACCCCGACGAAGCGAATTTTCAGATCTGGTATACCTTCTTTCAGTATTTCTCTTGCGAAAAGCGTTTCTCTAGTCGCAATGTCTCCCGCCGCCGTTAAAACCACATCTGGATCCTCGTCACTTGCAAAGCGATAAATGCTCGCCCCCCCGTTATCAAACAAAAATTGCGCGTGATAAGAATCAATCCACCTCGGATTATCATTTTTATCAAATGTTGTAAAATTTACAACATTTTCAGATTTCAGCATAAATTCAAAGGTTTTTTCAACCGAGACATCATCAACAGGGAAAAGACAGTTGACTTTATTGCTTGGGATAGAGAGAAGTGCAGAAATCAGCACTGGAGATTGGTGAGAGTAACCATTGTGATCTTGGCGCCAACAGGTACTTGTCGAAAGCAGATTTACCGCGGGATATTTTGGCCGCGAAGCGACCGCATCACTCTGTTTGAAGAACTTAATTTGTTGAACAATTTGCGACATAATAACAGAGAAAAACGCTTCATAACTCGTCATCATCGCTTGCTCACCGTTCATAATATGCCCAACCATCACTGCAAACAGCGTATTTTCCGAGAGAAGTTCAATGATTCGCCCGCTTTCGCTCTCTGGAAGATCGAAATCTTCTTTTTTTGTTGCCCAAGCTCTTGTTGCGACCTCGAACACCTCATCTAATCTGTTACTGGTCGTCTCGTCAGGTGAAAAGAGATAGAATTTCGGGTCTTTTTCCATTCTTTCTCGGATTAGTTGTCCGAATTTTCTCGCCGGTGAGAACTTTTCCGCACCTGGTTTTTCAACTTTTTCTATCATATTGTGAATTCCTCCCCATCAAAAAGTTCATTAAATTCATAACTTTTCAGCCAATTTTCGAGGATTTCTAGTTGTTTTTCATCAGTTTTTGCTAGAGGTAGAGGGATTTGATGGGCCAAGAAATTCCCCGCGACTTTCTTTCCGTCGACAAAATCTGGTCCGCCCTGACCTTTCTCTGTTCTAAGAATCAAAAATGGATGTTTTTCATTGCCCGCTTTCTCTAGTGCAAAGATAAAGTCACCCGGCTCATCACCGTTGATTTCAATCGGTTCGTATCCAAATCCTCTAAGAAATTCATGAAGTTCTCTCTCGCTTTTTCGCCCCAAAATTGTCGGGCCAGAGATTTTATATCCGTTCAGGTGTAAAATCGGCAAAACTCGCCCATTCTCTTTTCCAGCAACTAGTTTACAGAGGTTCATCGATGCCAACGCAGTTCCGGTTTCCATCTCTCCGTCTCCAAGAAGCACCGCGACGGTCTTCTCTGGATGTCCAAGAACTTGTCCAAACGCCGTTCCTAGCGCATATCCGAGTTCGCCGCCCTCGGTGACTACTCCGGGGGTAATTGGGCTAGAATGCGACGGAAAGCCCTCAGGCCACGAAAACTTGCGACAAAACTCGCCCAGATTCATTTCTTCGAGATCGCCATCAATAAACAGATTTGCGTTCAGCGCTGGAAATCCGTGCCCAGGCCCCAAAATAAACGAAAAACCCTCGTCACCTTTGAAAAAACTAAGTAAATTAGAGAGTGCGACATTAATCCCGTGGCAACTCCCCCAGTGCCCTAGAAGCCTCGGTTTTATATCGGAAAACTCCAGTTTCCTCTCGAGCAGGAAGTTATTTTGAAGAAAAAGCTGAGCAACGACCAAATAATCCGCCGCTCTTATGCGGCGCGAAATCCGTTCAAGTTCGCCCACGCCTTTTACCATAACCATATTTTACCACGCTACCCCAAAAATCACAAAACCAACTAAATCTGTTATAATAAACTTATGAAACTATCTGAAGAACTAATTTGGCGCGGATTTTCCGCAAAAACCACTATTAACGATCCTGAAGAACTTGATTCTCGTGAAAACAAGCAATTTTATTGGGGCGCCGACCCTTCTGCTGATTCCTTAACAATCGGCAATCTCGCCGCTTTGATGATGTGCGCTTGTTTTGTCCGCCATGGTTACAAGCCTTATCTTCTCGTTGGTGGCGCCACTGGCCAAATTGGTGATCCGAAAGAAAATCGTGAAAGAGAACTAAAATCCCTCGACGAAGTCGAACATAACAAAACCTGCATCAAAAAACAGCTTGAAACCGTCATTAAAGCCGATAATATCACCATGGTTGATAACTTCGACTGGTTCAAAGACATGAACTACCTGAGTTTCCTACGTGAAGTCGGAAAAACTTTCTCGATGACACAGCTTCTTGATCGTCAATTCGTCCAGAATCGCATTGGCGAAGGTGGCGCTGGAATTTCCTATGCCGAGTTTTCTTACACCCTTATCCAGGGTTATGATTTTCTTCACCTTTACCGAAAATATGGCATCGATCTTCAGCTTTGTGGCGCCGACCAATACGGCAACTGTACCTCTGGAATTCATCTGATTAAACGCCTCGAAAACGCGACTGCTGACGTTTGGTCAACTCCTCTAATTATTGATCCTGTTACCGGCAAAAAATTCGGTAAATCTGAAGGTAACGCTGTTTGGCTTGCCGCCGAAGATAATGGCTCTGGCAACTTCACCCCAGTTTTCGATTTTTATCAATTCTGGATTAACCAACCTGACGAATCTGTCGAACATCTTTTAAAAACCTACACCACTCTTGAAAAACCCGAAATCGACGAACTGCTTGCCCGTCACAACAAGAGAAAAGAGGAACGACTTGCTCAAAAAGCTCTCGCTAAAGGCGTCACAGAAGTCGTCCACGGCCTAGAAAAGACTAACGCCGTCATTGACCTTACTGAGAAGCTCTTCACGCCTGGTGGCTTTGAGAACGTCTCAGACGGCGACTTAACCGCTTTTTCGACCATTTTGCCAAACATTTCTCCTGAAAAACCGCTTATCGACGCGCTTTTGGAGCTCGGTTTTGCCGATTCAAAGAAAAAAGCCCGTGAATTCCTGAATCAAGGCGCAATTACCTTAAATGGCAAAAAACTCACCGAAGAAAATACTCTTGAAAAGGGAATCTTAAAGAAGGGTAAAAACCGCCTCGCTGTCGTAAAATAACCTTGACAAAAATAGGGAAGTATGATAAAATAAAGATAATCCCTGCAAAGTGGGAGATTGTTGCACATTTCAAAAATCAGCGTGCGGGATGACCCGCTAAGGTTGGACGGAACCGATCTCTAGAACGTTGATTAAATGGTGAGTTATGGAAGAACATGCATTCAAGGCAATCTGCAAATTACCGACCGAGGAAATTGTGGAGGAGTATCTTCGTCCCAGAAGACGTATTGATAATTCCCCCAACCTTTCCTATCAGCAAAAGCGTAAACTACTAAATGTCATCTTCATGGACCGTGATGAAGGGTCCGCTATTGATGACGAAAAGCTTCATGATATTCTCTGGGGTCTTTTACCCACTACGCCTCACGGCGACGAAGAGCTAATTAATCGTCAGTTCAATATTGCTAACGACTTTGTTCTTGAGTCAGACGAAGTTATCGGCTTCTGGGGAGGGTTCCCTGATGAGCGGCTCCTCAATGAGCTCGCAATTCACTTGAACACCTCTATTCCTTCAGCAAAAGGTTACGCCAGAGAAATCTACTCTGAACTCTGGTATAGAAACAAACACGAACTTATCTCCGAAAATGTCATGTATAGCTTTATCCGATGTATGATCCCCGGCACTAGTGACCCAAACTTCCGTTCTGTGGCTGAGTCCACAATAGAAACCATAATTATTTCTTGAGGCGCCGTCCCGCCTCGCTCGAGCCCTGCCTAGCAGGGCTTTTTAATTGCTCAAAAAGCTAAGCAGCTGGTCTTCGAATTTAAATTAAGAAATTAAGATAAATACCGCGATTCCTGCAGCAATCCCAAGGATAATCGTCAGTACAATTGTCACCCAAAACGGCAAGCCTTGATGCTCGGCAGGAGCTTTTGACTCTTTCTTTTTCTTCTTTTTTTCAACAGGAACAGAACCAAAATTGGGCCTTTTTGCATTTTTCTTTGCTGGAACAGGGGTCGGCATATCGAAAACAGGCATTTTCTTATTTACCGGTACAGATCGAGAGAGCGGTCTTTTTTCGACCTGAACAGACTTTAGAAATGGTGATTCGCCAGTGAAGGCATAAAGCGGCTTTCCTTTTGTTTCTCTATCTAGTTTAACTGGCTCATTTTTCTTTGCCGTTTCAGGCTCGCTTGAATCAGAGAAAAACCCATCTTCCTTCAGTGAGTCAAACCAGTCATCATCATTGAAAGACTCTTCCAACTCTTTTTCGAAGGAAAATTCGCTATCTTGTTCATACTGAATTGACTTAACAGGCTTTTTCGCTGGTTTTCTTGTGACAACTGTTTTTTCGACAATAACAGAGGAAGAATAGACTGGCGGTTTTGAGAGGTTATAGACATTACGTTCTTTTTCCGCGTTTGGCGATTCTTTCATCGCCGGAGGAAGACTGGTTTCTTTTTCCGCACGAATAACAGTAGGTCCTGGCTTTGGCACAGGACGACTAACCAGTGGATCTGTTGAATGCACTGGGCGGAAGAAATCCATTGTCTTGCGGTTATCTCTCATTCCTGATTCTCTTTGCTATCTCTATTATATCAAGAAATTCAGGTGCAATCAAGCTTGCACCCCCGATAAGGAGCCCATTGACACCATCAATCTCAAGATAAGCAGCAGCATTAGTTGGTTTAACGCTTCCGCCATAGAGTATAGAAGTCTCTTCTTCAACTTCCTTTCCGAAAGTTGATTTCAGAGTTTTACGAATCAAATCAATAACCTCTTGAATTTTGTCAGGGGTAGCAGGCATAGCATTTTTTGTGCTAGAAATCGCCCAAACTGGTTCATAGGCAATAATTACATCTTTAATTTCTTCTTTCGAGACCTCTCTAAGGCCAGAGAGAAGCTGGTCGCGAATTACATCGGCTGTTTCGCCATTTTTTCGTTCCTCAGCTGTTTCCCCAATACAGAGAACAGGCTTAATTCCATTTCGAAGCGCCGCTGAAACTTTTAGGCGGATATCTTTATCTGTTTCTCCGAGAATATGACGGCGTTCAGAGTGACCAACAATTGAAAAATCAACAAGATTGCGCAGTTGAGAAACCGAAACTTCCCCCGTAAAAGCACCAAAATCTTGGTGATAAAAATTTTGAGCAGAAAGTTTTAGTTTTCGACGATCGACCTGGAGTGAAAGAGGCTGCAAAGCCATGAGCGAGGGTGCGACAACGACCTGAATGTCGCGAGAGGGATGAATTTTTGTTTGTAATTTATGAAGGAAAAGGGAAGATTCACCGACGGTGAAGTTCATTTTCCAGTTGCCAATAATGTAAGTTTTTACCATAAGTAAATTATAACACGCCAAGGATGCCGCGCAAGGCAAACGCTGTGTCTTCGTGATTTCGGACAGTAATCGTATCAATTCCCATCTGGACCACAGGATAATCGTTCCCCCCAGGCTGGGTCATATCACCAAAATAGAGAATATCTTCTTTTTTGACGTTCAGTTCTTCGAGAAGATGAGTCATACCGAACACCTTGTTCATCCCAGGAATAACAGCGTTGATAGAGGTCGTTCCGCCAATTTCATAGTCAAACTCAGGGGCGAGTTCTTTGCACCTTTTGACAATTTTCTCACGTTTTTTACAATCTGGATCCCAAGCGTATTTTTCCTCTGTTCCAGCTTTTTGACCGAGCGCCGAGAAAGTAACTTGAGAAAGACGGTTTTCAATAATTTCATCGCCAGGTTGGAGTTTGTCTTCTTCCCAGTAGCCGAGCTCCCTTGCAGATTTCTCAATAGTTTCGAAGATTTTCTTTACCTGTTCATCTGTTAGGGGATAGTTATAGACCTGTTCCCAGTCTTTTTTCTCGAGGTTATAGCGATAATACTGTGTACCTTGAGCAACAAACAGATGGAGATGGGTTAGTTGCTCAGGAGTCGCATCTTTCATTCTATCGACAATCTGAATGAGAAATTGGTCGAATTTTTGCCCCGAAATCGGACAAACCTCGAAGTGATCGAGACATTTCGTCAGAAGTTCGGCGATTTCGTCTGGGATTGGCGTTTTCGCCACATTTAAAGTTTGATCTATATCAAATGAGAGTACTTTTTTCATAACATTAGTATATCACAAGATAGAATTCTGACTCACCAAAAAAAGCTCCCTGAAGGGGGGCTTTTTCTGGGGTGGGATATCGGGATCGAACCGACGACCTTCTGGACCACAATCAGACGCTCTAACCATCGGGGCTAATCCCACCAGATGAAAGAATTATACCACAAATTCAGAAAATGGGAAAATATTTTCTGCCTATTGACTTTTCTGAAAATCTGTGATATAATGAAGGTGTGTCGCTACGGCACGAAATTTTGAACCTTAAAATTTGAAAGCAAAGGAGCGATCAAAATGTCATTTTTCAATGACGTCCTCGGCAATCCGCCTGAGGAAAAAAAGACCGACAAGAAAACCGACTCGAAGTCCACGGAACCTACCCAGAAGGACGTACCAGTTTCGAAACCGGCTGAACCTCAGAAGGCTTCCGATCCGAAACCGGCTGAGCCTCAGAAGGCTTCCGATCCGAAACCGGCTGAACCTCAGAAGGCTTCCGATCCGAAACCGGCTGAACCTGATACAACAAAATCGGTTGATAAGCCGAAAAAAAGTATAGTTCCTCCGGTAGTTGATTCAGCCCCCACGATGGCAGATTTGAAGGCGAAACTTGACGAAAAAGAGAATATTTATACTAAAATCAGTATAAAAATCTCAGCAACAGAGTTTTTTGCAAAACTGACGTTGAACGAAAAACTTCGTCTCATTTCAGAGGATTCATCGGAAAATGAGATTGTCAATTACATCGTCAAAATGGTGGTCCAAAACACTTCCGACTCATTACTTGAACAGTACGGAGCGAAACTCCTTGATGTCGCTTTTGATTGTGACGATCTCCGAGATAAGATGCTCAAGAAAATTGTCGGAAACAACGAATGGGTAGCCTATGCCATTGACGCAATCGCTGCGAACACTGCAAAGAGTGTACTTGCCGAAGATAAGATTCTGAAGGAATTTTCAGATGCACTTATTTCAGATAAGGATTCTCTGAACAAAGTCGTTGGCGCTCTTCTCGCATCTGATGCAGGCCGTAAGGCCATTTATGACGCCATCAGATAACCCCGTAGCACACGAAAAGTCCCTGACAGCCAGTCAGGGCTTTTTTATGCCTAAATTTTACAATAATTTTATAAAAAATCAATCTTTTTTAACAGATAACCATAATCTTTTTAGAGGGAAAACAGGGAAAGAAAATAACCATAAAACCCTTGACTTTTTTGACGATGTGTGATATAATGGAAACAGTCTACGTTGGGAGGTGAGAAACCAACGTAAAAGGTCATTAAAATCGAATCATCCCAGATACAAACCTCGTATCTGGATTGATAAGTGTACACCCCTCTTAATCGAGGATATTCCTCGTTTACATATTTAAATTTTTTCTTTTTATAAAGTTGACATACACCTGAAAGGAGCGTGATATAGAATGTCAACAATTCTCGTTGCGATAGTAACAATAGCCTGTGTTTGGTGGTTTGCAAAAACCACTAACGAAGCCCGTGAAGAAGCCTTAGAGAGAGCAAAAGCTCTCGCAAGTGAAAAGGAAAAAGAGTCACTGAAAACCCGCGAAAATCAAATGAAATCCGCGGTGCTAAAAGTGATGATAACCATCGTCCTCGCAAATATCGCCGTTAGCCTTCTGGCGAAACCAATATCGGTTCTCGCCTTAATTCTGGCGGTTATCTACGTGTTTTTTGTCATCTACTTGATTCTCTCGATTCAGGTTCAGGACGACAAAGCCACCGAAAGAGAAAAGAAAGAGGACGTCATGTTCGCCAAATGGCGAATTCTTTCGACCGTAGCACTGTCGGTGCCCATGGCACTTAACATTGTCTATATTCAGGCAGCGATGACAGACACTACGGGGAACGACTTCCTCTTCCAGACCAAGACAATAAAGTCTTTTCTCTGGAGTTTTTT
>JAEEGL011341580.1_pt1 | contig 11582 bp, 10 predicted proteins | sample 9134231 | NCBI WGS metagenome assembly JAEEGL01 (sample SAMN16246548, study PRJNA631951) | gut metagenome | biome: gut microbiome; feature: rumen; material: fiber-attached | host: Bos | place: Iran: Karaj | collected 2018-10 | reverse complement strand
GTCCTCTTCCACGAGAAGCCCTTCGCCGGCATCAACGGCAGCGGCAAGCACAACAACTGGTCCCTGGGTACCGACCCCGGTGTATGCCTGATGGCTCCCGGCAAGGACGCCAAGGGCAACCTGCAGTTCATCACGTTCTTCGTCAATGTCCTGGCGGCGGTCCAGCGGCACAACGCCCTGCTGAAGGCCAGCATCGCCAGCGCGACCAACGCCCACCGTCTGGGGGCGAACGAAGCGCCGCCCGCCATCGTCTCCGCCTTCCTGGGCCGGACGATGACCGGCGTCCTCCGCAAGCTGCTCGAGGTCCCTTCCGACACGCCGATCGAGATCGCAGGCAAGAAAGGCAAGAGCGTGGGGCTGGTGGAGATTCCCGAGATCTTCATCGACAACACCGACCGCAACCGCACCTCTCCTTTCGCCTTCACGGGCAACCGGTTCGAGTTCCGCGCCGTGGGTTCGTCCGCGAACTGCGCCGGGGCGCTCACGACGCTGAACGCCGCCGTGGCCGAACAGCTCGTCGCCTTCAAGCGCGACGTCGACGCGCTCCTGGCGGACGGCCGTCCGGTGAACGTCGCGGTGATGGATGCGCTCAAGCCGCTCATCGCTTCCGTGATCGATACGGTCTGCTTCGAAGGCAACGGCTACACGGAGGAGTGGAAGGCCGAAGCGGTCCGCCGCGGCCTGGACGTGGAGACGAACGTTCCCCGGATGTTCAAGGCGTTCACCCGCCCCGAATCGGTGGCGATGTTCGCGTCCACCGGCGTCTTCACGGAGAAGGAACTGGCGGCGCGCAACGAGGTGAAGTGGGAGACCTATACGAAGAAGGTGCAGATCGAGTCCCGCGTGATGTGCCGGATGGCCGTCAACCATATCGTGCCCGCCGCGCTCGAGTACAAGGCGCGCCTGCTGAAGGAACTGGCCCTGCACAAGGAGGTGTTCGGCAACCTTGAAGGGTGCGAGACCGAGACGGAACTGCTGGCCAGGATCACCCGGCGGGTGGAGGAGATCCGCGTGCGGGTGGCGGCGATGAAGGAGGCCCGGAAGAAGGCCAACGCCATCGAGGACGAGTACGGCAAGGCGCTGGCCTACCACGACGTCGCGGAAAGCCTGGCGGCGATCCGCCGTCCGATCGACAAGCTCGAAGAGGTGATTGACAACGCCCTCTGGCCGCTTCCGAAATACCGCGAACTGCTCTTTATCAGCTGACGCTTACAGCAACGGGGCGAACAGGCGGAAGATCCGCTCCAGGAGTTTCCGGAACCACGGCCGCTGCGTCCAGCCGTTCCAAGTCACTTCCTCGGAGGCCTCCTGGTCTTCGAGGAAGATTCCTTTGTATTGGAGGGCGGCCGTCCGGTCGTACAGGAAGGTGTTGATTTCGTGATTGATCATGAAACTCCGGTAATCGATGTTGGCCGATCCGACCATCGTCAGGTAGTCGTCGCTGACGAACGTCTTCGCGTGGATGAAGGGACCGCCCTTCCAGCGGAAGATGCGGATTCCGGCGGCCAGGCATTCGGAGAAGAAGGATTCGTTGACGGGGCCCATCAGCCGGGCGTCGGTCCGGAAGGGGACCATCAGCCGGACGTCCACTCCGGACAGGGCGGCCGCTTTCAGGGCATCCAGGACCGGTTCGGGCGGTACGAAATACGGTGTTTGCAGCCAGATGTACTCCCGGGCGAGGCTGATGGCGCGGACATAGCCCATCTGGGTGATGGGCCAGCGGTTGTCCGCTTCGTCGGGCACCACCTGGACGAGGACGTCCTTCAGCGCGGGGTGCGGGATGACGGTCCCTTCCGCCCCCGGCCGGTCCGGCCGGAAGCCCGGTTCCGGTTCCGGCAGCAGCGCTTCTTTTTCCGCTTCGGGGAAGAACCGGCCGTATGCCCGGTCGATCGTTCCGCCGGCCGTCATCCAGGTGCTCAGGAAACTGCTCTGGAGCGAGAGGACGGCGTCTCCCGTGATCCGCAGGTGGGTGTCGCGCCATCCTTCGAAATACCGGGCCTTGATGTTCATTCCTCCGCAATAGCCGGTTTTCCCGTCGATGACGACGATTTTCCGGTGATCCCGGTAATTGAGCAGGGTGACGAAGTTCAGCACGTGCCGGCGCGGGTCGGTGAAAGGCAGTACTTCGATGCCGGCGCGGGCCATCTCCTTCCAGTATTTTCCGAAGAGGTCGAAGTTGACGACGTTCTCGTGGATGAAGCGGACCTTCACTCCTTCGCGGGCCTTCCGCATCAGGATCCGGCGGATCCGGTCGCTCCATGCGTCCTTCCCGAACAGGTAGTATTCCACATGGATGTACTCTTTCGCGGCGAGCAGGTCGCGGACCAGCAGGTCGTACTTGCGCCGCCCGTCCGTGATGATTTCCACGTCGTTCCCGCCGCAGACGGTGTTCGCGTCGTCGGTGGCCAGCAGGGTGACGAGGCTCCGGTATCGTTCCTGCACGCCGGGCAGGAAGCGTTCCCCTTCGAAAAGCTCCTTGAGCCTTCCCTCCGGAATCTGCGCCTGCGCTTCGAGCCAGGGCTTGTGGAAAAGCCGGTACAGCCAGCGGTACCGATAGTTGATGCCGACCATCAGGTACAGGACGAGTCCGATGACGGGCAGGATGGTGATGATCAGCAGCCAGGCGGCCTTGCGCCCCGAATCCCCCTCTTCAAAAAGGATGACCAGTACGACGCCGACGAGGAGCAGTACGAACAGGGAAGAGAGCAGGATGTTCAGGAACATGGGGCGGAAGGTCCGGTCAGACGATCTCTCCGATCAGCGTGGCGCTGGTGCAGGAAGCGATGCGGACATCCACATAGTCGCCCGGCCGGTGGCCCCGGGCGGGGAAAACGCACATTTTCGAGGAGCCCGTCCGCCCGCAGAGGTCGTCGGCGCTCCGTTTGGAAAGCCCTTCGACCAGGACGCGGAAGGTCTTGCCCACATCGGCGCGGTTGCTTTCCAGGCTCAGTTCGTTCTGCAGGGCGATGATTTCGTTCAGGCGCCGCGTCTTCACCTCCGGCGGCACGTCGTCGGGGTATTTCCGGGCGGCCAGGGTGCCCGGGCGCTCGGAGTAGCAGAACATGAAGGCGGCGTCGAAGCGGACTTCGCGGAACAGGGAGAGCGTCAGCGCGTGGTCTTCCTCCGTTTCGGAACAGAAACCGGCGATGACGTCGGTCGTGATTCCGCAGTCGGGCATCGCCGCGCGGATCCGCGCGACCCGCTCCAGGTACCATTCCCGCGTGTAGCGCCGGCGCATCTTCTCCAGCATCCGGTCCGACCCCGACTGGACGGGCAGGTGGATGTGCCGGCAGATGTTCGGCCGGGCGGCCATCGTGTCGATGACCTCGTCGCTGATGTCCTTGGGGTGCGAGGTGGCGAAGCGGACCCGGAGCTGCGGGCTGATGTCCGCGACGCTCCGGAGCAGGGCGGCGAAATTCACCTCGGTCCCGTCCGCGCCCTTCCACCGGTAGGAGTCGACGTTCTGGCCCAGCAGCGTCACCTCGCGGTATCCGCGCGAGAACACGTCGCGGGCTTCGGCGACGATGGTTTCCGGGTCGCGGCTCCGTTCAGCGCCCCGGGTGTAGGGGACCACGCAGTAGGAGCAGACGTTGTTGCAGCCGCGCATGATGGAGATGAAGGCGGACACCCCCTCGCGGTCGGTCCGCAGGGGACGGATGTCGGCGTACGTCTCCTCGTGGGAGAGGAGGACGTTGATCTGCGGCCGTCCGGGGGCGACGTCGCGCAGCAGCCGGGGAAGCGAACGGTAGGCGTCCGGCCCGGCCACGATGTCCACCACGCCGCTTTCCAGCAGCTGGTCCTTCAGGCGCTCGGCCATGCAGCCCACCACGCCGACGACAAGGCCCTTCTTCCGCTCTTTCCAGGTGCGGAACCAGTCGAGACGGCCGTGGATGCGCTGCTCGGCGTTGTCGCGGACCGAGCAGGTGTTGACCAGGATGACATCCGCCTGCGCGATGTCTTCGGTCCGTTCATATCCTTCGCGCCCGAGGATGGAGAAGATCACCTCCGTGTCCCCGACGTTCATCTGGCAGCCGTAGGTCTCGACGTAGAGTTTCATCATTTGTTCTGCATTCTGTAGGGCAGGTCGGGATATACGCGGTACAGGTCCGCGCCGTTGTTGTTGAAGACGACGTAGTACTCGCCGTTCGCGTAGAACATGCTCTCGGATTCGATCGTGAGCGGAATCTTGAGGTTGCCGACATACTTGCCGTCCCAGGTGTAGGTGACCAGGATGTTCACCTTTTCGGGGGAGCTGCTGTTCGGGCTCATCGGGAAGTAGACATACGTGTCGTCGCTGCCCATGCCCTGCGCCGTATAGGTGCTCTTCATGTTGTCGTTCCGGCCGAAGTCCTCGATCATCTTGAAGTCGGCGTCCGCCGTCTGGAACTTGCTCCCGCCCTGCGTGATGCCGTAGATGTTGCGCTTGGGGTTGTAGGTGATGCCGCCGATGCCCAGCTCGGTCGTGATCAGCTCGGGATCGCCTTTCATCGATGCCTCGACGGCCGTGATCAGCTTGGCTCCGCCGGACCCGTGGATCACGAGGGCGCGGCCGTTCCGGGTGTCGAACGTCATGTCGTTGGCATGGTGCCCGTTGAAGATCTTGGACATGGCCACGAACTGGAACGGGTTCAGGGAATACTTGTAGACGGCCACGTTGGAATTGTGCGTGCCGCTTTCCTCGCCGCCCTTCATGCACAGGTAGACGTTCTCCCCGTCGGACGCGCCGCCCTGGGTGCCGTTGAGGCCGTTCTGAACGGGACACTTGCCCACTTCAACCGGAACCAGGTCGAAGGTGCGGCCCTCGCCGAGGAGGCGGGCGATCAGCTGCGGATCCTTCTCGTTGTCGGTGTAGGCGTAGCCCAGCGGCAGCTTGAACGTGCCGCCGCTGCAGTAGGCGGCGTCGCCGGCGAGTTTTCCGGCGAAATATTCCAGCGCGAGCACCGTCCAGGCATAGTCGGTGCCGGCGATGACGACCTTCTTTCCCTGGACCTTGATGAGGAATCCGTGGTCGATGCCGTTCAGGACTTTGTCGCTTTCCGTCCGCAGCGGGGACTGCCCGATGATGATCTCATTGGCGGTGGCGTTGTCCTTCTTGATCGTCTCCTTCGGAATGGTGGCACCCGTCGCGCGTTCGACGTCGCGGACGAAGTTGGTCACGTGGAGGGACAGGGCCTGCGGATACACGATCCGGAAAGCGGTTTTCCCGTTTTCGGCGATCACCAGGGAATTCCCGTCCGAACCGCCCGGTGAAGAAGGTTGTTTCTCTTCCTTGCAGGACGGCAGGACGGCCAACGATGCCAGGATGGCGGCGAACAGCAGAACACGATGTTTCATTCCTTTTCCTTGTTAGTGGTTTCTGTCTTGCAAATGTAGTAAAAATGTGACGAGAATGGAATATTTTGTATCTTTGTCTTGTTATGGATAAAAGAAGTGCATCCCATCTGCTGCTCCTGCTTGCGGTCGCCGTGGCGGCGCTCCTGCCGGCGGGCTGCTCCAAAGTCAAGGACATCCGGCTGACCTCCTTCGGCATCGAGTCGTTCTCGCCGCGGGGGTTCCGGTCGGCGGACGCCGTCCTCGCCGTCGGGATCGACAATCCCTCTTTCGCCTTCACGGTAACCGACCTGTCGGGGACGGTGAAGTACAAGGGCGAGGCGCTGGGCACGTTCACCGCGGACACCGTGTCCGTGGACCGGAAGTGCGTCAAGGTCTACGACGTCCCCTGCAAGGCGGTCCTGAGCGAGAGTGTCTCGCTGCTCCGCCTGCTTTCCCTGGTGGGGGACGGCAACCTGGAGGGGTTCACGGCCGACGTAGAGGCCCGGGTGCATCTTCGGAAGGGTGTTTCCAAGATGCTGCGCTTCAATGATTTGGACCTTAATGAATATTCGCAATGAAAGGAAAGGGAATCGGGTTGGGCCTCTTGCTGCTCGCGCTCTCCGCGCTGACGCTCCGGGGACAGAACGAGGCGGTCGCCGCCGTGGATTCGACGCTGTACGGGCAGAGCATCTTCAATGTCCTGCCTTCCGTGTCGAAGGGCGGCAAGGCGGATGTGCGGGTCACCCAGACCAAGGCGCTGCAGGAGATGCTGTCGCGCCAGATCGCTTCGAACGGTTCGCGCAACGTGACGTGCTACCGCGTCCGCATCTTCAATGACAATTCGCAGACGGCCCGCGGCGCGTCGGAGGCGGTGCTCGCTTCCTTCAAGGCCGCATACGGGTATCCGGCGTACCGGAGCTACACCAATCCGTTCTTCAAGGTGACGGTGGGCGATTTCCGGACCAAGTCCGAGGCCCTGCAGCTGCTCGGCATGCTCCAGGCGGAGTACCCGACGGCTTTCCTTGTGAAAGAGACGGTGAACTTCCCGTGGCTCGGGCCGCGCGAGTCGTACCGGACCGAAGATGAAACCATCGTCAGACGCTGATCCGCCATGCTGAAACAGGGACTCGAACTCAAGCAGACGCAGAAGCTCTCCCCGCTCCAGATCCAGACGATCAAGCTGATCGAACTGCCGGTCCAGGAGCTGGAGCAGCGCATCCGGCGCGAGTTCGACGATAACCCGGTGCTGGACGACGATGCGCCCGTGCGCGACGGCGACGACGGGTCCGACGAGCCCAAGGACATCTCCATCGACGAGATCGACGAGAACGATCCGATTCCGGACTACCGCCTCCGCGTCAACAACTACGGCAAGGACGAGCGTCCCGAATACAACACCTTCTCCGTGAAGGAGAGTTTCACCCAGAGCCTCCAGCGGCAGCTGGGCTTCCGCAACCTGTCCAAGCACCAGCGCGACGTGGCCTCCTTCCTGATCGGCAGCCTGGACGAAGACGGCTACCTGCGCCGCGACCTGGACACGATCGTCGACGACCTGGCGTTCAAGGCCAACATCACGTCCGACTACGACGAAGTCCTTGCGATGCTCAAGGTCATCCAGGAGTTCGAGCCGGCCGGCGTCGGCGCGCGCGACCTGCGCGAATGCCTGCTCCTCCAGCTCCGGCAGGAGAAACAGACGCCGGCGGTGGTGCACGCCGAACGGATCCTGGAAGATTTCTTCCCGGAGTTCTCCAACAAGCATTTTTCCCGCATCCTCGCGCGGACGGGTATGTCCCGCGACGATCTGAAGGAGGCGCTGGAGCGGATCGTCAAGCTGAACCCTTCGCCGGGCGCCCAGATCGACGACACCTACGACGACCAGGCGCAGCAGATCATCCCGGACTTCAAGCTCGAGATCGTCGACGGGGCGTTCAAACTGTCGATGCCCCGGTTCAACATCCCCGAGATCCGTGTCAACCGGCGCTACGCCGAGGTGCTGCAGCAGGCGCAGGGGTCCACCGACCGGAAGCAGAAGGAGGCGGCGACCTTCGTCAAGCAGAAGCTCGATTCCGCCAAGTGGTTCGTGGAAGCGCTCAAGCAGCGGTACAACACGCTGGAAAGCACCATGACGGCCATCCTCGAGTACCAGCACGACTATTTCGTCGACGGCGACGACGCGCATCTGAAACCGATGGTGCTCAAGGATATCGCCGAGAAGACGGGGTTCGACATCTCCACCATCTCCCGTGTCGTGAACAGCAAGTACATCGAGACGCACTTCGGCATCATGCCGCTCAAGTATTTCTTCTCGGAAGGCCTGGAGAACCAGGAGGGCGAGGAGGTCTCCACACGCGAACTCAAGAACGCCCTGCGCGAATGCGTGGACGGCGAGGACAAGGGCAAGCCGCTGACCGACGACCAGCTGGTCGCCGAGATGAACAAGCGGGGATACAAGGTCGCGCGCCGGACGATCGCCAAGTACCGCGACCAGCTCGGCATCCCGAAAGCCCGTTTGCGGAAGGAACTATAGCTTGCTGCCGTAGGCGAGGTCGCCCGCGTCACCCAATCCCGGAACGATATACGACTGGCTGGTCAGCTCCTCGTCGATGGCGGCTGTCCAGAGGGTCGTGTTCTCGGGCATGCGTTTCTGGAGGTCCTCGATGGCGTAGATGCTGGCGATCGGGCACACGAGATGCGTGTAGACCGGGTCGCCGCCGTCGTCGCAGAGCCGCCGCCAGCAGATTTCGATGGACGCGCCCGTGGCGAGCATGGTGTCGGACAGGATCAGCGTCTTGCCGGTGAGGTCGGGGCAGGTGCAGTACTCGATGTTGATGTGGAAGTCATCGCTCTTGTCGTATTTCCGGTAGGCGGCGACGAAGGCGTTTTCCGCGTGGTCGAAGACATCCAGGATCCCCTGATGCAGCGGCAGGCCGGCGCGCAGGATCGTGGCGATGACCACTTTCGTGTCGCAGGTGCTGACACGGGCGGTCGCCAGGGGCGTGATCACGTCCTTCGGGCTGTACGCCAGCTGCTTGCTGAGTTCGTACGCGAAGATGCTGCCCAGGCGCTCGAGATTGCAGCGGAAACGGAGGCTGTCCTTCTGGACGGCCTTGTCGCGGATCTGCGCCACGATGTCGTTGAGAACGGAAGGGGTTTCCCCCAGGTTGATGACTTTCATGGATTACGATGTTAGCTTTACCGAAATCCAAAAGTAGGATTATTTTTCGGGATTCCCAAAAAAACTAAGCGGTTCCGGCCGGGAACGATTTTTCTTCCGCGAAACTGAAGTACCCCCCGTCGCAGACGATGATGTGGTCCAGCAGCAGGATGCCGACCGTGTGCGCGGCGCCGCGCAGGGCCGCCGTCCGCTCGATGTCGGCGCGGCTCGGAAGCGGATCGCCCGACGGATGGTTGTGGACGAGCACGAGGGCGGACGCGTTCCGCTCCACCGCGTGCCGGAGGATCTGCCCGAGCGGGAAGGTGGTCTCTCCCGTGCTCCCTTGCGACACCCTGCCCTTGAAGACGGGCCGGTTCCGCCGGTTGAGGAGGATGATCCAGCATTCCTCGTGCCCGAGTCCGCGCAGCAGGGGCGCCATCAGCGCGTACGTGTCCGCGGGGGAGTGGATGGCCGGGGCGTCCGCCCCGCCGTTCCCGCTCCAGCAGCGTCTGCCCAGTTCGAGGGCGGCGGCCAGCGTCGCGGACCGGACGGCGCCGATCCCTTCCGTTTCCCGCATCCGGTCCGCGCCGGTCTGGGCGAGGACGCGCAGGTCGCCGCCACAGCGGGCCAGCAGGCGGTTCGCCACTTCCAGCACGTTCGCCTTGCGCGTGCCGGATCCCAGCAGGATGGCCAGCAGCTGGCTGTTGCTGAGGGCGCGCGCTCCCTTTTCCGCGAGCATCTCCCGCGGCCTTTCTTCCTTGCAAAGTTCCTTGATCTTCATGGCTTCGTTTTTCTGCAAGGATAGGAAGGGGTGGCGGAAAAAAAGCCGGGAAACAAAAAACGTTTCCCGGCTTTTTCTGTTTGTTTATGGATTTTCCGTTTATTTGCGGAGCATCACTTTCTTGGCGGCTTCCGCGATGTGGGCGGCGTCCATGCCGTAGGCGGCGAGCAGTTCGGCGGGCGTGCCGCTCTGTCCGAACTGGTCTGCACCGTTGATGTACTCGAGCGGCTTGGGAGCCGTGGCGGCGAGGACACCGGCGATCAGTTCGCCCAGTCCGCCGGCCATGTTGTGCTCCTCGGCGACGACGGCGGCGCCGGTCTTGAGGATGGAGGCGAGCACGGTCTTGGTGTCGAGCGGCTTGATCGTCGCGATGTCGACGACCTCAGCGCAGACGCCTTCAGCCTCGAGGGCCTCGGCGGCCTTGAGGGCTTCCCAGACCATGTGGCCGGTCGCGAAGATGGTGACATCCTTGCCCTCGTTCAGGACATAGGCCTTGCCGATTTCGAAGGGGAGGTCGTCCGGCCAGAAGTCGGCCACCTTGGGACGTCCGAAACGGAGGTAGACCGGTCCGTCGTATTTCGCGGCGGCGACGGTCGCCAGGCGGGTCTGGGTGTAGTCGCAGGGGTTGATCACGACCATGCCCGGAAGGGCGCGCATCAGGGCGATGTCCTCCATCGTCTGGTGCGTCGCGCCGTCCTCGCCCAGGGTGATGCCGGCGTGCGAAGACGCGATCTTCACGTTGGTCTCGCCGTAGCAGACCTCCATGCGGACCTGGTCATAGACGCGGCCGGTGACGAATTCGGCGAAGGAGCCGGCGAAGGGAATCTTCCCGGCGATGGCCATGCCGGCGGCGGCGCCGATCATGTTGGCCTCGGCGATGCCGCACTCGAAGTATCTTTCAGGGAAGGCGTCCGCAAAAGCGTCCATCTTCAGGGAGCCCTTCAGGTCGGCGGTCAGCGCCACCACCCGGGAATCGGCTTTTCCGGCCTCGAGCAGACCTGCTCCGAAACCGCTGCGGGTATCTTTCTTACCTTTGTCAATGTATTGTTTCATAGCATCTTCCTGATTAAAAGTCACCTAAAGTCTCTTCGAGCTGGCCCAGGGCGGCGGCGCACTGCTCCTCGGACGGGGCGTTGCCGTGCCACTTGTGGGTGCCGGCCATGAAGTCCACGCCGTGTCCCATCTCGGTCTTGAAGAGGATCATCACCGGCTTGCCGTGGCCCTTCTTCGCCTTGGCGGCGTCGAAGGCGGCGAGGATCTGGTCCATGTCATGCCCGTCGGCGACGACGATCACATCCCAGCCGAAGGCTTTCCACTTGGCCTCGAGGTCGCCCAGTCCGGCGACGTTCTCGACCGTGCCGTCGATCTGCTGGCCGTTCCAGTCGGTCATCGCGACGAGGTTGTCGACCTTGTGGTGGGCGGCGAACATGCCGGCCTCCCAGATCTGTCCTTCCTCGCTCTCGCCGTCACCGCACATGACGTAGACGCTCTTCGGGTCCTTGTCGAGCTTCTTGGCAAGGGCGACGCCGATGGCGGCGGACAGGCCCTGGCCGAGGGAACCGGAGGTCTGGGTGATGCCCGGCAGACCCTTCTCGACGGACGGATGGCCCTGGAGGCGCGTTCCGAACTTGCGGAAGGTGGCCAGTTCGCTGACCGGGAAGAAACCGGTGCGGGCGAGCAGGGAGTAGTAGACCGGCGTCAGGTGGCCGGCGGAAAGGAAGAACACATCCTGGTTCTTTCCGTCGCGGGTCCACTTGGCGGGATCCGTGTCCATCACGTTGAAATACAGAGCCGTCAAGAAGTCCGCGCAGCTCATCGAGCCGCCCGGGTGGCCGGACTTCGCGACGGTCACCATCTTGACGATGTCCCTCCTGACTTGGGAGGCAATCTTTTTCAAATCTTCAGATGATCGCATTTTATAAAAATTTTATGGTCGTTCCATAGGAGCAGACAAAGATAACTCTTTTTTATCTCCGAAAAAAATTTTAACTTTGTTGTCTTGAAAAGTTAGGTATTATTTTTAAAACACGCATAAAATGGCAGAAGTTGTAATTATGCCCAAGCAGGGGCAGTCTGTGGAGAGCTGCATCGTCACAGAGTTCAAGAAAAAAGTTGGAGACACTGTTGCCGTGGGAGACGTCCTTTTCAGTTACGAGACTGACAAGGCGTCTTTTGACGAAGAGTCGAAGGTGGCCGGAACGGTCCTGGCCTGCTTCTTCTCCGACAACGACGAAATCCCTTGCCTGACGAACGTCATGGTGATCGGCAACCCGGGCGAGTCCTTCGCCGAGTTCGCGCCGTCCGGCGCCGCCCCCGCCGCCGCGGTGGCTCCGG
>JAEEGL010036859.1_pt1 | contig 11582 bp, 11 predicted proteins | sample 9134231 | NCBI WGS metagenome assembly JAEEGL01 (sample SAMN16246548, study PRJNA631951) | gut metagenome | biome: gut microbiome; feature: rumen; material: fiber-attached | host: Bos | place: Iran: Karaj | collected 2018-10 | reverse complement strand
GCATGTCCAGTTTCTTTTAAGCCAACCACCTCACGATTAAACTTCTCCAAGTCTTTTTGATATTTAGCATCATCAAATGCCTCAATATTTTGGCACAAGCTATCATCATCAGTAGCGTAAGGGAAAGGAAGGTCTTGAGGGTCATAATACAACCCCCGTTCATATTCCTCTTTATCACGCATTAACAAAAAGACTGGTTTATGAGTCAGAGCAAATTCAAATCCGGCACTTGAATAGTCAGTTATAGCAACATCGCTCGCCACCAAGATGGGTTGTAAATCCATCTGACCAACATCCACCATTCTTGGATGAGAGAAATCATATACCTCACGATAGTAATCCCGCATATTCGGATGAGAACTAACTAACACATACCAAACACCTCCAAAACGTTGCTCTAAAACAACAATCAATCTGTCAACATCAAATCCGTAAACATCTTTTCTGTGTCCACCCCTAAAAGTCGGGCAATACACTAAAAATTTGAGTTCTGTAGGCTTTTGTACGATACCCTTCGTTTTTATCACAAATGCTTCTACATCATTCCTCATCTTCATCACTTCCTGCGGGCGGAAGAAAACATCATTCCGAGGTAATCCGACCTCTAAGATTTCTCCTTTGGGATAAGCGAATATCGTTCTTGCTAACGCTGTCCAAGCGGTGGAATCTGAAAGCATGAGATCAATTCGAGAAGCATCCTCATAAAGTAGTTTCACATATTCTTCCGACAAAATATCTTTCACTTCCAATTCTTGCCTTTTCATCCCATGCCCCCCATGCATCGTCTGAATATAAAACTGTCCTCTCTTCTTCTTAAAAGGCCACATAATTCCGCCGCCGAATCTCGTATTGGAAATCACAAACTGAGCGGAAGAAAGCAAATAAAAGTAAGATAAAGACCCTAATTCAACTGACTTAATTTCAGAAGGTAACAACGTTGAAAAGGCATCGGGATTGACAAAGGCATACCAAATCTCAAAAGAAGAAGTTTGAGCCTTCTTTTCCCGTTCTTTTTTGATGATTAAATCCGTTATTGCACGAGGATTACAATTATAATTTGTCCCTCCCCAACAAATACACACAACCCGTCTTTGGTGGACAGGAACATATTGCAGAAGAAAGAGAACGATATTTCTTGTATGTCTATTCCAAATTAAATCCAACACCCTCATCTTGTTCTTCCTTCTTTTCTATATCGAAGTTTCTTCCACAATCTGTAATATTCAATCCCCAATTTTGCCCAATATGCGGGGTGCATTGTCTGCCGTGCAATCTTCGCATTTTCTTTATAAACATTAATCAATCCGTATGGATTTGAACTAATTCCACCTCCCCAACTATAATCTGCCACAATCAAATTACAATAGACAAAATCAACACCATTTTTGTACATCTTTAATGCCATATCATAATCTGCAGCTATCGGATACTTCAAATTGAATGGCATCTTACGAATGACATCCCCCGGAAAGAACATGCTTTGATGACATATTCCTATTCCTTTAAACTTAAACGGGGTTCTAAAAAATTCATGCGGTTTCTCTCTATAGACACCATTCCAATATCTTGTATTTACATCTCCATAGAAAACGGTGTGTCTCTGAACCTTGGAAAATCCTTGCAGATACATTTCTTCAATCACATTCTTATCATGAAAGAAATCCCCTGAATTCATAAAATTCACATATTCACCATGACTTAAAGATATTCCTTTGTTCATGGCATCATAGACACCTCCATCAGGCTCTGAAACAACAACATCTATAGATTCGGCATATTGGTTTATGACATCCATTGTACCATCCGTTGAGGCACCATCTATGACAATATATTCAATATTTTTATACGATTGAGACAACACGGAAAATATCGTCTTTTCGATATGTTTCCTGTCATTTCTCACAACTGTTACAATGGTCACCAACGGATAATGCATCATCAAGCATTCATTTAGGAAGGATTCCCTTTACCTTCCTTCTATAGACAAATTCTAATATTCTGGTCATTCCACGCATCATCTGACTCGCCACTTGCATAAACAGCTTTTTGTTCTTCAATTTTACGGCAGCATTAAATAATGCCAAAAAGGAAGGAAGTGATTCCTTCATAAGAGAAGCATCACTCCAATAGGCATCAATAAAACCTGCATAAATGGAAGAACGTTCAAATCTACAATTTAAAGGTTCTAACGGAATCGCATTCCACGGAGACAATTGCTGATAACGATGCCAAATCTCTCGTTTAGGACAATTCTCTTCTTTCCACGGCTTATTGGCTGACAAATAGTGGACAATCACAGGATGTTCTATAGCGTCCTTTATTTCTTCCAAATATTGGTATTCTACCATCCACCTATTTTCTGGCTCGAGAAGGAACAATAATTGGACATTGTATTTAACGGGCAGAATCTTTATTCTATCGCGTAACACATAATTAAGCACATCTTGATCCAAAAAAGAAAAAGAATGTTCTGATGCACATCGAACCATTTGGTCAATCAGCTGTTCTTTCCTCCAACAATCTAAATTCATCAACAAAATGCCACTATTGACATACGGAATGGATAGCGGAATCTGTACAGAAGCACGATATGCCACGGATGTTCCACAAGAATCGATGATGGCACCCATCGGGCAATCCTCATTCAATTCGGTTTCCCACAATTCTCTCAAATTTCCATCTACAGCAATATCACCATCCAAATAGAGCACCTTCTTGATACTATCCGGCAATAACTGAGGCAAGAAAATACGTGCAAAAGCTGTTGTACTGATATAATCACCCCCAGGACATTCAAATGAAGCAAGGTCTTTCTCCTCCAATCTGTAAATCCTATATTCTTTCTGATACCGGTCGATGATGTTGGTGAGCGGAGCAATCTTCTCTTTCGTCTTTTCGATGGTTTCATTGGATGTTATGACCAAATGAAACAAAATGTCTTCTGCCTTGTTATTCTCACAGATAGAAACGATAGCAACACCAACGGGCATCATATATGTATCATCTGTACAAAAGGCTATATGCATGACATTCTTATCCATAAGTCCCTTATCTCAATCGGTTCCTCAAAAATCCTGCTTTTACTCGAATCTCATCGACAAATTGCATCAAAAGATTCACCTTATATCCTCTACACATACAGACATATTCTCTATCCTCCATCGCAAACGCCCATCCAAGAAACCAAATTTCTTTCAAAATAAAACACCAATAGTCAACAATATTATATTCATTCAAGATGGTCAGATACCTTTGCGATGTCTTATCCCTATATATACGCAATTTATCATGCCTTTTCAAAATTCTATTCGTCTCAATGGCAACTCCAACAGCCCCTTTTGTCCTTTCGTAGGACGGTTTAGATGTTGTAAGAGAATTTTCATGAATAACATAGTTGTAAACAGGAGAAGAGAATCTTTCCACCTTTTTAGCAGATAAAAGAGCTTCTAACGCAAATATTCTATCCTCCGAAAGATACAGCTCATCAAATCGTAAATTCTGGCTATTCAACAAACTCCGCTTCAAACATTTCTGCCAAGGGTAAAACGCATCCAAATAAGAATCTCTTTCGCTGTCATCCAAGTCATACAATCTGTCTCCATCTTCCTCATACCCGTTGAGATTTACCTTCTTCTGTCCATTAGCTATCACCTGATAACCCATATACACGACATCGGCCATAGAGTGTGTACACAAATCCAGCAACCTTTTCAGGTTCTCCTTTTCGTAGTAGTCATCGGCATCCACAAAGAATATCCATTCTCCCGTCGCTCTATCCAATGCATAATTCCGTGCTCCTCCAGGTCCTACCCCCGTTTCCAACCAATAAATTTCTGTACAAGCGTCCTGAAGTTTCTTCAACTCCCCAACATCGAAAACCGAAGCATCACTACAATCGTCCACAATTATAATCTGCACATCTTCTCTATGCGGAATACTATCTAAGCAACGACGGAGTTGCGCTATGTCACCATTCTTATGAGGTATAATAAACGAAAAAAGAATCGACATCTTTCGTTATTTTAAGAATCCATACAAGTCATAATGGTCAAAAAGAACTTTGAGCTGAGCATCGTTCCGATGTTCTCCTAAGTTCAGATTATGTAGCCCTCCTTTCTGTACGGTTTCGTTGATGATAAACCAATCCCATAAATCCCAGTAGCGATGTATCTGCACAACGGGAGTCTTGTTCAACAATTCCATCGCCTTCCACCAAAGGTCGTCTGCTGTGGGTGCCAAAGACATAAACTTTGTTTCATCTGACACCTCTTCATGCAGGGCGTGAGGAGGATACAAAACACCTCCAAAACCTTCTGGTATATAGTAAAATGAACTCTCATCTTGAGCTGGATTTTCAAACAAGAAAGAGTTATAGGGGCAAAATGTCCTGTCTGAATTCAGAACCATTTTCCGACTGGCTATGGCACATATCGCAGCAGGATGACGTTGATGAGCCTTCATCAATAATTCCACCATATCTATCGGGTAGATGATGTCATCGTCAACCGTTATGATATTAGCTTGTGGAAATTCGGCCAAGGCAGGAATCAGCTTTTTGTAGGAACGAATATCTTTCACAAATCTGATTTCCAATCCTCTTTTTATCTGTCTTTTCAATAATTCAGGAAGCGATTGATTGCAAAACTCTTCAGTCGCCAGCCACAACACAACCCTATTTGCCTGACAGGTTTGTTGAAATATAGATTCTATCGTTTGATGCACCGTATGTATCCGATCCCCATAAGTGGTCAATGAAACAACAAGTTCTCTGTCATATTCATATTTCGTGACGCCACTTTCATCCGACGACATCGATAATGTATCGCATTTTTGCCTCGCAATTTCTAATCGAATAGACTTCTGCAAAGAACGTATATGTTGTCTGTTCGCCTCCTTAATTTCTTCCTTATAGATGTCCGCAAATGCAGAATTATAGAAGGCTTTTTTAATAAGATTCATCATTCCTTGCCTATTTATGAACGTAAGATTCCGTATTTATCAAAGTAAAAGTCTCGTTGGTCATCCGACGCTTTGGATAACACCCTATTCACCATACGAAGCTGCCGTTTCTTCGTATAATCCTCCAATCGATGGTAAAATTTCCTATTCCGTATCTTTTCCACAATAAATGGGTCATATCTGTGACAATACCAAAAATAACTTGGCCTTAGCCAATACGGCAAGAAGAACAAGCATTTTTTTGTCCATCGAACAAGGTTCCATCCTATATACAAATAATAGGGTCCCCAATGGTCAGATTTCACCCTTGCCGAAGTCTTATGTACATCAATGTATGTCACATCCAACTGTGCTGCTTCATTGATAAGAAAAGAATATTTATTAAAATAATCGAATTTCCGCAATAAGACAATTTTAGTATTCGGTTTACAGAAAATGGAAGAATGAGAGATGCTACCCTCTGTCGCCACAAATTCTTCACAATTCTTTAACAATGCAATTTGTTCGTCAACACTCAATCTTTCTGGAGCATAGATAGCATACCCCAACCGATGAAACAAGCGCATAATAGATAGTTCACCCATTTCTTGTTCATACTTCACAAGGCCACAACGAGTGAAGTATATCTTTTTCGGCAGATTCTCTACGGGTTGTTTCGTCCGAGATTGGATGAGATGGATCATTTGAACATATTCCTTCGTGAAATACAAGTTGCCGTTTGCCAAATAGATTGAATTGTCAGGAACAATAAGTGTCCTAAATCTTGTCGGCTCTGTCAGCAATACAAAATCCTCAACACCCTTACCTACCGCTAATTCAAAGATTCTCCTTTCATATTCAGGAAAAGGTTCGCCAAAAACGGTTGAATAGACCACTTTTGCCCCATTGGCAATCAGCTTCTTGCATTCATCCGTATGAAGATACCAAAGTTTCTTTAATCCATCTGTTATGACATGTCCCCATGTGGGATTGAACAACCCTATATAGATAGCGACAGCATCATCCTCTACCACATTTGCCTCATCATAGTCATAGACACCCTCATCATTTTCCTTCCACCCCGACCCAATGACAAAATGTCCTTCCGAATCTACAACACCACCAACATTCCCCTTTTCTGTGATTCTGTGAGGTAATAATAGAGCTTCATTCAAAAACCTTGGACACAAAACTTGACAGGAGAATCTACTTTTTCCTGTCATCTTGTCCCATTTTCCCGATGAATCTTTATCTACGTATGAAAGATGATAGTGAACCATTTTTCAAACATCCAAATGTCTTACATGTCGATTAAAAGCATTGATTATACGCCTGCGAGATAGGACAAAAGATTGTTTCATGTCATACGAGACGATTTTAAAGCTCATTTCTCGATAATATTTCATATAAGTGGTGGCATTGCATACGACCTTCCAACCAAACCATGACGAATGGAAGGTAAAACGCTGATAGAAAAAAGCAAGTCTCTCCTTCTGTTCTTTCGTCAAATACGGCATCAGGATTTCCGCTTTGAATACAGGATAACCAATCTTAAATTCCCCAGGTGGAACTTGCAACCATGTTCCCACCCCACACACTTGCTGTGAATGAATACGATACTTGGTCAAACCCTCATCAATATATCCCAATCTGTTAGAAACCAATGCAGTAAGTGCAATGATGTAGTCATGCAATGGTTTCTTGTTCTTAGACGTTGCTTGGGTGTCAACCTTCACTTCGTCCACAAAACTCCTCCTTAATGCCATCGTCGCTCCCGTAGCACGATTATGCTTCACAAACACTTCAAAATCCATACCACGATCAAATAGCTTTTGGGATTTCTTGCCAAACGCAACAACATCGAACAAGGTCTTTTCTGTAAAGCAATCACCATGATCGTCTATCAAATCCGCATTGGTAAAAACGGCCGATTTTCGAGGGTTAGCCTCAAACCATTTTACTATATGCTCAACCTTATCTTCCCTCCACACATCATCTTGATCCGACAGAAAAACAATATCGCCACTGCATAGCTGCATGGCCTTTGCAAAATTGGCACAAACTCCTATCGACTGTTGATTTCTATAAATCTTTATTGCTACATCACATCCCTTCTTCACTTCCTCCACAATCCCAACTGTACCATCAGTAGAACTGTCATCACAGACAATAATCTCATCAACGCCCCTTGTCTGATTCAGAATCGAAAGAAGTTGCTCTTTTATATAATGTTCTCCATTATAAGAACAAAGCGCTACAGACAATTTCATAAAAACAGATTCTTTAACTTTTCTAATGGATGCAACAAGGCATACCCCAATCGATACGATTTAGAATGAACCGCATGTTGATACTGCAGTTCCATCCATTTAACCGTTTCTTCTTCATGCCTGAGTTCATTTTTAAGTCTATCCCTCAGCCCATCCCTCTCCTGCAACACAGAGAAGAAATCGCCCCAATACTCGTCATAGATAGTAACATGTTTCATATACACACGTTTACGTAAGTCCAGGAACTTCTGGTTTGCCTCATCATTCCTACTACGCTCACTCCTGCGATAATAAAAACAAGTCTTCTCATCTTGGTAAACACAATCACGGTGGTACAATAAGCGAATGAAAAATTCCCAATCTTCATACCCATCCATAAAATCAGTACTGTACCCACCCACCAAGTCGAAATGCTCCTTGCGAAACAACGACGTACAGAAAATTTTATTCACCAACAACAGTGCAGGATAACCCTCATATTCAACAGGGAAAGGCTCATTGACGCCACCAAAATAGTCAGCATGGCAATAAAACAAGGTGCATTCGGGATGCCCTTCCAAATAGGTGACACCCCTTTCTAAATAATCGTTGGAAATCTTGTCGTCCGCATCCAAAGGCAATAAATATTTACCTTGAGCATGCTTGATTGCTTGATTTCTTGCCACCACCACACCCGCATTTTCTTGACAAAAATACTTGATGCGTTTATCCTTTTGCACATATTCCAATATAATGCGCTCAGAATGATCGGAAGAACCATCATTCATGACAATAAGTTCCCAACAAGGATAAGTCTGTGCCAACACCGAATCGATGGCCTCTGCAACAAACTCACCTTGATTATAACAAGGCATTATTACAGATACCACAACTTTGTCTTCCCCCATATTATTTAGCATACATTCCTTACCTTAAATTACCATCCAAATATTCCTTCTTACCATTTTAGCGAGGATTTCGTCTTCTGAGAATAGTGTACTTTATCTTATCTGCTAATAAAAATGGATTCATATACAAAAGGTATTCATCACCATTGAAAGAGCACACGGCAACATAGTCCTTTTTAGCTTGTATTAAGCCTAAATACCACCACTCCTGATAGAAAGAAAAATAAAAGCGTAAGATAGAGATTTCTTTCAAATGCTTCATATATGAAATAGTATTATCCACAAATTGCCATCCATGTTGTTTTGCATATCTATTTGCTCTTAATGACGTAAGAAACCTACATTTAGCTTTCTCGATATTGACAGATGTTGTTATAGAATATTCTCTCTCTTCCCACGAATAAACAACTTTAGGGAACCAAAAAATCTCCTCTTTAGCCAATACCCCAAGTAGCCTCATCTGAAACATAACATCATTGGATGCTGGTATCTCATCGAAAAAAATATGATTCTTCTTTATCAAAGTTGCACGCACCATTTTCTTCCAAGGAGCAAACGCATTCAAGACCATTTCAAATTTCGGTATTTCCCGAAGAGATTCATTTGAATCTGTCAACAGGGGCAAATTCGTTCCATCGGAATATAATTCTTCACTTCCCCAATAAATGGCTTTACATTCATCGGGAATAGCGGTGTCCATCAACTCGTTTAAGGCTTGAGTATGAAAATAATCATCACAATCAGCAAACAGAATCCACTCACCTTTGACATATTTCAATCCCACATTACGTGCATACCCCGCTCCACGCCCCTCTTTCGTGAAATAAACCTCCGTGTTTGGCCGCTTCAAACCAGGGAACTTCGTAAAATCGACTTTAGACGAATCGCTGTTATCATCCACCACAATGACTTGAACATCATCACGCTTTGGTATAGAGTCCAAACAACGCTGAAGTAAGTCTGGTATATTATAGTGAGGAATTATAATCGAATATTTATACATCTAAATGTTATTATTGCCTCTGCAACAAACACACCTTGATTGTAACATGGCATGATGATTGAAACTAAAAAACCAATTCCATTTGCCAAAACGATCATTTAAGTGGCTTTCTAACCAAAGCACCAAAATTGACCCGCATTTTATCAACGAGACAGACGATTGGATTAGGATTCATCCCTATAATTTCACAAACGGCATTATAATCAGCCATCGCATACTTCTTCCCTAAAATATGCCATTCCTTCAAGACATAATAAAGAAACTGGAAATAAGAATACCTACAAATATTTTCCAACTGCCACGAATTAGGGTTGATAGGCATATTGAATGGAAGCAATAATTTCGAGGCTGACAGGGCGACATTTAACCTGCAACGATAATTGCTTAAAGATTGAATATGCTTTAATGACCCCTCTCGCACTTCATAGTCGTATATACATTGATTCAAATGGGCATAATGTGAAATGTTGATTGCGAGTAAAACCGAGAATCGCATATCATTAGCAAATCGGACTTCCTCAAATTGAATGTTCTTCGCCTCCAGGAGGCTTCTACGTACCATTTTTGCCCAAGGTGGAAGATACCTATTATAAATTTGTACTAAATCTCGGCACTCCCACAATTTTAGTCCTTTTTCACCCTCCAATCGTGAACCATCTTCATTCAGTTCTTCTGAAGAGAAATTCCATACAACAACATCATACCCATCCAGATTGATGCCACTATCAAAGAATTGTTCCAAATTCGATTGATAAAAGCGGTCATCCGCATCGGCAAACAAAATCCACTCACCTTTGGCATGTTTCAATCCCACATTTCGTGCATACCCCGCTCCACGCCCTTCTTTCGTGAAATAAACCTCTGTGTTTGGCCTTTTTAAACCAGGGAACTTCTCAAAATCGACTTTAGACGAATCGCTGTTATCATCCACCACGATGACTTGAACATCATCGCGCTCTGGTATAGAGTCCAAACAACGCTGAAGTAGCTCTGGTATATTATAGTGAGGTATTATAACGGAATATTTATACATCTAAACTTCCCTCATTTGATTTGTACCATTGACTTATTAAAAGCACATCCACCTATTGGGGGCCAAACCAAAAAGGGGTTGGTATGTTTTGCATCTACAAACTTCACTTCGAATTTAATGGCACCATAAACAATGTCATAATTTTGAATAACTGCCGTATAATCAAATTTACTGATATTAAAATTGAGAGAATACTTCCCCTTTGCTAATTGATGGTCGGGGAAAGTTAATCTAATTTTGAATATGGTTCCATCATCAGGAAGCTTCGTCACGGGAGAATAACATCCACCCACAGGAATATCAGCGCTATCTCTAATAACCAAACCAAACTGACACTCTTTAATGGAAGGATTATTTCGACGCATCGTCATCTCGAACTCCATCGGCTCCTCATTTGACATATTTTTTACATCATTGAGCATACGGATATCCACATATTCCAATTCCCGAGACAAATCCATCAACCGATGCTGCTTCCCTATCTCCGCATAACCAACAAGTTCTGATATAATATTTTGCTGATAATAATCCACACAATCCTCTGCTGTACCAGCATATTCTATCATTCCATCCTTCAAGACGATTCCAGAACGACACAAATTCCGTACACTCGCCATATTGTGGGAGACAAAAAGAACCGTTCGCCCATCTCCATACACCACACTTTGCATCTTCCCTATCGCCTTCTTCTGAAATTCAGCATCACCCACTGCCAAAACCTCATCAACAACCAAGATTTCGGGTTCAAGGAAAGCGGCTACGGCAAAACCGAGGCGAACCTGCATTCCCGAAGAATAGCGTTTACAAGGCGTGTCGATATAACGTTCCACCCCCGCAAAATCAATAATCTCGTCTAACTTCCGAGTAATCTCAGCTTTCGTCATCCCCATAATACTCCCGTTCATGTAGATGTTCTCACGCCCTGTCAGTTCGGGATGGAAACCTGTTCCCACTTCAAGAAGGGATGCCAAACGGCCACGAGTCTTGATGGAGCCTGTGGAAGGAGCTGTAATGCGACTCAGCAATTTCAACAACGTGGATTTCCCTGCACCATTTTTTCCAATGATGCCCAACACGTCGCCTTTTTCCACCTGGAAATTGATGTCACGAAGCGCATACACAAAATCACTCTCGCCTTTCGTACTACGGTCATTGGTTTGCCCCACCTTCAGATAAGGGTCTTCCTGATGAAGGACACTCATTCTCCACCAGCGGTTCAAGTCCTGTCCCAATGTTCCCGTTCCCACCAATCCCAAGCGATACATCTTGGAAACATTTTCAAAAGATATGGCGATATTCTTATTCTCTACACGACCCATACTATCAAAATTATATTCTATCAAAATATTACAACTATATCTCTATCCTTTTAGGCAAACTTAATCAAATCCGATTGAGCCACACATTTAGGCACCCATCGCTTCAAGGTGCTTATCATCAATATCGAAATC
>JAEEGL016972646.1_pt1 | contig 11583 bp, 6 predicted proteins | sample 9134231 | NCBI WGS metagenome assembly JAEEGL01 (sample SAMN16246548, study PRJNA631951) | gut metagenome | biome: gut microbiome; feature: rumen; material: fiber-attached | host: Bos | place: Iran: Karaj | collected 2018-10 | reverse complement strand
GTTATGGCTTTGCTGGTTGGTCTACTGTGCAACTAAACCCAGACTCTGCTACTTTCCAAACTGATTTAGCTACAGCAGTAGCTGATGGTAATGTGTTTGGCCCTAACGAAACCATCACAGCTGATGCTAACCTACTGGCTCAAGCCACAGCACAAAATAATACCCAATACATTACTATGTATGCGATATGGGTAAAACCAGCTACTAATACTACTTACTTACAGAACTGGAGAGGATGCGACAGTCTAAGTACTGGGAATGTAATTGCTTTAGTTGATCAACGTGACAATCAGGCTTATGCTGTGTCTAAACTAGCTGATGGCGAATGCTGGATGATTGAAAACTTAAGGCTTGAGGCAGCTAATTCGTCTGATGCTACTAAAGCACAAGGATATGGCGGAGTATTTGCTGGGCTAGCTACTGCTGAAACATCTAATTTCTCTAATTCCACTACAGCTAACAGTAAATACTATAGTGGTACTCAGAGTGGTACTGCTACGATAAATATCGGTACAACTGATAATCCAGGTTATAGATTCCCAAGATATAACAACTCTAACACTAATTCTACTGTTTCTAATATGACCGCAGCCAATGCTAATGTCTATTCTTATGGCAATTATTACAACTGGCCTGCAGCTAAAGCTAATACGAGTAAGCTAGATAATGAGAATAATTCTAGTAATGCTAATACTTCACTTTGTCCTGCTGGCTGGAAACTACCAACTGGTAAAGGAGATGGTGACTACGGCAAACTTAGTAATAGTTTAGGTGGTTATAAGAACGCTTATAATGTAGCGCAATCAATGAGTAGTAGTACTACTCCTACTGGAGCTGAAATGTCTAATACCTTTAGAAGCTATCCAAATAATTTCGTATATGCTGCTCTGATTGATGTAGATACAGGTAACCCGGAGTTTGAAAGAGGAGCTTATGGACAATACTTAACTGCTACTGCTAGAAATAGTTCTGAAGTGTATCATTTTGTCATTAATAATACTAATACTAACCCTGGTACTTGGAATTTGGGTAAAAAGTATGATGCCGGTTCGGTGCGGTGTGTGGCTTCTGCTGGTTATACAATAACCTTTAACGCTAATGGTGGAACTGGAACAATGAGTGACCAAACGATGTATGCTGGTGTTGCTACAGCTCTTTCTGCTAACTCATTTACAGCTCCAGCAGTAGGACAATCATACCAAAATGCAAACGGAACTACTATTTCAGGAACTGCTTATACATATTGGGTATTTGATGGCTGGACCACTAATGCTAGTGGTTCTGGTAGAAGATTTACTGATGAACAATCCGTAACTGATCTTGCTGCCGCTGGTGGATCAATTACACTTTATGCAAAGTGGAAAGGTATTGAAACTATGAAAGTTAACTACCAAGGGAATGGGCTATCATATGATGATAATTCTACTGTTAATACGGTCTATTATTATAATGATTGTGGTACTAAATATGTTTCTAGTCCAAGTTATTCTCATACCGCCAATATTAGTGACGCTGGTGTACGGAGTGGTAATTATGCAAATGGTCTAGCTACTAAAGACGTTGTTACGGTTCCAAACGCAGATTCGCTTCATGTGACTATTACTTACGGTACAGAAGCTAGCTGGGATTATCTTTATGTGTTTGAAGGTGAATATACGGGGGGTGTCTCAAGGAATATGTCTGCTGGGCAGCTTGCAACTTATAATGGTGGCGCCAATACTACAACTACTGTCACTATTAATATTCCTGGCGATACAGCTACTTTTGCTTTCTATTCTGATAACTCCACGGCATATTATGGTTATTATGCTGTCGTTGAAGGATATTATAATACTGCTCCTGCTAACTATGATCATACGGCTTCAGTCTGTGTCCGAAGTCTTGTTGCTGGAGAATATAAAACACCAGTGAATACGGCTCATGAAACCTTTACTGGTTGGGATGAAAGTAGTTCCGCTACTACACCTACTTATACTTCGGCTGATAATATACTTAATGATCTTTCTGGTAATAACGGACAAACAAAAACTGTATATGCAGTATATGATAATTACTATGTCATTACTTTTGTAAACACTGATACTAGCGTTACTCAGACTAAACAAGTCAAACAAGGAACAAGTGGTACAGTTACTCCTTCTTCTACTTGGACTAGAACTAACTATAGCTTAGCGGGTTGGGATACAAATAGTGCAGGAACTAATGTGGTTTATACTAAAGGGCAGTCTATCACGCCTTCTTCAGATATAACAGTATATACTGTCTGGAAACCAGCATATACCTTAGTCTATGATGGTAATGGTGCTGATGCAGGTGTAATGACCAATGTGAAACATACTAATGTATTTGAAGGAGATGTATTTGATCTATTTGCTTCCAACTATTCTAAAGCTAATTATGGATTTGCTGGTTGGTCATTTGATCAAAATGCACAACCTGGTGGAGCAAGTAAGATTTATGGTCCAAATGAAGCTATTACAGCTCCTGCACCAACTAGTCCAGGACAAGCTGAGACTAAAACACTTTATGCAGTCTGGGTACCAGCACAAACTGGAGTTTATATGCAGACTTGGACTGGATGCTCTAGTTTAGCTAATAATGCCGTAATCGCATTAAAAGATCAACGTGATAACCAAACTTACACAGTAGGTAAACTAGCTGATGGTAACTGCTGGATGATGGAAAACTTAAGAGTTGATGCTGCTGCAACGAATGGTACTACTAATCTAGCTCTTTCACAAGGACATGCTGGAGTCTTTGATGGGCTGGCTGATTCTGAAAGCTCTAACTTCTCCAATACTACTACGGCCAATACCTTTAATAACGCTACTAAATATAGTACTTCTAATATTACTGGTTCTAACCAAGGCTATAGATTCCCACGCTACAATAACTCTAATACTGCTTCTAGAAATTCCAGCCCGAGTGCTACCGATAACCGTAATACTACTAATTCGGCACATAATAATAGCCTTGGTTCCGCTATCTATTCTTATGGTAACTATTACACCTGGGCTGCTGCTCTAGCTAATACTAATGACTATACAGGCCCTACTGCTACAGTTGATGGCAAGACTTCTGAGACTGCCGAAACTTCTATTTGTCCTTCTGGTTGGCAATTGCCTTATGGACGAACTACTTTGAATGGAGCTACTTCTGGTGGACTCTATAACCTAGGTGTAGCTTTAAATGCTGCTTCTTCTACTGAAGCCAGTTCTAGGATATGGCGTTCTTATCCGAATAACTATGTTTATTCTGGGTATTATGCTAACTCATCTGCTAGTAATCGTGGTAGTTCTATACGCTTGTGGACTTCTACTGCTGCCAGCAATATCAATGTCTATTATGCTTCTTTGAGTTATTCATCGGTTAGTGCTGGTAATTCTATTGTAAATAAACATAGTGGTTATTCTGTTCGTTGTGTGAAGTTAGATGATCCATCCCTATATAATAAAGTAGCTAGCCAAAGTAAAGGACCGCAGACAGCCTCAGAATTACAGACCGCAATCACATCTTCTAATTCGGGTGTTTATAAATATGATGACACTGAGTTTGGAGGTGCAGCGAGCGATGCGAGCAATGATTATACAGTGTATTATTATCGTGGGATTCTCGACGAGACGACTGGCACTTATGGTTCGGATGGAGATGGTGTTGCTTATCCTAACTATGTAATACTTGATGAGGATGGTACGAAGACTACAGCTGATACCTGTTGGCGTATCGTTAGAACAACTGGTTCAGGTGGTGTTAAGATGATTTATAATGGTACTTGGACTGGTTCTACTTGCGCTAATACGGGAGCTGATACGGCGATAACTTCTCCGGTAAGCACTAGTGCATTTAATGGCACTACATCAAATTACAATCAAGCAGTAAGAGTAGGTTATACTTATAATAATACATACGCTTCAAATAGAAACGTTGGTGTGTCGCTAGCAAACTTGTTCGGATCTAATTCAGACTATTCTGGCAATACTACGAATTCTACTGTAAAGGGAAATGTAGAGTCTTGGTATAGTTCCAATATGACGGCTTATACGAGTATATTGGAGCCGAGCGCCGGTTATTGTAATGATCGTTCATTATATGATAATACTTCTCCATATACACTGCAGAATGAAAGCCTAGAGATTCCACAGTATGCTACCCGTAATACAACTAGATATAATTTCGGTGCTTATATACGTAATACCACTACATCGCAGAATCCGACTTTAGGTTGTCCACGTAGTACCGTAGATTTATATACTACTTCCGCTGCTTCAGACGGTAATAAACAATTGTCTTACCCGGTAGCTTTATTGACCGTAGATGAAGCTAGTTTTGCTGGTTCTGGTAGCGCTACGGTTAACCTGGGATCTAGCCGCAGTCAGTATTCATTCTTGAATGCTAATTTGGAATTCGGCTTCTTGTCTCCAGCTTATCGTACTACAAATGGACGTATGTATGTATTTGCTCTTTCTAATGGCACTGGTTCTCAGCTTATTGATCCTGTAAGTAATCAAATTGCCATTCGTCCAGTCATCTCGCTAGTCGCAGGGACGACGCCTAGCAGCGGTTCAGGCACCGCCACGGATCCATGGATAGTAAATGCGCCGTAGTTAAGTTATTTTAAATCGCGTTCGATTTGTTTTTGATAGCGTTCTTCTTCAGAAAAAATACAGCCGCAATATTTCTGCAGATAGAGCCCGAGTTCACGAGCCTTAGCTTGACCATCGCGAAAACCGACGCGAAAATCACGATATAAAAATTTAATCCCAGAGTCTTTGGCTAATTTCTCACATACCTTCTTTAATTCGTCATGCTTTTGATAAGGAGAAACTAGGAGAGTTGTCGTAAAAGCATCGTAGCCGTTTTCGGCAGCATAGCGAACAGTTTCACCTAAACGCTTTGGATAGCAATAGTTTACACAGCGATTGCCGATATCGTCGACAACGTTTTTACAAAACTCGTCTAGACCATACTCTTCTTTTAAGATCAACTCAACTCCAACTGTTTTTGCGTATTCCTTCAAGCAGTCACGGCGGGTTTTATATTCAATATATGGATGGATGTTTGGATTATACCAAAAAAGCGTCGGCTCGATTCCTTCTAAGCGCAGGGAATCAATACAATAAACGCTACATGGAGCGCAACACGTATGCATTAAAACTTTCATTTGTCAGAATTATAACATTTGTGGTAAAATTAGTCTATAAAGGAGGTATATGTCTAAAAAAATCGAAACCGATTGGCAGACTTTTATTAAGTTTTGGTTGGTCCCGCTAATTATTGCTGGAGTTTTGTTTTTCTTATATAAAGCTCTCACTGGGTTAATTATTATTGGGATTTCTATTTTCTTAGCTTTAGCTTTAAAACCGTTAGTTCGAAAAGTAAATGGTTTCTTTACAAAACATTTTGGTAAGGATAAAAAACATCAAACCTTGTCTGCGGTATTCGCTTATTTGATCGTCGTTCTAGTAATCGGTTCGATTATCGCGATCGTCGGTCCGGTCGTCGTAAATGAAACCGCAAAATTCGTACAGAACTTCCCGGAAACTTTCGAAAAGACATTCGGGGGGTGGGAAGGAATTAACGGTTTCGGAAAGAATATCGGAATTGATGATTTGCATGCCGAGATTAATAACACTTTAATGAAAATTTCGAACGACATGCTTGGTCTCCTTGGAAACAATTTAGTTTCCAGCGTTGGGGGAATCGCTAATTTCGTAATGAAGGTTATCTTAGTTTTGATTTTGACTTTACTATTCCTACTAGACGGTCCGGAAATGATGAATGTATTATGGAAGACGCTCGGTACTGGCGAGGATAAAAAACCGGTGAAAGTAGCACAAGATGTTGTATCTAAAATGGCGAATGTTATTTCGACTTACGTTTCTAGACAAGTAATAGTGGCGATTATTGACGGCTGTGCAACCATAGTAATTGTATTCGTATTATCGTTAATTCTAGGATTTTCGCCAAGCTTAGCCATTCCGATGGGCATGATCACGATGTTGTTCTATTTGATTCCGATGTTTGGCCAGTTTATTGGTGGAACCCTAGTGACAGTCTTACTATTCTTCTCAAATCCAGCCGCAGCATTGATTTTTGCAATCGTATATATAATATATGCACAAATTGAAAACAATATTATCTCGCCAAAAATTCAAGGAGACGCATTAAATCTAAAACTAGTTGTAATCCTATGTGCAATTACGATTGGTATGTATATGTTTGGACTACTTGGCGCAATTATTGCAATTCCTATCGCTGGTTGTATTAGAGTTCTGGTCGACGAATATCCGAATATAAAAGCTGCAAGAGAATAGTAATGTCAGAAAAAACAAACAAAAAAAAGTGGCAGAAACCTTTGCTTGTCTTTTTATTTATTCTTTTGAATGTTCTGGTCATCACCGCGACTGGTCTGGCGGAATTTGGAAAGTCTAAAGACGCAACCGAGTTTTCTGAGATTACGATAAATTGGAGGCTTTTAATTCCAGCGCTACTTTGTTTCTTGATTGCGCTAACTATAGACATTCATAAATATGCTTTGATGATTCGAAAAATGTCTTCCGAAAAGAGCGACAATAAACAAGTTCGAAAAGTCGCTAGAAGAACAGTGCTTTTAGGAAAGTATTATGATAACATCACACCAGCGGCGGTCGGTGGGCAACCATTTCAAATGTATTACATGCGAAAGAATAGCGGACTATCACGTGGCGCGTCGACTTCGATCCCGATTTTCGGCATGATTTCTATTCAAATTGCCTTCATTATAATCGCTCTATTATGTTTTCTGTTTGGCAGTTTGTTCGCTACAAATCCTGCTTTATTCTTGACCGCCTTGTTTGGCCTTTTGTTTTATGCGTTTTGGCCAGTCATGGTCGCAGGTGTAACCTATTTCCCAAAGCCGACAAAGAAACTTTTAAAGGCGTTTATTAAACTACTTGCTAAAATCAAGATAATTAAGAATCGTGAAAAACTGCTTGAAAAGGTCGAGAATGAAGCTGATGAATATGTTGGAGCGGTCAAAACGATATTAAAAACTCGTGGATTATTTCTAGAAGTAATCCTTTGGTCGTTTGCTTATAATATATTAATCGCAATGATTCCATTTTTCGTTTTAACCGCATTTGGCGGAAGCGTGGATTTCTTTTCATGTTTCGTTACGACAATCGCGGTCATGTCGGCGATTTACTTCATCCCGACTCCGGGTAACTCAGGAGCGGCCGAAGGCACATTCTTCCTTGTCTTTTCAGCGCTTTCGTCTGGTTATGTATTCTGGGCAATGCTAATTTGGCGATTCTTCTCGTACTATATATATATTATTATGGGACCGATTATTTATTTCTCCATGCATTTAGAAAAACGAAGGAATCTATGATATAATGGGCGGACTATATGTTTAAACTTTTTAGATTTTTGAAGCCATATTGGTGGCAAGCATTGATATTGATTTTGTCAATCGGTATGCAGGTTTGGGCGACTTTACGTTTGCCGGCATTAATGGCAAATATCATTAACGACGGAATTGTCCCGGGCGATACAAATTATATTTGGATGGCTGGTCTTAAAATGATTGGACTCGCCGCGATGTCGGCTGTTTGTGCCTTTATCTCTAGTTATTTTTCAGCACGAGTCGGAGCTAGCTTTTCTCGCGATGTTAGAGCGGCAATTTTTACTAAAATATTAAACTTTACTTTAGCTGATCAGAAGGATTTTAGCACGGCTTCGTTAATCACCCGTACAACTAATGATGTTAATCAGGTTCAAGGTGCGGTTATGATGATCCTTTCGATGATGCTTCGTGCGCCGCTATTTTGTATTATTTCAATCATTATGGCGATTCAGACGGCGCCCGATATGTCTTGGATTATTTTGATTGGGATTGTAACGATTCTCGGTACAGTTATTACGATTATGTCACTCGTCATTCCGAAGTTTAAAATCTTCCAAGTTTTAATCGATAAAATTACTTTATTGACGCGCGAAAATCTAACTGGGCTTAGAGTTATTCGTGCTTTTAATAACGAGAAGTTAGAAAAGAAAAAATTCGTCAAAACTAATGATAAATTAACTAACCTTTTAATCTATATTGATAAAGTTTTGGAATTACAAAACCCATTAATCGGAATTATATTTAACGGAACGACTTTACTTTGTTCTTGGATTGGGATTTCGCTTCTAACTAAAGATTTTGCCTACCTTGGGAATATGTCCGCCTTTGCGCAATATGTTACGCATGTAATGCTGTCATTCTTAATGCTTTCAATGCTATTCGTGATGCTTCCAAGAGCGAACGTTTCGGCGCATCGTATTAATGAAATATTAAAGAAGCCGTCTAAGATTAATTGGAAAAATGAGACGAGTAAAAAGCCAGAAAAGACACCATCGGTTGAGTTTAAAAATGTTGATTTTAGTTATGCGGATGCGGTCGAGAAAGTACTTGATAAAGTATCCTTTAAGGCGGTTGCTGGCGAAACGACGGCGTTTGTTGGTTCGACGGGTTCTGGTAAATCAACTTTAATTAATCTAGTACCGCGTTTTTACGAAGCAACGAGTGGGGAAATATTAATTAATGGTGTTTCAGTAAAAGACTATGAGAAAACAGATTTAATGAAAAGGATTGGGTTTGTTCCGCAACGCGGAGTGTTGTTTTCGGGGACTATTGCATCAAATATTAAATTCGGCGCTCCGAATGCGACTATCGAACAAATTAAAAGAGCGGCTGAAATTGCGCAGGCTAAAAACTTTATCGAAAAGCTGCCTAATAAATATAATTCCCATATTTCACAGGGCGGAACAAATGTTTCAGGTGGACAAAAGCAGCGTTTATCAATCGCGCGTGCGATTTGTAAAGACCCGGATATCTTCGTGTTTGACGATTCTTTCTCGGCTTTAGATATGAAGACGGATCGAAACTTGCGTGAAGCATTAAAAGAAATTACAAAAGAATCTGTTGTATTAATCGTTGCGCAACGCATTAGTACAATTAAGGACGCCGACCAAATTGTCGTGCTAGATGATGGAAAGATAGTCGGGAAAGGGAAACACTTAGACCTTTTGAAGAACTGCCAGGTTTATCAAGAAATTGTTAAGTCTCAGCTTTCGGAAAAAGAATATGCGGCTGAATTAAAACTAGCGGAAAGGGGGAATTATGCCTAAACATGAAGAGCTAGTTGATAAACCGAGAGATTCAAAAGCTGCATTAAAAATCTTCTTTACGTCGATTAAGAAATATGGATTTTGGATCGTTGTTTCTGTGATTCTTGCTGTCGGTTCGGCGATTCTAGGACTATTTATTCCGAAGATCCTCGGTGACATGACGACGATTGCCGTGGAGAGCTATCCGGATATTAATTGGGGCGCTTTGTCGGGTAAAGCTTGGTTGGCGATTGGATTATTCTGTGGTTCGGCAGTATTAAACTATGCCCAAGCCTATATACTTGCGGTTATATCGGCGAAATATACTAAAGAATTAAGGGAAAGAATTCTTGATAAAATTTCGAAACTGCCAATCGCATATTTCGATAAGCATAAATTCGGCGATACGCTTTCTAGAATGTCGAATGATGTCGATGTATTAACAACATCAATGTCGCAAGAAATTGCGGATATTTCATTAAGCCTCACGACTTTAATCGGCGTGATGATTATTATGTTGACTATTTCGATACCGCTTTCACTAATCTCGTTTGTCGTAGTTCCGGTTTCGGTATTAGTAGTTGGGAAGATTATGAAATTCGCGCAAAAATATTTCCGTGAGCAACAAAATACTTTAGGTGTTTTAAATAGTAAGATTGAAGAAGATTATTCCGGACAAATCGTGATAAAGTCTAATTCTTATGAGGAAACTGCGACCGAGGACTTTAACTTAACTAACGAAAAGCTTGCGACCGTGACCCGTAAGGCTCAGATTTTCTCGTCATTATCATTCCCGGTAACACACATCTTCACTAATATTGGCTATGTCGCGATTTGCGTGCTTGGCGGAATCTTTGTGATTGAGGGAAAAATTAATATCGGAAATATTCAGGCTTTTATCCAATATGTTTCAAGGTTCAATAGACCGATTACTGAAATCGCTTCAACTACTTCTACTTTACAATCTTTATTAGCGGCGAGTGAAAGAATCTTCGAATTCTTAAATGAGACGGAAGAAGAACCGGATCCAGAGCCAGCTAAGAAAATAGCGAATGTTAAAGGCGAAGTTGAATTTCATAATGTTAACTTTGGCTACGCTAAAGGTCAACCGATCATTCATGATTTTTCGGTAAAAGTAACACCGGGTATGAAGGTTGCTATTGTCGGTCCGACTGGGGCAGGAAAAACTACTTTAATCAATCTTTTAATGCGTTTTTATGATCCAGATTCCGGATATATTACGATTGATGGTGTACCGACACGGGAAATGAAACGCGCGGACGTTAGAAAACTATTCGGAATGGTCTTGCAAGATACTTGGTTATTCTCTGGGACAGTTGAAGAAAACCTACGCTATAGTAATCAGAGTGCCGATTTAGAGAATATTAAGCGCGCCGCAAAAGCGAGTAATGTAAATCATATCATCGAAGCATTACCGAAGGGTTACAAATCGGAAATTAGCGAGGACTCGGATAATATTTCCGCGGGCGAAAAACAGTTAATTACAATCGCGCGTGCTATGGTTGCAAATCCGCCTATGATGATATTAGATGAAGCTACTTCAAACGTTGACACGCGTACTGAGCAATTGATTCAAGATTCATTTGAGAAGTTAACGCATGGAAGAACTTCATTCGTAATTGCGCATCGTCTATCAACAATTCGCAACTCAGACTTAATCCTTGTTATGAAGGATGGTAATATTGTTGAACAAGGGGACCATGAAACCCTTCTAAAAGCGAATGGTTTTTATGCTGAATTATATAATTCACAATTTGCTGATAATTAGATTAAAAATTTCTTCAATAGTTCCAGAGGCATCGATCGTCGTGACATCGTATTCTTTTGCAATTTTTAGATATGCTTTATTGATTTTTTGTTGAAACGACTCGCCTTTTGATTTCCAGACTTCCTTCTTACGATCCCATTTTTTATCGGTTTGGGTGCCAAGACGTTTTTGTTGTTCTTTTTCGTTAATCGTTAATAAAAAAATTTTGTCGGGATGGAAATATGGCTCAGGCATAATCAATTTATGAAGTTTAATAATTAAAGATCGGCTAACTCCGCCGCCGTAGCCTTCATATACTAAGGTCGAGAACCAATTACGTGTGGTAATAACTATGTCGTTATTTTTTAGAGCCGGCTCAGCAAGTTTGCGCCACTGTTCGTAGCGATTCACCAAATATAACATAACTCTAGTTCGATGATCAATATCTTGTTTTGATCCATAGTTCAAGCGAGCGATTTCAGCAATGAATTCGTCTTTGCTCGCGGTACCGGACTCGGCATAAGTAATAACTTTTTTACCTTGCGACTCATAATACTCTTTTAATAAAGCTGCTTGCGTGTCTTTTCCGGTTCCATCTTGGCCTTCAATTACGATATACATTATTTTTTCTCCAAGTATTTTTCATAACAAGCTGGGCATAGAGCACGATATTCAATTTTACTTTT
>JAEEGL016558487.1_pt1 | contig 11583 bp, 7 predicted proteins | sample 9134231 | NCBI WGS metagenome assembly JAEEGL01 (sample SAMN16246548, study PRJNA631951) | gut metagenome | biome: gut microbiome; feature: rumen; material: fiber-attached | host: Bos | place: Iran: Karaj | collected 2018-10 | reverse complement strand
GTTGATCTGATCCTGGTCGTGGAGCCTTCTGAAGACAACAAGGCCTACGCGGATGAGAAGAAGGTCACGCTGAAACTCTCGAAGGTCGCGAACGAAGGCTTTGTGTTCTTTGTCAATAAACGCAATCCCGTGAATTCCCTGACAGCCGATCAGATCCGGAAGATCTATTCCGGTGAGATCACGAACTGGAAGGAAGTCGGCGGCCTCGACGCGGAGATCGTTGCCTTCCAGCGGCCGGTGAACTCCGGCTCTCAGACCGGTATGGAGTCGATCGTCATGGGCGATACGCCGCTTACGGAGCCTGTGACCGAGCGGATCGCCGGAAGCATGGAAGACATCATCGACGTCATTTCCGCCTTTGACGGCGGCGAAAATGCGATCGGCTACTCGTATTATTACTATGCAAACACGATGTATCTCGGAGAGAACATCAAGATGATCGGTGTGGACGGGATCATGCCGAACAACACGACGATCTGCGATATGGAATACCCCTTCTTGACTGCCTATTACGCCGTGACCCGTGAAGGAGATGAGAGCGATCGCACGAAAGACCTGCTGAATTACATGCTTTCAGAATACGGCCAGAAGGACGTGCTCAAAGCCGGCTACGTACCGATCTTCGACGTGGGATCTGCCCCCTCGGACGGCAAGGAAGCCTCCGACGAGCGGACGATCCATCTGAGCGACACCTACGACAGGGCTGCGATCCAGGTGACGGAAGTCACTGAGGAGCGGAATGGTTCTCAATTCATGTGCCTCGAGATCGACGGTCTTCGTGACATAACGGTGCAGGAGAAGGTCAACCAGGCGCTTCGGGAGAATTCGGAAAATGCCTTCGCGGAAGCCATGAAGAAGACGGATGGCATGTCCGACAAGGCCAAGGTCTATCTGAATGCCCGCCTCATCGGGGCATTCTCGGATATCCTGTCCGTCGAAGTTTCCGTCACGACCGACGACGGCGCGGGAAACTGGTATAATGATTATGCGCCGGTCAACCTGAAGCTTTCGGACGGAGAAGTGATCCGCTTCCACGACCTCTTCAAGACCGATACCGAAGGGAAGGACATTTTCAATGCCACGGCCTATTCCCGGATCCTCAGCCGGATCGCGGTGCTGACCTACGGCTCGTATCCGGAAAGCTACTCGTTGACTATCGAGGACTACAACGATGTGGAAGACCTGATGCTGGATCTGATCGTGCGCTACAATGCCGGAGAAGACATTCCTTTTACGGTGACGCCTGGCGCTGTAACGATCTTCACAAAGGTGAAAGATCATGAAAGCTTCTTCACGCTTCACCTCGAAGACTTCATGGAGGAAGTGACGCTTTTCTCCAAATTCCCGGCCGAAAGCGATCTCTATACAGGCGATTACCGGGCAGCAAAGAACATCCCTGTACTCATCAGTCAGCCATACGCGGATTACGGAATTCTGGAAGTCGGAGAGAACTATTATCTCAATTTCGCGCTTCGCTTCGATCTGATCAACGAGGGATTCGACAGTTATGAAGAGGCCTATCGCTTCTTTGATCAGAGAGCGGAATACCTTCGCGCAGAGTTCGAAGAGGCCCGGAAGGCCGGCAAATACATCCTCTACGAGGCGGCATTTAACATCCATGCCCAGGACGGAGAGTATAAGATCGGCGGGACGGGAGAGCTCTATCAGGTGAGCGGGTCCAATCAGTTCATCCGAATCGTCCTGGATTCCCGGGAAGAGTTTGAGACTGCCTGCGAGAAACTCCTTGCAGCCTGGAGAAGCGAACAGGGCGAAGGGGAACCGGGTCTGTACACCAGAGGCATGTATGCATTCATCTGGAACAGCGGAGAGACATTCCCTTATGAATACCAGGATGAGTTTGAAAATCTGTATCTTTTGTACGGATATCAGGCGCTCCGGCCCATCAAAGTGAACCGCGTCAGGCTTTCGGATCTCGACGGCAAGAGCGGCCAGGAAGCCCTTGAAATGCTGAAGGCAAAAAGCCTGGAGCTTCCGGAGATTTATGCAAAGAAGGGAAATGAGGCGCAGGTCGTCAGCATGGTTCTCGCTGAACTCCGGCAGGATCCGGAACTTCTAAAGACCCGGGCCTGGACCTACACCGATCCGACGCTCTACGAAGCCGCGGAACGCATCGCGGACTGCATTTATCCGTAAAAGCGTGCAAAAGTAAGAGCGGCTCCGGCATTTGCCGGAGCCGCTCTTTTTATGTGACTTCGCTTACAGTTTCCTTCCGTCGTAGTCGTCTCGTCTTTCCGGAACGAGCGGGAACTTCACCGGCTTCCGGTCACGGTTGGAGCGGTAGATGGCGGTGAAGAGTTCGACGGTCCGGCGGCCGTCCTCGAGCGTCACGAGGGGCTTCCGGCCTTCGAGGATCGCAGAGAGGAAATCGTTGATCTGAAGGAGATGGAAGTGCTCGGTGGAGTTCTCCAACGCGAAGAAGGCCTTGCTGTCTTCTTCGTTATATTCCTCCATTTTCCCTTCCTCGCCGGGCACGGTCCAGAGATCCAGGACCGGGGGCTCCGCGATGGAAGACTGGCCGGCGATGAACATTTGTCCGCCGTCCGTCTGGACGCCGATGGCGGCTGCGTTGGAGCCGAAGACGTGGACCTTGCCGTAGAGCGCGGGGTTCACGGAGTTACTGACGATGATGGAGCCGAGGGCGCCGTTTTTGAAACGGATGAGCGCGAGCGCGGTATCGTCGACTTCAAGTTCGGGGTGGTTCAGCGTCGCCCAGGCGCCGTATAGCTCGTCGATCTCGCCCATGTACCAGAGGAGAAGGTCCAGCTGGTGCGGGGCCTGGTTGACCAGCACGCCGCCGCCTTCGCCGTCCCAGGTGCCGCGCCAGGGGTCGGAGGCGTAGTAGTCCATGCTGCGCCAGCCGAACATGTTGATCTGGCCGATGATGGGCTTTCCGATCTTGCCTTCGTCGATGGCTCTTTTGACCCTCTGACAGGGGAAGAAGAAACGCCGCTGGCAGACCGTTCCGCCCGTGACGCTGGCTTCCTCACAGGCCTTGATGATCGCGTCGCAGTCCTCGAGAGAGACCGCCAAGGGTTTCTCGATCAGCACGTGCATGCCGGCGCGGGCCGCGGCGACTGCCGCTTCCCGGTGATTGGGGTGGGGTGTGCAGATCGCGACGGCCTGGACGCCGTCCGCCGCCATTTCCTCAATGCTTTGGTAGGCCTTCACGCCGTACTGCGCGGCGAAATCCGCGGCACGGCCGTAATTGTGGTTATAGACACCGGTGAATTCACTGTAGGGGCTTGCCATGAAGGCATGCGCGTGAAAATGTCCGACCTTTCCGGTACCGATGACGCCGGTCTTGAGTTTCTCCATGATTCCTCCAGAATAAAAGACTGCCGAACAGAGGGGGCTTTTCAAATGCTTAAGGGACCAGAACGACCTTCATGAGGCCGGATTCGCCGTTATGAAGCCTGTCGAACCACTCCGCGCCTTCGGAGAGGGGAGCGACCTTGCTGATGATGTTTCCAAGGTCCACACGTCCGTCCGCGATCGCGGCGAGGCACTGCGGATATTCACCTGAACTTGCGGCGGATGCACGAAGCGTCAGCTGGCGCGTGATCATGTCCTGAAGCGGGATGGAGACCTTAGGCGAGACGTTTCCAATCAACGTGACGGAACCGCCTTTTTTCACAGACTGGATGGCGGTATTGACCGTGATGTCCAGACCGACCGCCTCGAAGGCTACGTCCGCACCCTTTCCTCCGGTCAGCCGACGCACTTCCTGAACGACGTCCGCGCCTCTCCCGAGAACGACGTCCGCGCCGGACTTACGGGCCTCTTTCTGCTTGAACTCATCCGGGTCCGAAACGATGATCCGGCCAACGTTTGAATGACGAAGGACTTTGATGACCATTTGCCCGATCGTGCCGGCGCCGATGACCAGCGCGGTATCGCCGATCTCGGTCGGCGTGATGGCGGCCGCGTGCCAGCCGATGGAAAGCGGCTCGACCAGGGCGGCGGTCTCAAAGGAGACTTCGTCAGGGAGCTTGTAAAGGATCCGTTCAGGTATATTGCAGTATTCGGCCATGCAGCCGTATCTGCGGTATTCGTTGCAGGAGACGCCCAGGATCGTACGGTTCAGGCAGAGGTTGACCATGCCTTTCCTGCAGTATTCGCACTCGCCGCAGTACACCGTCGAGTCGAACGTGACCCGGTCGCCGACCTTGTAGTGAGAGACTCTGGGCCCGATCCTGACGATCTCGCCGGAAGCCTCATGGCCCATGACGATGGGCGGAATGCGCCGGCCGGATGCGCCGTCATAGCCGTGCACGTCGCTTCCGCAGATCGCGACCGCCTTGATCTTCACAAGGACCTCGTCGTCCGCGATCTCCGGGACAGGAATGTCCTCGTATGAGAATTCATTGTATGCCTTAAGAACCAGCGCTTTCATGGTTTCCATGCGGAATTGCTCCTTTCATGTTCCCTTCCGGACGAACAGAAGGGAAATTGACTTTCTGCCATCCATTATAAGCGGGAAGCAATGAAAATCAAGGTTTTTCGATATTCCCGAAAGCCTGCTCCCAAGAGATCACTTTCCGGTATTTTTCCGCTTGACTTTTCAGGATGAATCGTGTACATTATGCTTTGCGCGTGAAAAAGCGCAATCGAGGCGTGGCTCAGCTTGGTAGAGCGCTGCGTTCGGGACGCAGAGGTCGCAAGTTCAAATCTTGTCGCCTCGACGAAGAGAAAACAGCCGCAGGGAAGATCCCTGCGGCTGTTTTTACGTCACCGGACACAGACGTTTTATTCGTTCTGCAGTTTTTCGATGAGTTCCATCATGGCCTCGATCGTGTTGAAATTCGCGGGTTCCAGATCTTCCACGTCAATGTCGATGCCAAAAGCCTCATTGAATTCCTGCACGATGGAAATGATATCGAAAGAGTCCAGAACGCCTCCATCGATCAACAACTTTTCATTTTCAAAATCCACGTCCGGACGGATATCCTGAAGAATGTTCAAAACTTGTTCTTTCATGGCATTTCTTTCCTTTACGGTGCTGCTTTTCGGGGTGAAAACATATTCGCAGGCTTTTCGGATACTGAAATCATAACCGAAAGACCGGTATAAAGCAATGGCTGCAGCGTTTTTGACATCTACCCAATGCCGGAAAACGGAAGCCTGCGTAAGGTATTTCCGGTGATAGGCTTCGACAAGGCATTTTCCAAGCCCGTTTCCTCTGTATGCTTCAGCGACCGCAAGATGACGTATCACGGCAGCGGATCCTTCCAGCCCGGCATGCAGTACTGCCAGAAGGCGGCCTTCTTTGGAAACAGTGAGGAGCCGTCCATCCTTGAGAGCGGTGCACAACTCCTCGCGGGAAGGAAGATACGCAAAACGGGGGTCAAATGTATTCTGAAGAAGCGCAAGGATCTCTGAAATTTCCGAGGGCAACGCCTCATGAACCACATGGAGATCCGGGAGACGATGTGAGATCAATGCGTCCCGGCTGCAGCTCATCACGGCGCTTTCCCTGCCGAGAGAGAAGCCCATTTCCAGAAGCCGCCGGATCTGAAGGCGCTGTTTATCTCCCGGCGAGCCATTGTAAAGAAGCTCCGCAACAGCCTCGCGATGAAGATCCGGAAAACCCGGCAAGGCATCCGGAGAAAGATCGTAATAACAACGGTAGAAGCTTCCGCAGTCTTCCAGAAGGAGAAGACCGTTCTCGATTTCTTTGAGGCTGAGAAGGCCTGCCGCCGCCTTCTCCTTTTGGACTTCCGGGAGAAGATAGCAGTTGGAGAGCGTGAGACCCCTCAAACGGGCTTCTTCCCGCCTGGCTTTGATCTCTTCGTAAGTCGCAGGACTAACCATGAATGTATTCCTCTTTTAGCCTGACTCTGTCGATTTTTCCGTTCAGAGTCATGGGAAGCGCATCCAGACGGACAAATGTGTTGGGCCACATGTATTTTGGAAGGGACTGAGACGCCTGAAGAAGGATCTCCTTACGTTCTGCGGTGCCGGTATAGACGCATACGATCTTATCCGCGGCCTGATCGAAAAGACAGCAGCATCTTAGTACCCCCGGCACACCGGCTATGGCCGTTTCGACTTCGCCCAGTTCGATCCGGTAGCCGCGGTGCTTGATCTGACCATCCTTTCGGGAAGCAAACATGATCTCGCCCCGATCATTGTACCAGCCCATGTCTCCTGTACGGTAAATCAGCTCCGGATACGCGGTGTTCAGAGGATTCTGGACAAAGACCTCCGCGGTTTTCTCCGGATCACGGTAATAACCGTTGGCGAGGGCTGTGCCGCGGATGCAGATCTCACCGACTTCATTTCCTTCAACCGGCTTGTCACCGTTCAGGATCAGGATCTCCATGTTCTGACAAGGGCGCCCTATGGGCAGGCTCTCGTTCTCGCCGAATTCCCGGTCCACGACATAGAACGCGGCATCCACGGCAGCCTCGGTAGGCCCGTACAGATTCACATAAGTGGCATCAGGCAGCCATTTCCGCCAAAGGTTCAGGAAGCGTACCGGCATGACTTCCCCGGCGAAAACGATGGTTTTCAGGCTCTTGGGAAGGTCTGTCTTGAAGGGGCCGTCGCCTTCTGTGATGCAGAGAGCGGATGTGGCCCACAAAATCGTGTTGATCTTTTTCTCGTTCAGATATCCAAACAGCTTTTTCGGAAAGGCGAAAAGCTGACGCGGGATGATCCTGCAGGCGGAACCGTTTCTCAATGTGCTGTAAATGTCTTTGACAGAGGCATCGAAATAGAAAGGCGTCTGATTTCCGAAGACCGTTTCCTCTGAGAAACCAAAAGTGTCGCCGAGCCATTCCGTAAGATCGATGACAGCCCGGTGGCTCAGAACCACGCCTTTCGGGACGCCGGTGGAGCCGGAGGTGAAGATGATATACAGAGGATCCGTGTCAATGGCTTTCTTCCGGATCCCTGTCAACAAAGATTCATCAACGGGTGTGCGGATCAGGTCTTCGAAGAGAAGCACTCGACCTTTGTAATCGAGCTGATCCACATTTTTCTCGGTGGTCCGGTCCACGATCAGATAATCGGTTTTTAAGGTGCCGAGAATCTGTTCCACCCTTCGCGGGGGCATCTGGGCGTCGATGGGGGAATAAGAGCGGCCGGAACAGACCGCCCCGAAGAAAGCGGTCAGCGCAAAGGGCGTTTTGTCCATGTAGACCGCGACAGGCAGCCGGTCCTCGCCGAAGACGGCGAGCGCGGAGCCTACCCTCTTGGAAAGATCCAGTGTTTCTTTAAAACTGAGCTCTGTCGCGTCGTCCGAGAAAGCCGTTTTGTCAGGGTACGACCGGGCAGATGTTTCAAGGTATTCCAGAATGTTTCTGATCATGGCTTCACCCCGAAGTTCAAATACTCAGAACTGTTCATAAATGAAAGCGGAAGCACTGTTGGCCTGACCATACAGACCAAAGAGCACCAGGAGCACGATGGCGGCCAGATAAATCGCCCACCGGATCACAATGTGCCGCTTCTCGATTGCCACTCGGATGCCGATTTTCTTCTCATGCAAAACGTCTACAGTAAAGAGAAGAATGAGTCCGCACAGAATCACGATCCAGTCGGCGGTCCTAAGACCGTTTTTCACAAGCATTCCGTTTCCAAGGAAACTGAAATCCCAAAAGCGGGTCAGGAAGCGCTTCAGCATACTTAAGGCGGCCATAAGACTCCCTGAAAACGTGAAGAACCTTCCAATGGTAACGATGACAAAGGTCCGGATCATGCGGAAAACGTTTAGAAGAACCGATTCTTCGCGGATCCCGAGCTTTTGCCGGGCGCGCTGATAAAAGTTCTGAAGCAGGATGCCGGACATGATAAAGAGACTGTTCCAAAGGCCGAAAGCCACATATTTCCAGCTGGAGCCGTGCCAGAAGCCGACCAGAAGAAAGACAATGAACATGGCCAGAAGCGAAGGGATCTTCTTCCCGACGTTCGGACCGAAGACTTTCCGGCTTCCCCGTCCGAGCTTTGTAAATGCCTTGGACAAAGAAAGCGGATAGAAGACGTAATCCTTCATCCAGGCACCAAGCGTCATGTGCCAGCGTCTCCAGAAGTTTTCGACGGATGTGGCAAAATAAGGCTGGTTAAAATTCGGGCTGAGACGGATGCCCATCGTTTCCGCGACACCGCGTGCGATGTCCATGCCGCCGGAGAAATCCGCATAGACCTGAAAACCATACAAAACCGCGGCGAAGAAGAAGACTGCGCCATTTAGGGACTTGTAGCCGCCGGACACCGTCTGTACGAAAACAGCCAGACGGTCCGCAATGACCAGTTTTTTGATCATTCCAAAGAGAATGAGCTGAGTCCCGAAACACAGATTCCGGTAACCAAAACGATGTCCTTCATAGAGCTGGTGCGCCAGATCGCTGTGCCGTGGGATCGGCCCCTGAATGATCTGCGGGAAGAAAGACATGTACAACATGAACCGGAACGGATTCCGGTCCGCCCGAATTTTTTCCCGATATATGTCGGTCATATAGGAAATGGCCTGCAGCGTGTAAAACGAGATGCCAAGCGGCACCAGGAGACCGAGATGCGGAACCGGGCGCCCTTGGACTCCCAGAAGATTCAGAAAATGATTCAGGCTGCCGCCGAGGAAATTGTAGTATTTCAAGAACAAAAGACAGGAGAGAACAGCCAGAACGCCCAGGACCAGGATCCGGCGCGATGCCTTTTTGACAGCATTCTTTTTCTCTTTGCGCGCTTCTTTTGAAAGCGCTTCTCCTTCCGATTTCAGGACCTCCGCGCCTTTGTCGTTGACGCGTTGTATCCAGAGACCGATGAGATAAGAAACGGCTGTCATGCCCAGAAGGACAAACACCAGCCAGCGGCTGTTCAGCCAGTAGAAGACATAGCTTGCGGCAAGAAGGACGATCCAGCGGTACCGGAGAGGGATCACGAAGTACAGAACGAGCGCTAGGGCCACAAAAAGAAGGAAGGCAAGCGATACGATCGTCATGACATTCCTCCTTTCCGGCATTTTCAGCCCAAGCCGTGTTTTGAATCAATTTATTATAATGGAATGGTTCTGATTATTCAAGTTTTCTTTCTGTGAGGCCGGCGCGTGTATCGAAGTGGAACTTGATATTTTCCGGCCCTGCATTTACAATGAAGATCGTTATGAATCCGAAAACCGGTGAGAAAAGGAATGAATGTCATAAGAGGTCATGCTTCCATACGAGAAGCCTCTTTTCTTTCCTGTGCCTTGTGATCCTCGTGCTGACTGCTTTTCAGACAGGCTGCGCGAGAGGACAGGAAAAACAAGGAATTGCTTTGTATTTCTCCGCGCATCAGGACGATGAGACGCTGGAAGACTTCGGCGGGATACTTCAGGATCTGAGGGATGGGTTTGAGGTCCATGTCGTCCTGGTTTCGGACGGCGGCGCGTCGAAAGTACGTAAGGCGCTTCAGGAAGAGGGACATGATCTGTCTCGTGAAGCATTTTCGGCCGCAAGAGATTCGGAGTTCAGAGATGCGCTCATTGCGCTTGGTGTTCCGGATGAGAACATCCATTTTCCCGAGAACCGTCTTCCGGACGCTGAACTGCCAGGTTACGCAGAAGAAGTCAAAGCGCTGCTTCAGTATTACGTGGAACAATACCCGGACGCGATGGTACGGACCCATGCTTATGAAGTCGAAGGCGTTTCCAGTCATAAAGATCATGTGACAGTCGGCAACGCGGCAGTCAGCCTTTATGAGAGCGGGACGATCCAGTCGCTCCGGCTGTTTGTGGAACCATGGGTGCGCGAAGATTTTGAGAGTGCGACCGGGATCGAAGTGAAGAGGCTTCCGGAAAAAGGACTTCGAAACAGCGAACGCGCTGCAGTTTCCAACGCCATGGATGCATACGCGTTTCTGGATCCCGAACACGGCCGGTACGGTATCGGCGCCAGATCCGTGAAATCCTACTGGGAACAGGTCAGGAAGGAAATGACCAGTTATTGTTTTGATTACGACGGCTCAAAATGAAGCAGAAGAAACATTTGAAAAATCTCATCAAAGCACTTGTATTCCTGCTTCTTGTGGTTCTTCTTCTGTGGGGGATCACCAGGCTGATGCAGCCGAAGTACTACTTTGCTTCACAGCTGAAGACCCCTGAGACAGAGCTTTGGAATGAGTTTTATGCGCTTCCGAAAAATGACGTGGAAGTGCTGTTTCTTGGCGCAAGCAGCGTTTACTGCGGCGTGGATGCGCCCGAAGTCGGAGCGCTGACCGGAAGGAAAGTGTACACCATGGCTTCTTCCAGCGCCAGAATGTACGATCTGTATTATATGTTTCAGGAAGCGCTGCGCTTTCAGACACCTGAAACGGTCGTGCTCGATATGGGTTGCATCCGCTTTGAAACCTATGGTTTTGACCGGATCTACAAAAGAACCTATGATGACATGAGATGGTCTTCGGTGAAACTGGAGGCGCTATCCGGCAGGAATGCACATCTCGAAAAAAAGGAGCCCCTGATCAATCGTTTCATCACACTTCTGGATTTCCATTCCAGATGGAACGAACTCACAGAAGTGGATTTTTTCCCATGGAAATACAAAACCATTGAACGAGGCTTTGTTCCCTGTGAGGACGTTGGCCGGAACCTCCGTCATGATCAGTATGAGACGGTTGAAGAAGCAGTTCCGGATGAAGCGACATTGGCGTATTTCGGCAGGATCGTTGATACTTGCGCGGAAAAAGGGATCAGACTCATCCTGGTCAAAGTGCCGTCGATCAGCTGGCACGTTTCCTGGAGTGAAGAGGCTTCCCGGATCGCGGCCCGGTACGGCCTTCTCTATACGGATTATAATGATGAGATGAACTACCCGCGCATCGGTATCACTGATGAAACGGATTGGCGGGATGATATCCATCTGAACAAATACGGCGCAAAAAAATTTGCGAAAGTCCTTTCGGAGGACCTCATGGGTATTCTGAAAGAAGAGAAGTGAAACGTGTATCACCCCAAAAAATAGACCGGGCCCCGAGGCCCGGTCTATTTTGGTTCCAACATGCACTCAAAGCAACAGTTCCAGACTTCCGACCGTGGTCCTTCTGGTGAGGAGCCTGAGTTTTTTTGCGGACAGGGAGATCCGGAGCATGCCGGAAAGATGCCCGGCAAGCGCGCCGTCCGTATAGACGTCCGCAGAGTCTGTACGTTCCGTGATGTCAAATGTCATCTCGTCCGGCACGATCAGCGCATTCTTGAGGTAAGAGTGCGGGTTGATCGGCGTCAGTGTGATGACCGGAGCGTCATTATCCACGATCGGACCGCGGACCGCAAGATTATATGCGGTCGATCCGGTGGGCGTTGCAAAGATCAGCCCGTCGCCGCGGCTCCGGAGTTCGTTGCCGGTATTCAGACGGACGCGCATGTCCACGGTCGTTCCGAACTGCTTATGCGTGACGACAATGTCATTGACAGCCGTAAAAGTCTTCCCGCCCAGCGAGCCCTCTAAAAGCTTCCGCTCCGTGCTGAGGCAGGACGGGAGAATACGGTCGAAATCTCCAAGGTCTTTATAGCCCATTGCACATAGATAGCCCAGGCGGCCGGAGTTTACGCCGATGAGCGGCTTGTCAGCCGTAATGGCCACCTGC
>JAEEGL015975052.1_pt1 | contig 11583 bp, 8 predicted proteins | sample 9134231 | NCBI WGS metagenome assembly JAEEGL01 (sample SAMN16246548, study PRJNA631951) | gut metagenome | biome: gut microbiome; feature: rumen; material: fiber-attached | host: Bos | place: Iran: Karaj | collected 2018-10 | reverse complement strand
TCGTGGATGGGCTGTCCGCCGCCGCCGGCGCAGCCGCCGGGGCAGGCCATGACTTCCACGAAATCGTAGTAGACTTCGCCGCGGCGAATGGCTTCGATGAGCTTGCGGGTGTTGCCCAGGCCGCTGGTGATGGCCACGCGCACGGTGGCGCCGGCCACTTCGAACTTGGCTTCCTTCCAGCCGTCCAGACCGCGGACGTCCTTGAAGGCATCCGGATCGGGGTTGGTCTTGGTGAGGAGGAAGTAGGCGCTTCTCAGAGCCGCTTCCATGACGCCGCCGGTGGCGCCGAAGATGACGGCCGCGCCGGAACCTTCGCCGAAGATGTCGCTGAAGGGCTCTTCCTTCAGGGTGTTCGGATCCACGTTGGTGGCGCGCATCATGCGGGTGATCTCACGGGTGGTGAGGACCACGTCGACGTCGGAGCCGATGCCGGCATCGTTGACTTCCTCAACGCCGCACTCGTACTTCTTGGCGGTGCAGGGCATGATGGAGATGGAGAAGATCTTCTTGGGATCTACGCCGATCTTCTGGGCCACGAAGGTCTTGATCATGGAGCCGAACATCTGCTGCGGAGACTTGGCGGTGGAGAGCTGCGGCACCATGTCGGGGTACTCGAGCTTCAGGAAGCGGACCCAGCCGGGGCAGCAGGAGGTGAACATCGGCCACTGATAATCATCCTTGTGGGTGAATCTGTGGAGGAACTCGCTGCCTTCTTCCATGATGGTCAGGTCGGCGCTGTAGTTGGTGTCGAAGATGTAGTCGAAGCCCATGCGCTTCAGGCTGTCGACCATCTTGCCGAGGGTGGCGCGCTTGGAGGAGAGGCCGATGCCTTCGCCCCAGGCAGCGCGGACGGCCGGAGCCACCTGAACGACGGTGACCACGTCCGGATCGGCCAGAGCCTGGTAGACCTTCTCGGTGTCGTCTCTCTCGCGGAGGGCGCCGACGGGGCAGTGGGTGATGCACTGGCCGCACATGGCGCAGTGGGCATCCTGCAGGTCGACGGCATCCTTGACGCCGACGGTGGTGTGGCTGCCGGAACCGATGACGTCCCAGACGCCGAGGCCCTGCACCTTGTCGCAGAACTGGACGCAGCGCATGCACTTGATGCACTTGGAGGAGTCCTTGATCAGCGGCAGGCGCGGATTCCAGCTGTTCTCCTCGGGCTGTCTGTGATAGGGGATATCCAGGATGCCGAGGTCGTTGGCCAGGGTCTGCAGGGTGCAGTTTCCGCTGCGGACGCAGGTGGCGCAGCGGCAGTCGTGCTCGGAGAGCAGCAGCTTGACGTTGGTGATGCGGGCGATGCGGACACGGGGGCTGTTGGTGAGGATGTTCATGCCTTCCTCGACCGCCGTGTTGCAGGAGGCCAGCAGCTTCTGGGTGCCGACGTTCTCGACCACGCAGACGCGGCAGGCGCCGATCTCATTGATGCCTTCCAGATAGCAGAGATGGGGGATATCGATGCCGAGTTTTGCGGCAGCTTTTAAAATAGTCGTTCCCTCGGGAACACGGACTTCCTGTCCGTCGATCTTCAACGTTACCATTTCTCGATTCTACCTCCTCTGAAGGAGCCCATGCCGAAGTGATCGCAGCGCAGGCATCTGGAGCATTCCTGAGAACACTCCGCTCTGGTCATGCCGATTTCCATTTCCTCGAAGTCGCTGCCGCGGGAAGAGGCGGCGCGCTCTTTCATCTGGACACGGCCGGTTGCGGATTTGTCTTCGTTTCTGGGCTGCGGGATGTTGACGTCCACGCTGATCTCGTGGTGGAAGCCCAGATATTCGTCGATGTTGGCGGCCGCGGCCTTGCCGGCTGCGACGGCTTTGATGACGGTGGCGGGGCCGGTGACGCAGTCGCCGCCGGCGAAGACGCCTTCCATCTTGCCCAGGCTCAGGTCTCTGCCGGCAGCGAGCACGCCGCGTCTGGTGGCGACGCCCAGCTCTTCATAGGGGCCGATCTCGACCTTCTGGCCGATGGCGGAAAGGATGTAGTCGCAGGCGATGCGTTCTTCTTCGCCCTCGGCGTCCACGGGGGCCGGACGGCCCTTCTTGATGGTGCCGACCATCTGAGGCTTGACCCAGAGGCCCTTGACGTTGCCGTTCTCATCCACTTCGATGCGGGAGGGGCTCTTCAGCTCGAGGACTTCGCAGCCTTCGGCGATGGCGCCTTCCACTTCTTCGGGCAGAGCGGTCATATCCGCTTTTCTTCTTCTATAGACGATGCTGACCTTCATGGCGCCCAGACGTCTGGCGGTACGGGCGACGTCCATGGCGACGTTGCCGCCGCCGATGACGCAGATCTTCTTGCCCTTGAAGGAAGGCATCTCGCCGTCGCCGATGTCTCTCAGCATGTAGACGGCGGGGATGACGCCCTTGGCGCCTTCGTTCTCGATGCCCAGGGTGGCGAAGGTGTGCGCGCCCACGGCGATGTACAGAGCGTCATACTGATTTCTGAGCTTCTGGATGGCCGCGGCGTCGTTGGCGACGTTGGTGTTCAGGTGGACCTGGATGCCCAGGGAGAGGATGTCTTCGATCTCCGCGTCCAGACGGCTCTTGGGCAGTCTGTAGTTCGGGATGCCGTAGCGGAGCATGCCGCCCAGCGCCTTGCGGTTCTCATAGACGGTGACGGAGTGTCCCATGAGGGCCAGGAAGTAGGCCGCGGTCAGACCGCTGGGGCCGCCGCCGATGATGGCGACTTTCTTGCCGGTGGGGGCTGCCGGAGTCGGCGGGCTCACTCTGCCGGCGTTGTCGGTGGCGAAACGCTTGATGCCGCGGATGTTCAGCGGGGCGTCGATCATGCTGCGGCGGCAGCGCTTTTCGCAGGGATGCTCGCAGATGAGGGCGCAGATGGAGGGGAAGGGGTTGTCCTTGCGGATCAGCTTGACCGCGTCTTCGTAGCGGCCGGCGCCGACCAGCGCGATGTAGCCGGGGATGTCTACGTCCGCGGGGCAGAAGCCGCGGCAGGGGACCGGCTCGTAGAATTCCTTGATGGAATTGTCGCAGACGCCCTTAGCGATATGGGATTTGTAGTCTTTGTCGAATCCTTCCAGGCTGTTCAGGACCAGCTGCGCGGCGGTGATGCCGATGGCGCAGTCCGCGGTGTCGCGGATGGTCTCTGCGGTGGTTTTGAGTACGTCCAGGGTAGCGTCGCTGATGTTGCCCTTCTTGTCGAGGATGTCGTCCATCAGGTTTTCCATCTGGCCGAGACCTACTCTGCAGGGGCTGCATTTGCCGCAGGTCTGTGCGCGGCAGACGCGAAGGAAGGCAGCGGCCACGTCGACCGGGCAGGTGCCGGTGGGGCAGGCGGCTACACGACGCTCCACGTCCTTGAGCAGTCCGTCGACGACCATCAAAGATTTGTCGTCGGACTTGAGTTCCATTCTACTCATGCCAATTCACTCCTTATACTTAACGATTGCAGCAGCGTTCCGGCAAGGATCGCCGGATCTATTTGTCGCTATTATAGAATTTTCTGTAAATGGGAACAATATGCGCCGGAAAAAAACAACTATAAAAGAAATCTATGATAAATAATCGCAACTTTCAGAACATTCCGATACGAATTGAATACAATCTAGGCTGTTGTTTGAGGGAGAAAATATTTTCTGAAAATACTGAAAAGCATTTCGCGGTGGCGGAAGGCCCGCTTCCGGAGGTGGGGAAAGCGGCTGCGGACACCGGATCTACAGAAACAATCGACAGCGGGGAAGAATTGATGTAAACTATAATGTAATTTATGTTTTTCATTGGCTTTTCTGTCGGGAGGAGAAGAAAATGGATTTGATCCCCAAAGTAAAACAGGAAGAGCTGGCTTTGAACATGTCCTATTTCCGCCCGGGCACCATGTCCGACGACGAATGGGACGAGGTCCTCATCATGCAGAAGCGCATGGAGGACGCGCTGCGTCTCGCCACGAAGACGAACGACCTGGACGCGCAGATCTCCCAGGACGCCGTGCTGCTGCACCGCCGCTGGCTCATCTATTTCCTGCCGGAAGGCACCTACAGTTATCAGGGACACAAAGACATGGTCCGCTCTTATCTTGACGATCCCCGCATGCTTGCCATGTATGATAAGATCGAGCCGGGCGCCGCTCAGTTTCTGGACAAGGCGCTGAATTACTACTGCCTGGATTGACACTAGCGTTTCCGGAGGCCGGCGGCCTCCAAAGCAAAGCAGGGTCCCCCGGGACCCGGACTCACCGGAGGAAGAATATGAATCACGTCATCGTGGGGACGGCGGGCCATGTCGATCACGGCAAGACCTGTCTCATCCGCGCCCTGACGGGCATCGAAACAGACCGTCTCAAAGAGGAAAAACAGCGCGGCATCACCATCGAGCTGGGCTTCGCGGACCTGCCGAACGAGCAGGGGCAGAGCATCGGCATCATCGACGTGCCGGGCCACGAGCGCTTCATCAAGCACATGCTCGCCGGCATCGGCGGCATCGACCTGGTGCTGCTGGTGGTCGCGGCGGACGAGGGCGTCATGCCGCAGACCGTGGAGCATTTCGAAATCCTCAAGATGCTGCACATCCGCAAGGGCATCATCGTCATCACCAAGATCGACATGGTGGACCCCGAGTGGATCGAGGTGGTCCGGGAGGACATCGCGGACACGGTCAAGGGCACTTTCCTGGAAGGCGCGCCCATGATGGAGGTCTCCTCCTATACGGGGCAGGGCATCCCGGAGCTGAAGGCGCTCATCTGCAAGATGGTCGAGGACTGCGGCGGCCGCAGGGAAGACCCTTCGCTCTTCCGCCTGCCCATCGACCGCGTATTTACTATGGAAGGCTTCGGCACCGTCATCACGGGCACCCTCCTGGAGGGCTCTGTCTCTGTGGGAGACGAGATCGAAGTCTATCCGTCCGAGAAGAAAGCGAAGGTCCGGAGCATCCAGGTCCACGGCAAGTCTGTTGACCGGGCGAGCGCCGGGCAGCGCACCGCCATCAATCTGACGGGCATTAAAAAGGAAGAGATCCAGCGCGGCAACGTGCTCGCCGCCAAGGACTCCCTGGAGACGACCATGATGCTCGACGTCAAGATCGAGATGTTCGCGGACAGTCCCCGCACGCTGCTGAACGACAGCCGCCTGCATCTGTATTACGGCTCTGCGGAGGCGCTCTGCAAGGCCGTGCTGCTGGATGCCGAGGCGCTGGAGGCCGGGCAGGAGGGCTACGCGCAGCTCCGCCTGGAGGAGAAGATCGCGGTGCGCCGGGGAGACCGCTTCATCCTTCGATTCTACTCTCCGCTCGAATCCATTGGCGGCGGCTCCATCCTGGACGCCAACCCACCCAAGCGGAAGCGCTTCCGCCCCGAGGTCATAGAGGCGCTGCGCCGCAAGGACGGGCAGGAGGAGCGCACGGTGCTGGAGCAGGTGCTGCGCGAGGGCAGCCGGAAGCTCTCGCCCCGCAAGGCGCTTGCCGCGGCCATGGGCCAGACGGTGGAGGAGACCGGAAAGGAACTGGACGCGCTGCAGGCGGAAGGCCTGGCCATCGCGCTGGACAAAGAGCTTCTGATCCACAAAGACTTTCTGGCGGAGGCGGAGGCGGACGCGCTGGCCATCCTGGCCGCGTACCGCAAGGAGAATCCGGTCGCCATGGGCATGCACAAGGAGGAGTTCCGCAGACGTCTGCTGCGCAAGCTCCGCCTGGAAGGCGAAAAGAGCGCCGAGCTCCTGCTGAACCGCATCATGCAGGGCGGCAGGCTCACGGACAGCGGCAACATGATCTCCGAAGCCGGCGCCGCCGCGGCCGAGATTTCGCCGGAGCACAAGGCCATGCGGGACCGCATGGAGCGCTTCGTGCTGGAACGCGGCGTGGAGAGCCCGGAAGAGGCCGATATCCTCGCTGCGGAGAAAGACAAAAAGACCGCGCGGCAGATGCTGAACCGCCTGCTCATGGAGGGCACGGTGGTCAAGCTGACGCCGAGCACCTATATCCACAAGAACACGCTGGATGACGCGATCGCGCGGATCCGCGCGCACATAGCGGAGCACGGCAGCATCACGCTGGCGGAGTTCCGCGACGCCATGGGGACCTCCCGCAAATACGCGGTGCTGATCCTGGACTATCTGGACCAGCAGAAGATCACCCGCCTCGAGGGAGACGCGCGCATCCTCATCGGATGAGCCCGAGCGCTTTCTGACGCAGACAAGGAGAGACAGAGATGAAACTGACTGAAATGACCTGCAACGGCGGCTGAGCTGCCAAGATCGGACCGGAGGTCCTGTCGCAGGTGCTGCGTTCATTGCCCAGACTCGAAGACCCGAACCTCGTGGTCGGCTTCGACAACAGCGATGACGCCGCGGTCTACCGCATCGGCGGCGGCCGTGTGATGATCCAGACCATAGACCTTTTCCCGCCGGTGGTGGACGATCCCTATGCCTACGGGCAGATCGCCGCCGCGAACGCCCTGAGCGATCTCTACGCGATGGGCGCGGAGCCGAAGGTCTGCCTGAACATCCTCTGTTTCCCCGAGGACATGGATCTGGACGTGGTGCACCGCATCCTCGAAGGCGGCTACAGCAAGATCGCCGAAGCCGGCGCCGTCGTCGGCGGCGGGCATACCATCAAGGACAACGAGCCGAAGTTCGGCCTCTGCGTCACCGGATTCGCGGAGGAAGGCAGGGTGCTGGCGAACGACGGCGCGAAGGCGGGGGACGTGCTGCTCCTCACCAAGCCCATCGGCACCGGCGTGGTCAACACGGCCGGCAAGGCGGACCTGCTGAAAAAGGAGTCCGTGGACGCCATGGTGCAGTCCATGGCCATGCTGAACAAATACGCCTACGAGGTCATGAAGAAATACACCGTGCACAGCTGCACGGACATCACCGGCTTCGGCCTGCTCGGCCACGCGGCCGAGATGGCGGAGGGAAGCGGTCTGACCGCGCGTTTCCACGTGCGTCAGATCCCGCTGCTGCCCGAGGCGAAAGAGATGGCCTCCATGGGCATCGTCCCCGGCGGCGCGTACCGAAACCGCAAGTTCCTTGAAAAGAGAGTCTCGTTCGAGCCCGGCATCCCGCTCGTCATGGAGGATCTCTGCTACGATCCCCAGACCTCCGGCGGGCTGCTCATCGCCGTGCCCGCGGAGGAGGCGGACGCCATGCTGCAGGAGCTGCAGAGCGTCCTGCCGGTCGCCGCGCGGGTCGGAGAGTTGGTGGAACAGGAATCCTGTTCCATCCACGTTCTTGACAAATAGGTACGTGCATACTATAATAGTCGGGCAAACTTTTATAGAGATAAGGGAATAGATGGGTGCTGGTGTGCCTTCTGGTCTTCAAAACCAGTTCGAGGGGTTAGGAGCCTCTTGGGTGGGTTCGATTCCCACATATTCCCGCCATTTTTTCTTTGTAGGAGGCGCCTAAATGGATAAAAAGCAGGAGATGCTGCGTAGCATCCCCAAAGTCGACGAGGTGCTGCAAGATCAGCGCCTATTTCAGTTTTTGGAAACAGAGCCCAGACCTCTGGTGCTGGACGCCGCCCGCGCGGTCATCGACGAGCTGCGAGAGCGCGTGCTGGCCTGGGAGGAAGGGCAGCCGCCCATCGACTTCAGCCTTTCGGCAGTGGCGGAGCGGGCTGCCTGCAGGGCGGAAAAAACCTGCAAAAAGAGCTTCCGCAGGGTGATCAACGCCACCGGCGTCATCCTGCACACCAACCTCGGACGTTCTCTGCTCTCCGAGCGTGTCTGCCGCAGCGTCGCGGAGACCTCCGGCGGCTACTCCACCCTTGAGTACGATCTCAAGAGCGGCAGCAGAGGCTCCCGCCACAGCCACATGGAGAAGCTCATCACGCGCCTGACCGGCGCGGAAGCCGGCATGGTGGTCAACAACAACGCCGCGGGCGTCCTGCTCTGCCTTTCCGCGCTGGCGGCGGGCAAGGAAGTGATCGTCTCCCGCGGGGAGCTGGTGGAGATCGGCGGATCCTTCCGCATCCCGGACATCATGTCCCTCGGCGGGGCGCGCCTCAGAGAGGTGGGCACCACCAACAAGACGAAGATCGAAGATTACCGCAAGGCCCTCTCCGAGGAGACCGGCGTCATCATGAAAGTCCACACGAGCAACTACCGCATCCTCGGCTTCACGGCGGAGGCTTCCATGGAGGACATGGCGGAGCTGGCGCACGGCGCCGGCCTGCCGTTCATCTTCAACATGGGCAGCGGCCTCATGGTCGATCTGCGCAGCTTTGGGGTGGACGAACCGCTGCCTTCCGCGGCGCTCGCGGCCGGCGCGGACCTGGTGCTCTTCAGCGGCGACAAGCTGCTGGGCGGCCCCCAGGCCGGCATCGTGGCCGGAAAGAAAAAGTACGTGGATCTCATGAAGAAGCATCCGCTGGCCAGAGTCGTCCGCGTGGGCAAGATGACCCTCGCGGCCATGGAAGAGACTCTGCGCATCTATCTGGAACCGGAAAAGGCCATGCGCGAGGTCCCCATCCTCTCCATGATCTCCGTTCCCGCGGACGAGCTGCGCGGCAAGGCGGAGCGGCTCCTGCAGATGATCCGCGAGCAGAGCGATGCCTTCGAACTGAGCGTCGTGCCCTCCGAAGGGCAGATCGGCGGCGGTTCCACGCCGAACCTGGTGCTGCAGGGCTATGCCGTGGCGCTGCGTTCCCCCAAACTGTCTCCGGACCAGATCGAAAAGCGCATGCGGGCGTACCGTACGCCCGTCATCGTGCGCATCTTCAAGGATCAGGTCTATCTCGATATGCGGACTGTCCAGGAAAAAGAACTGCCCGAGGTGGCCGCCGCGGTCGCCATGGCAGGCAAAGAAAGGTAGGAAACAATGGATTTCAAGCAGATCGAAGCTTTTGTCAACGTAGTAAAATATCAGGGCTTCTCAAAAGCGGCAGACGCTTCCTTCCTGACACAGCCGACCATCAGCACGCACATCCGCAATCTGGAGAAAGAGCTGGAGGTCCGCCTCATCGACCGCAACAACAAGGCCATGCAGCTGACCTCGCAGGGGCGCATCTTCTATGAATACGCTCTGGAGCTGCTGAACAAGCGCGAAGAGGCCATCGTATCGCTGCAGCGCCACGCGCAGAAGATCGACGGCGTGGTGGAGCTGCAGGCTTCCTCCGTGCCGGGGCAGTACATCGTGCCGCAGCTCATGGCAGGCTTCCGCGCCCGCCACGAGATGGCGCGCTTCTATCTGGAGCAGTCGGATTCCCACCAGGTGGAGGAGAACCTCCTGAACCAGAAGGGCGAGATCGGCTTCACCGGCTCCATGAGCCACAACCGCCTCCAGTACGAACCGCTGGTGGAGGACGAAGTGGTGCTCATCACGCCCAAGAACAAGAAATTCCTCGAGCGCGAAGGAGAAACGCTCCGCATCGAGGACTTCATCGACGAACCCTTTGCCTGGCGCGAACACGGCTCTGCCACCCGCACCGAGTTCGAGGCCATGCTCTCGGATCTCGGCATCTACAACGAGCAGATGAAGGTGGTCTTCCGCAGCAACAGCATGGCGGCCATCAAGCGCGCCGTGGCGAGCGGCCTCTGCATCTCCATCATCTCGCGCATGGCGGTCGGCAACGAGGACTTCCTCTGCTTCGATATCAAGGAGTTCTGCCCCAACCGCAAGTTCTATCTGGTCTATCACAAAGACATCACGCTCTCGCCCACGGCGGAGAAGTTCAAGAACTACGCGCTCTCCGTCTATTCCAAGGAAAAGGACGAGATCCCCGGCACCGCGGCGCATAAGGCCATGCTGCGGGAGATCCAGGGCAAGGCGGGCGCGTAATGGAAAACAGACCGATCTATCTGGACAACGGCAGCACCTCGTTTCCCAAGGCGCCGGGCGTCGGCGCGGCCATGGCAAAGCTCCTGGAGCAGGCGGCCTGCAACGTGGGCCGCGGCGGCTACCGCATGGCCTACGATCTGGAAAGCGCCGTGCTGGACTGCAGAGAAAAGATCTGCAGGCTCTTTCATTTTCAGCCCATCGAAAACGTCATCTTCACCCAGAACATCACCATGAGCCTGAACCTGCTGGTGCTGGGGCTCCTGGAGCCGGGCGACCACGTCATCTGCTCCTCCATGGAGCACAATGCCGTGGCAAGGCCGCTGGAGGCCGCGCGCAAGCGCGGCGTGGAGCTGAGCATCGCGCCCTGCGCTTCGGACGGCAGCCTGGATCCGGCCGTGCTGGAACCGCTCTTTCGGCCGAACACCAAGGCGGTCATCCTGCTGCACGCCTCCAACGTCTGCGGCACGCTGCTCCCGCTCGCAGAGGTCGGCGCGCTCTGCCGCAGGCACGGCGTCTTCTTCATCGCGGACACGGCGCAGAGCGCCGGCAGCCAGCCGATCGACTTCGAAGCCATGCAGCTCGACGGCCTGGCCTTCACGGGGCACAAAGGGCTGCTCGGCCCGCAGGGCATCGGCGGCTTTCTGCTGAACGAACGCCTGGCGCAGGCGCTGCGCCCGGTCTTCTGCGGCGGCACCGGCAGCATGTCGGACTCCCTGGAGATGCCGCCCTTCCTGCCGGACCGCTATGAATCCGGCACCCCGAACCTGCCCGGCATCATCGGCCTTTCCGCCGCGCTGGACTACCTGGAGGAGCGGGGCACGGACGCCATCCGCGCGCACGAGAGCGAACTGACCGGCGCCTTTCTGGAGGCAGTCCTGAACATGTCCGGCGTCCGCGTGCTCGGAAAGCAGGGGACGGAGGGCCGCGCGGCCATCGTATCCCTGGATTTCCCCGAGCTGGACAACGGAGAAGTCGCCTTCCGGCTGGAGAACGAATTCGGCATCCTCACCCGCGTCGGCCTGCACTGCGCGCCGCTGGCGCATCAGACCCTGGGGAGCTTCCCCTCCGGGAGCGTGCGCTTCGGCATCGGCCCCTTCAACACCATGGAGCAGATCCGCGCGGCGGCGGACGCCGTACACAGCATATTGAAAGCATAGGCATATGATCTATTTCGACAACGCGGCCACCACAAGACAGCACGAGGAAGTCACCGCCCGCATGGGGCAGGTGGCTTCTTCCTGTTTCGGCAATCCGTCGGCCCTGCATCATCTGGGCCTGGAGGCCGAAAAGTGCCTGCGCGAAGCCAGAAAGAGCCTCGCGAAGTCGGCCGGCGTCTCGGAGAAAGAACTGTATTTCACGGGCAGCGGCACGGAGAGCGACAACATAGCCGTCTTCGGCGCGGCCGCGGCCGGGCGAAGACGCGGAAAGCACGTGATCTGCAGCGCCGTGGAGCATCCGGCGGTGCTGGAGCCCTGCAGGGCGCTGGCCGAACAGGGCTTCCGCGTGGACTTCCTGCCCGTGGACGGGCAGGGCGGCATCGACTTAAAGGCCCTGGAGGCGCTGCTCTCCGAAGAGACCATCCTGGTCTCCCTGATGGCCGTGAACAACGAGCTCGGCACGGTGGAGCCGCTCGCGGAGGCGGGCCGGCTCATCCGCGCGAAGAGCAAGGCCCTCTTCCATACGGACGCAGTGCAGGCCTTCGGGAAGATCGCGCTCGAACCCGGGCGCTGGAACGCCGATCTCATGAGCCTCTGCGCGCACAAGCTGCACGGGCCGCGCGGCGTCGCCGCGCTCTGGATCCGCGCGGGCGTGGCGCTGCCAGCCATCGTCCGGGGCGGCGGCCAGGAGGG
>JAEEGL015960905.1_pt1 | contig 11583 bp, 7 predicted proteins | sample 9134231 | NCBI WGS metagenome assembly JAEEGL01 (sample SAMN16246548, study PRJNA631951) | gut metagenome | biome: gut microbiome; feature: rumen; material: fiber-attached | host: Bos | place: Iran: Karaj | collected 2018-10 | reverse complement strand
GGTGCTGCCCAGCGCGTTCCGACTCCCACAGGTTCTACCACCATCCTGCACGCTGTTGTTAAGGGTGAGGTGACTGTTGAGGACATCAACGCTGCTATGAAGGCTGCTGCTAACGAGTCGTTCGGTTACACCGAGGAGAAGCTCGTCTCGAGCGACATCATCGGCATGAAGTTCGGTTCGCTGTTCGATGCTAACCAGACCATGGTCAGCAAGATTGGTGATGGCAACTCTCTCGTTCAGGTTGTTGCTTGGTACGACAATGAGAACTCTTACACTTCTCAGATGGTTCGCACCATTAAGTACCTCGCCGAGCTGAAGTAATTTTTGCTCATAGAGTAAGTTTCTGCAGCCGTCCGACAAAAGTTGGGCGGCTGCTTCATATTGTAATATTTTTCAACGATATTTACCAGATTCGTTACCGCTATCTGGTAACGCCGTTACCAGTACACGGTAATGGCTCTACCAGTACATGGTAGTCGTTCTACCAGTATAAGGTAGTCACGTTACCAGACCGTGGTAGCTGCGCCACCTTCAACTGGTAATGCAAACAGCCTAAATATTTCATTAAATATTTGGCGTTTTTATTTTTTTTTTCTACCTTTGCCGATGATAAAAGAAAGCTCAAACTGTGGCTTTGAGAGAGCATGTTTCATGATTAAACTTTATATAACTATGAAGAAAATACTAACACTTACTATTATCCTGTTCATGGCAACGACCGTGCAGGCTCAGCTGAATCCTATGAAAGGCTATATCATAACCTTGAGTGGCGAGACGGTTAACGGAACGATCGATTTCCTCTCCCGTAGCAAGTTGGCGCGTGAATGTCATTTCATGGCCGACGGGCAAAGCGACTACAAGACTTACCTCCCAGGCGAGATTCAAGGTTTCAGACTGTCAGGAAATGGCGTCTATTTCGTCAGTCGCCAATTCCCTGTTGATGGTCAGCAGCAGACCATCTTCGCCGAGTTTATGATGCAGGGTGGTGTGAGTTTATACCGCTATGAAAATACGTGGACAAACGCTCAGTATTACCTTGTCGATGAAAGTGGAAAAGTGGCTGTAGTAAGGGATCCTGGCGACTTGTCTGCCTATACGCAAGAAAATGCCCAAAAACGTAAGCAGGAGTTTTTGCAGCCAGCACTTGACATGCTGAAGAAAAGTCCTGAAGCCTTGGCGAGCTTGCAAAACGGTCCCATCAATGCCAATCGCCTGCTTGCCATTGTCCGTAACTACAATAAAGACTATTGTGCTGAGAGTGGAGAGTGCATAGAATACCAGTACAAGGCAAAGGATTCGTCGGCATCCAACTATCACTTTCGGGCAGAGATGGGTGGCTTCTTCGGCACATTGAGCAGTGATCACAAGATTGATGTCAACGTGACAGGACTACACGTCGGTGGAGGTGTGGAGTGGTTTTTCCCTCGTCAGAATCAGCATCTCTCCTTACAGCTGATGCTCGCGCTTAACCTGCTGCATAAAAGTGACACGTATTCCTATTATTCCTCGTTTAGTAAAGAAAATGTGCAGCGCGATTGGAAGGTCACTCTCGGCGAAATCGGCATAAGCGTTGGCCCCAATTATCGGTTTATGCCTCACGGCAAGATAACGCCCATCGTTGGTGGAGGATTGTCGGTTTCACTACCTATTGGCAATACTCACAGCATTCCTTATGATTCCGACAATGGCGAAGAGGTTGACTATACGCTCGACAGTGATTTCACTCTCCCGGCCAACGTTAGCATCTATGCAGGGGGAGGCATTGAGATGAAGCTTGGAAAACATGCCATGCAGGCACTTGTTCGCTATGAACTTCCTATTTGCAAGACTGAAACCTACACGAAGGGCCTTGTAGCCACGATCGGATTCTTGTTCTGATACCGATTGCTACGGAGAACATCATCATTGTTTGGTCAGAGCGACAAGTATGGCAAAAAAAGCTGCTCCATTTTTGTGGAACAGCTTTTTTTTATTATCTTTGTAGTCGAATATGCAGAAGATGGTAACGATACTTGGCCCAACGGCCAGCGGTAAGACTCAGTTGGCGGCAGCACTAGCCTATTGTCTGCACCTCGACGGGCAGGAAGCCGAGGTGTTGAGTGGTGACTCGCGTCAGGTGTATCGTGGCATGACCATCGGCACGGGCAAGGATTTGGACGACTATGTCGTGGAAGGCTACCATGTGCCATATCACCTTATTGATATCTGTGAACCTGGCACGAAGTATAACCTTTTCCAGTATCAGCAGGACTTCCATAAAGCATACGAAGAGATACGGGGTAGGGGAGCGCTGCCCATCCTTTGCGGTGGGACCGGACTCTACATAGAGTCGGTGCTGAAAGGCTACCAGTTGTCGCCAGTGCCTCAGAACCAACCTTTGCGCGACGAACTCGAAGGCAAGTCGTTGGAAGAACTGACCGCCATGCTTATTAACCTAAAGCAGCAGACGGGGTCGAACATGCATAACCAAACTGATGTGGATACGGCGCAGCGCGCCATCCGTGCCATCGAGATAGAGACTTACAACTTGGAGCATCCAACGGAACTACGTGCCATGCCTGCCGTACCCTCTATAATAATAGGTGTAAGCATCGGCCGTGAGGCACGGCGTGAAAAGATTAGCCGTCGTCTTCGCCAACGCCTCGACGAAGGCATGGTTGATGAGATTCGTGCACTGCTCAATAGTGGCATTCCTGCGGAAGACCTTATCTACTACGGTTTGGAATATAAATATGTGACAGAGTACGTCGTCGGCCAGACGACATTCGACGAGATGTTCCAACGGCTGGAGATTGCCATCCATCAGTTTGCTAAGCGGCAGATGACGTGGTTTCGTGGCATGGAGCGCAGAGGATTTACGATTCATTGGGTGGATGCATTATTGCCTATGGACGAGAAACTTAAACAGATATTCTGTACAATTGGCAGTTGAAACTAGAAACTCAGAACTTGAAAACTACATAACTATGAACGAAGAAAAATGGGGCATACTCTACTGTCCGAAGTCAGGAATATGGAACTCGCCAAAGAAACGGTGGGAACGAATAGAACGGAGTCTGCAGGCGCACGGCATTGACTACGACTTCGTACAGAGCGAAAACTCTGGCAGCGTTGACCGTTTGGTGAAAATGCTTATCTCCAATGGCTATAAGACACTAGTCATTGTGGGCGGCGACTCTGCACTGAACGATGCCGTGAACTGCCTGATGCAGATAGACCAGCAAAAGCGTGACGAGATAGCCTTGGGAGTTGTGCCCAATGGCATGATGAACGATTTCGCCCATTTCTGGGAATTCAAGGAAGACGATTTGGACCAGACTATTGGTTGGTTGAAGCAGCACCGTATCAGGAAAATCGACCTCGGTTGTATTCGCTATACCAACAAACAGGGCGAGAAATGCCGCCGCTACTTCTTGAATTGCATCAATATCGGTTTGGTGGCTACCATCATGAACCTGCGTCGGCAGACTCGTCACTACTTTGGATCGCGTACACTGTCGTTCCTCTTCTCGTTCATCCTGATGATTTTCCAACGTCTGGAGTACAAGATGCATTTGAAGATCAATGCTGACGAGGTGAAACGCAAGGTGATGACTGTCTGTATTGGCAACGCCCCGGGCTACGGACAGACCCCCAATGCCGTACCCTACAATGGATTGCTCGATGTGTCGGTGGTTTATCATCCTGAGATGACGCAACTCATTGAGGGCATCTACCTCTTTGTGCGCGGCAAGTTCCTGAACCATCGTAGCGTTCACCCGTATCGTACGCAGAAAGTCGATGTGCTAAAGGCTGATCATGCCATGGTAGGCATCGATGGACGCATGATGAATACTCCCGTTGGCGAGTTCACAGTGAGCGTCGAACAAGAGGTTGTCAACTTCTTGATTCCGTCATGACTAGTAAAAAAGAGCACTTTCTTCACGGAGAGTGCTTTTTTTTATAAAAAAATTTTGCAGAACAATTAAAAAAGTGTACCTTTGAGGTGCTATTTCCAAAACCTAAATACTAAGAGCTAACATGAGTTATCTGCGATTTGAAAAAGCTCTGATGACAAACTTGCAGGATTCGCTACCGAAGGAGTTGCTACGCACCAACCGTTCGGGAGCTTATTCATGCTCAACGATTGTCGACTGCAACATCCGCAAGTACCATGGTCTGCTTGTCGTACCCGTTCCCGAACTTGACGACGAGAACCATGTGTTGCTTTCCTCGCTCGACTGTACAGTCGTTCAGCATGGGGCAGAATTCAATCTTGGCCTGCACAAGTATCAGGGCAACAACTACAGTCCGAAAGGTCACAAGTACATTCGCGAGTTTGACTGTGACAAGATTCCAACAACCATCTACCGTGTCGGTGGCGTTATACTGAAAAAGGAGTTCCTTTTCCAGAACTACGAGGATCGCATTCTAATTCGCTACACACTGGAAGATGCCCACTCAGCTACTACACTGCGTTTCCGCCCGTTCTTGGCATTCCGCAGCGTTCGCCAGTTCACACACGAGAACTCGGTGGCATCGCGCGAGTACCACAACGTTGACAACGGCATTAAGACCTGTATGTATGCGGGCTATCCCGATCTCTACATGCAGTTCTCGAAGAAGAATGAGTTCATCTTCCAACCCGATTGGTATCGTGGCGTAGAATATCCGAAGGAGCAGGAACGTGGTTATGCCTCCAACGAAGACCTCTACGTGCCTGGCTATTTCGAAATGCCTATTAGAAAAGGTGAAAGCATTGTCTTTGCTGCCTCGACCAGTGAGATCAAGACATCGCGACTGAAGAAACTCTTCGACGAGGAGGTGAGCTATCGTCCGCCTCGCGACAACTTCTATCATTGCTTGGTCAATGCCGCACACCAGTTCCACGTACGCGTAAAGCGCGAAGACGGTGAGAAGGAAGTATGGTCGTCAGCACAGGCACCTTCGAAAGTGTACTATTCCAACGACGATCGCTATCTGCTGGCCGGATATCCGTGGTTCAAGTGCCGTGCACGCGACACGTTTATTGCCCTTCCAGGATTGACGCTGAGCATTGCCGAGGACGAATATTTCGAACTCGTCATGCGTACGGCCGAGCGTGGCTTGCGTGAGTTCATGGAGCAAAAACCTTCGACAACGAAGATCTACGAGATTGACAAGCCTGACGTACCTCTTTGGGCTGTATGGGCCATCCAGCAATATGCCAAGAAACTTGGCAAGCAGCGTTGCAAGGAGATGTATAGCAAACTGTTGCGCGACATCATCACCTTCATAGAGGAGAATAAGCATCCCAACATGACGCTCGAAGAGAATGGTCTTGTGCGCATCGATGGACGTGACGTCGCTATGACGTGGATGAACTCCACTGCTAACGGACGTCCTGTGGTTCCGCGCACTGGCTTCGTTGTTGAAATCAATGCACTTTGGTACAACGCACTCCGCTTCGTAGCATCTCTTGCACGTGATGACGAGAATGAGGAAGATGCCCAGCACCTCGAGGCTTTGGCCGAAAAGTGCAAGCAGTCGTTCGTTGATACATTCTTGAATGAATATGGCTATCTGCTTGACTACGTGGATGGTAACACGATGGATTGGAGTGTCCGCCCGAACATGATCTTCGCTGTGGCACTCGACTATTCACCCCTTACGCAGCAGCAGATGAAAGGTGTATTCGATGTCTGCACACGTGAACTACTGACCCCGAAGGGACTACGCTCGCTCTCACCGAAGAGTGGTGGTTACAATCCCATCTATGTGGGTCCGCAGATACAGCGTGACTATGCTTATCATCAGGGCACAGCCTGGCCTTGGCTGGGCGGCTTCTACATGGAGGCATGTCTCAAACTCTATAAGCGCACCCGTCTGAGCTTTATCGAGCGCCAGATGGTTGGATACGAGGACGAAATGGCTTACCATTGCCTGGGCACCATCTCAGAGCTCTTCGACGGTAACCCGCCGTTCCACGGACGTGGCGCCATGTCGTTTGCTATGAACGTGGCAGAGATCCTGCGCACACTCGAACTGCTTGAACGTTATAAATATTAAAGAAAGGAGGAACCTGATATGAAAGTACTTATGTTTGGATGGGAGTATCCTCCTCACGTGTTTGGTGGACTTGCCACTGCCAACTATGGCATTTCACAGGGATTGCATGCCCAGGGCGACATAGACACTATCTTGTGCCTGCCGAAACCTTTCGGCGACGAGGATCGTTCTGCTTGCAAGATTGTAGCCATGAATGCCGTGCCCATTGCTTGGCGCGACGTTGACTACGAATATATTAAGCAGCGCGTGGGCGATATCATGTCGCCAGAGGACTACTACCGCTATCGCGACCACATCTATGCCGACTTCAACTACATGCATGTCAACGATCTGGGTGCTATGGAGTTTGCTGGTGGATATCCCTCAAATCTGCATGAGGAGATTAATAACTACTCCATCATTGCCGGTGTCGTGGCTCGTACGGAAGAATTCGACATTATTCATGCACACGACTGGCTGACCTATCCCGCTGGTATTCATGCCAAGCAGGTCAGTGGAAAGCCTCTCTGCATCCACGTGCACGCTACTGACTTCGACCGTTCGCGTGGTAAGGTGAATCCCACCGTCTATTCCATTGAGAAAAATGGTATGGACAATGCAGACTGCATCATGTGCGTGTCGGAGCTGACGCGTCAGACGGTCATCAACCAATATCATCAAGACCCGCGCAAGTGCTTCACCGTTCACAATGCTGTTTATCCACTGAAGCAGGAACTGCAGGATATCCCACGTCCCGACCACACCGGAAAGGAAAAGGTCGTGACCTTCCTAGGCCGTATCACCATGCAGAAAGGTCCTGAGTATTTCGTTGAGGCAGCCAACATGGTGCTCCATCGCACACGCAATGTGCGCTTCTGCTTTGCAGGATCGGGCGACATGATGGAACAGATGATCTATCTGGCTGCTGAACGTGGCATCGCCGATCGTTTCCATTTCCCGGGCTTCATGCGTGGCAAGCAAGTCTATGAATGCTTGAAGGACAGCGATGTCTATGTGATGCCCTCCGTGTCGGAGCCTTTCGGTATCTCGCCTCTGGAAGCCATGCAGTGCGGTACCCCGAGCATCATCTCGAAGCAGTCGGGATGCGCAGAGATTCTGCATAACTGCATCAAGGTAGACTATTGGGACATTCATGCCATGGCCGACGCCATCTACTCCATCTGCGTCAACGAGAGCCTCTTCAAGTATCTGCAGGAAGAAGGCAAGAACGAAGTCGACCAGATTACTTGGGAGAAGGTGGGCAAATGGATTCGTACTCTCTACCTGCGCACCCTCGGATGGGAATAATAGTAAATTGATAATTGAAAATTGATAATTGATAATTTTATGAAAACAATCTGTTTATATTTTGAGATACATCAAATCATACATCTCAAACGCTACCGTTTCTTTGACATCGGTACCGACCACTACTACTACGATGACTACGAGAACGAACGTAGCATCAGCGACATTGCCGAGCGCTCTTATATGCCGGCACTGAACACGCTCCATGAGATGATCAAGGAGAACGGCAAGTACTTCAAGGTGGCCTTCTCGCTTTCGGGTGTGGGCATTGAACAGCTGGAGATGCATGCTCCGCAGGTGCTGCAGAAACTGCAGGACATGAACGAGACAGGATGCGTGGAATTCCTTGCCGAACCTTACAGCCACGGTTTGTCGTCACTCATCAACGAGGAGTGCTTCAAGGCTGATGTGAAAAAGCAGATGGCAAAGATGAAGGAATACTTCGGACAGACACCGAAGGTGCTTCGCAACTCGTCGCTTATCTATAGTGACGACATCGGTCTGATGGCTTCGCAGATGGGCTTCAAGGGTATGCTTACCGAGGGTGCCAAGCACGTGCTCGGATGGAAATCGCCCCACTATGTCTACAACTGCGCACTGGCTCCTAACCTGAAGTTGTTGCTGCGCGACGTGAAGTTGTCGGATGACATCTCGCTGCGCTTCAATAATCCTGAGTGGGAAGGCTATCCACTCTTTGCCGACAACTATGTCAACGAGATTGCTTCGCATCCCGAGGAGAGTCAGATTATCAACATCTTCATGGAACTCTCAGCACTGGGTATCGCTCAGCCGTTGTCGAGCAACATCTTGGAGTTCCTCCGTGCCATTCCTGCTTGTGCCAAGGCCAAGGGAATCACTTTCTCGACGCCAACAGAGATTTGCATGAAGACGAAGAGCGTTGGTGCACTCGACGTGCCCGACACTCTCAGCTGGGTCGACGAGGAGCGCGACGTTTCCTGCTGGTTGGGTAACCCCATGCAGCGTGAGGCCTTCCATAAGCTCTATGGCGTTGCAGATCGTGTACGCATTGCCAACGATTCGAAGATTAACCTCGATTGGGACTATCTGCAGGCTAGCAACAACTTCCGCTTCATGACCACGAAGCCTTCCAATGTAGGCCTCGACCGTGGAATTTACTCATCGCCTTTCGATGCTTTCACGAACTATATGAACATTCTTGGCGACTTCCTTAACAGAGTCAACAGTCTCTATCCTGAGGAGATCGATAATGACCAGCTTGAGTCACTGCTCACCACGATTCGCAATCAGGGTGAAGAGATTGAGATGCAGGAGAAGGAAATCACTCGTCTGCAGGCTATGATTTCAAAGATGGAAGAGGCTGGCAGGGGAAGTAAGGCCACAAAGCCTGGATTAGGTAAGCCTACAGCAGGTAAACCCATAGCCCCGATGCTCCCAATTGGTAGGCCCAAACTTGGGAAAGCCGCAGTTGTGAAGCCTGCTACCAAGAAGGCACCCGTTGCAGCTGAAAAGAAAGAAGCTCCAGCTGCAAAGAAAGAAGCCGCAACTACAAAGAAGGCTCCTGCCAAGAAGGCACCCGCTAAGAAATAGTTTGGCAGAATGCTATACATAACTGACAGGGATGGGGATTTTTCTCCATCCCTGTTTGCGTATTATGTCTTTTTTTCGTACCTTTGCGCCCGAAATTGTACAAATAGATAATTCCAACCCTCTGTGTCATCCATTCTATCCGTGTCATTCAGAAGAATCCGTGACATCCATGGTTGCAAAATCGTAAATAATTAAATTGTAAATATAGATAATTATGAAAGCATTTGTTTTTCCCGGTCAGGGAGCACAGTTCGTAGGTATGGGCAAGGACCTCTACGAACAGAACGAGAAGGCTCGCGAACTCTTCGACAAGGCTAATGACGTTCTTGGTTTTAAGATCACTGATATCATGTTTGAAGGCACCGCCGACGAGCTCAAGCAGACGAAAGTCACGCAACCGGCAGTTTTCCTTCATAGCGTTATCTCGGCACTCTGCATGGGCGACGAGTTTCAGCCTGCCATGGTGGCTGGTCATTCGCTTGGCGAGCTGTCGGCACTGGTGGCTGCAGGCGCACTGACGTTTGAGGATGGCTTGCGTCTGGTACATGCCCGTGCTATGGCAATGCAGAAGTGTTGCGAAGCCCAGCCTGGCACAATGGCTGCCATCATCGCTCTGCCTGACGAGGTTGTTGAACAGGTGTGCCGCGAAGTGAGCACCGACGAAAGTGTGGTCATTCCTGCCAACTACAACTGTCCTGGTCAGTTGGTCATCTCTGGTCATGTGGAGGCAGTCAACGCTGCCTGCGAGAAGTTGAAAGCAGCTGGTGCCAAGCGTGCGCTCGTGCTGCCTGTTAGCGGAGCTTTCCACTCACCGCTGATGCAGGCTGCCAAGGACGAGTTGGCTGCCGCCATCGAGCAGACTGAGTTCAAGACTCCCTTGTGCCCAGTATACCAGAACGTTGATGCATTGCCCCATACGGATCCTGCAGAGATTAAAGCCAACCTCATGGCTCAACTGACAGGTTCAGTTCGTTGGACCAAGAGCGTGCAGAACATGATAGCCGACGGTGCCACCGACTTTACGGAATGTGGCCCTGGCAAGGCTCTGCAGGGCATGATTGCCAAGATCAGTCGTGACGTAACGGTTCACGGAATTGCATAAATTGATCATTAACAATTCTACCCATTTGTATCATCCGTTCAGTCCGTGACATCTGTGGTTCTTTCTCCACTGCGTTATGAAAGGCTACGGGTAGGCGCGACAGCGGGAATGAGCGTTCCTGCGGACCGAGCGGCAATATTGTCAATCGTAAATCGTAACTAGATGAAGCCCATCATCTATCAGGTCTTCACGCGCCTTTATGGCAATCGCTGTCTGACGCGTAAGCAGAATGGTACTATCGAGGAAAACGGCTGTGGCAAAATGGCCGATTTTACCCCGTCGGTGCTGAAGCATCTGCGTGAACTCGGTGTGTCGCACGTGTGGTATACGGGTGTCATTCGGCACGCTTCGATGACCGACTACTCGCGTTTTGGCATTCCATGCCAGCACCCTTCCGTGGTAAAGGGTCGTGCAGGTTCGCCCTATGCCATTGCCGACTACTATGATGTCGACCCCGATTTGGCCGTGAATGTTGACAAACGAATGGACGAGTTCCACCGACTTGTTGCCCGCACCCATCGTGCTGGCCTGAAGGTGGTCCTCGACTTTGTGCCCAATCACGTAGCACGTCAGTACAAAAGCATTGCCAAGCCTGAGGGCGTGAGCGACTTCGGACAGAACGACGACACCGCCCAAGGCTTCTCGCCACAGAACAACTTCTACTATTGTCCTGGTCAGCCGTTCGTGAGCCCCTGTCAAGTGGCTGAGAGCGATGAGTCGGAGGTAGGCGAATACGTAGAGTTTCCTGCCAAGGCTACTGGCAACGACCACTTTGGCAATGCCCCCAGCCGTAACGATTGGTATGAAACCGTGAAACTGAACTACGGCGTCGACTACTATGCCGGTCGCGTAGGGCACTTCACACCCATGCCTGACACTTGGCAGAAGATGCTCCACGTGTTGCTCTACTGGGCTTCCAAAGGTGTCGATGCATTTCGTTGCGACATGGTGTTCATGGTACCTGTAGAGTTCTGGCGGTGGGTCATCCCGCAAGTTCGCGAGCACTATCCCGACGTCAAGTTCATCGGCGAAATCTACGATCCATGGCTATATCGCGATTTCATTGGCGCAGGCTTTGATTGGCTCTACGACAAGGTTGGCATGTACGATGCCCTTCGCGACGTGGTCTGTCATCGCCGTCGAGCTTCCGACATCTCTGGCCAGTGGCAGTCGGTTGACGATATTCGTCAGCACATGCTCTATTTCCTTGAGAACCACGACGAGCAACGCATTGCCAGCGACTTCTTTGTTGGTAATGGCCAAAAGGCCGTACCAGCACTCATCGTCAGCACCCTGCTCGGACAGAATCCGTTCATGCTCTATGCTGGTGAGGAATATGGCGAACGCGCCATGGACAGCGAGGGATTCAGCGGCCGCGACGGACGTACTACCATCTTCGACTATTGGAGTATCGACACGCTATGCCGGGCAGCCGCAGGTACGCTCACTACGGCTGAGCAGCAGCTTTATGAGTTTCATCGTCGCGTTCTCAACCTTGCACGAACAGAGAAAGCCGTCACACAGGGGCTGATGTTCGACCTCATGTACGTCAACCAACATATCGGCGAGCGCCAATATGCTTTTCTGCGGAAAGACTG
>JAEEGL015756173.1_pt1 | contig 11583 bp, 16 predicted proteins | sample 9134231 | NCBI WGS metagenome assembly JAEEGL01 (sample SAMN16246548, study PRJNA631951) | gut metagenome | biome: gut microbiome; feature: rumen; material: fiber-attached | host: Bos | place: Iran: Karaj | collected 2018-10 | reverse complement strand
GCCTGATCCGTATCCAGTTATTCTTTTTTGATGTTTCCTTCAGCATCGAAATCAGACGGACATAGGCAGTTTTGCCGGATCGCAGTGTCCGAAACAGAATGATACCGGTTAGGATCAGATAAAACATATAGGTGAATGCAATACTTGATACCATATATACATGGTACGAAGCAACTAATACAGCTACCCTGATCACCGCCAGTAATATTTCCCACGCCGATTGTATCTCTACCTCACGATTTTTCACGACATATACTGCCAACAAAAATTCAATTCCGTGTACAAAGAGCGTACAAACAATGATATATACCGTGATGATTGTCAGAATGTTCATTTTCTGTTTCCCCAATTCTGCGAAGTATCTTATAGTTTACCCTATATCCTGCGATACCGATACCATTTTAGCAATCGCCTAGGATAACCGGGCAGCAGAAATAAATCTAACTCTTCTTCTGACAAGTCATAACCCCCTCGCCCGCTTTCTTCTGCATAGTGCACAGCCTGCCGCATATCATAAGGAAAGAATCTCCTTCGATATATGTTTCTGTTCCTGAATATCAGGATCACAGAAATGACCCCCGCTAAAATGCTTTTATACCTGCAGAGTACGATGCAGTTCTTCCAATGTGACATAGTTGCCATCCTCAACAGATTATTCCGCCGCTTTGATATCTGTTACAAACTTATCTAATTGATATTTTCTGCTTATCTCATTGAGTGCATCGTCAAAATCTTTATAATCCTCCCGGTCATAACACCTTCTGGATTTTTCAAGCTCAGCATAAATTTCTTTTGCACTCAGCGGCCTATAAGGATTATTCATTTGTATATGACCTCATTTCAAAAACTCTCTATTATTGTATTCTTATCAACAGACAATGTCATTCTATGCTTTCACGCATCTCGTTCATCCGTTTCATAGGTTTACTTTCATTCCAAAATCACTCAACAAAGAACATCATCCATTTATCCGAGGCAATCTCATTCTGAAGTTTTATGATATCTTCCATCCGTTTTACATCAGATTCTTTTAACGTGCATACTCGCGCAACCATTTTTTGAAAATCATCGAAGTGGTACTGTTTTGCGTTTTCATCCAGAACAATGATCTGCTTTCCAATGGGAGCTGCCAAGAATTTTCTCCATATAAGAGAACCTTTTTCAATCCTGCAAAATGCTATCGGTTTCTCCAGTTCGGTTTGATTATCAGGCAAAAAATAATATATCATGCTATCAAGGCATCCTTCTCTTTTACTTCCAATCATAAGTTCCATTTTGCATTTTCTTATAGTCTCTGGCCGTGTGATGCCTCTTAGTGGATCTTATCTTCTTAATATTTCTTGATGGCTGAATCCAGCCATCATCCCTGTATATATTATGATATTTCTTCCGCAATTTTCTCTGTTCCCTCAGTTCCTGTTTATAATATTCATGGTTCACGATGTATTCCAGGTAATCCCGAATCGTTTTGCCCCATGCTTTTTGAAGGTGATATCCTTCATACGGTGTTGCCTCACCCGGCACTTCTATTTTGTTCTTATGATAAAGCCGCAGTCTGTGTTTGCTTCCGTAGGGAGCAAGCTTCCACTCGCTTTTCTCGGTCTGTATTTCAAGAGTTCCGTCTTCATGATTAAACACAATGCCGATGCCGTTTTCCTCGCATACGTCTCTCAGATCATCAATTTCCTTAAGAATCATTTTCATCAAAGCGGCACAATAGCTGCAGGCAATCTTGCCATCGGAGAATGCCTCAGCCGTGGTATGATAATAAACACGGTTATGGGGGGATATCATAAGCGCATATCTACAGTTTTGATCATGGAACATTTTATCCGCCGATTTTCTGCTGGCAATAAACATCCGAAACCTCCGATATGTAACAATATGTCATTTCAGCACCTGTCGAACAAATGCATTTTCCCAAAACCCAATCTCGCAAAACATCGAATGCTGCTACCCCGCCTCATAGTTCCAGCAGTTTCGCGGCTCTCTCTTCTGCTGTTAAACTACCGTCGTTCAGCGTCTTCCAAAATAGGGTTTCTATGTAATCCTCCGAAGGATTGTCACGGGATTGAAATAATGTCGAATGCCGTTCAATAACACTGATAACCTTAGCGATTTCCGACAAGACCGATTTCCCATCCGATGAATTCATTCCCAGAAGATCATACGCAATATTTGTAAGCCGGTTATAACCATCAAAGACATTGATCAATTCTGTCATATCTTCCAAGTTTATGTTTGACATGATTCAGTATCTCCCTATGATCCTAATATGGTAAAACAGTCATGCGTTTCAAAACCATCGCCCACCCATGCTTCCAACTCATACAGAAGAATCTCAAACGGACCACCAACCTCATTAAGAATCCGTTTCATGCGGATCCAGTCATTTTTCGTGACTACCGTATTTTCGAAGTAATCAAATTCCGGCAACGCCCCAGTTCCTCTTAGGACATCCATACCATGAATCTCTTCCAGTGTATACCCTTCGATATACATAGAATCCTCATTCCAAAAGTGCATATCGTCAGAGTATTTACCCCACACAAGTTCTAAATAACCCGAGCTCGGTCCGCCGATCTGCTCTAAAGTATATAAGAATACATTTTCCTCGTTTTGCATCTTCTGTCACCCATAATAATTCACATAAGATCTATCATTCTCCCACTTGTCACGCAAAAATTACTCGATTCTGACAAGTCTGCATCCATATTGTATTTTGTATCTGTCCTTATCCTCTCTGCTCCTGTTATCCTTTTGTTCAAAAGAGTCTATTTTGACTGACAGGCGCTTTTCCCCTGAAAACATATTAAGTCTCTCAACTACAATCCGGTCATCTGCTCCGTCAGTAACTCTGTATATATTGTTATTTTCGTAAAAGATCCTTGCCGGGTGCTTTTTTCTTTCACCTTTTTCTTCGATCAATACTTCCCGATACACTTCTTTGATTGTCCATTTTGTACACAGAACTGTAATGAAATCACCAACATGCCGTCTATGCAGCATTTTCACCCTCTTGGGTGGATCCACGCCGATTTTAGCCTGGCACATTTTCTCATACATGCGCTTTCTTTCATAATGTTCCGGAACATTGTCAAGATCATTAATGCTTTGCGACTTTACCTGATCCTGATAATAGATTCCCACAAACTGGCCGTTCTTAATAGCAAAGCTCAGCTTATGCTTTTCATGGCAATTTGGGCATTCAACCGGCTGATCCGATTCGAAATACTTGTTTACATTAGCCCTATCCACATAGTCGCCCACATAGAATTCCTCAAGGCAGCAATCAAAGTCCTTTGTTTGCTCCTCAATTCTCATGACAGCATCGCACTTTCTGCAGATCAGGTCACCCATAAACGTATCAAACATACCCATAATGATTATCCCCTATACATTCAATCTTTCCCTTTCCACATTGATCCATTCGGTTTTTCTTTTCCCAATTGTAGTCTTTTCCACAGACAATGTCATTAAACTATAGGTTCAAATTTCGATTCTTGAAAAAATTTTTTGCCTTTCACCATGATATATTATGAAACGGGTGATGAAGTCTCCTCAATCCTGCTTTACATCCGAACTTTTGAGTAGCGCAGCTCGCAGCCTTTCAGTCTCATCATCTTCTACAACATATGAGCCATCATTGATTTCCTCAAGTCTGTTTTTTATTTTTTCGATTATTGTTAGTACTCTATCTCTTTGTTCTTTATCCATTTGAAAAGAAACTGCTTTATCCTCTTGTTCAAATTGGTAAAACGAAGAGTACAAGTTTTGCGCTTCCTCATTAAGTTTAAGAAGAAGCATATCCTCGTCTATCACGCGGATACCTGTACTGTATTTTCCAGAGTTCAGATCTACATTATCTTTCCAAATGGGTCCGTGCAAATAATCAAGCTTTATCTTTACTATCTGCATAACCTAAGCCTCCCTGTACTAATATTCTACATTTTTCATCACTGTCTTTATTCCCGCGACTTCATAACATAAACATCTTCTACCGGGATCTCCAATATTTCTGCCAGCTTCATGGCATTCTCAAATCCTGGAACACACTTCCCGTACCTCCACTTATATATGGCCTGAACGGTTATATCCATCCGCTCTGCGACCATACGGTCGGTCAGCCCTTTTTCAGCAATCAGGCAACTGATATTTGCGCCGGTCGCTATTGCATCAATATCATTAAACCGTCTTATGCTCTCTCTCATAAGCAAATCCTCCTTGATCTGTTATTCATACATATACCGACAGTATGTATTAAACTCGCTATACATATAAGCATATGCCTCTTTTTCCGTTTCCCGATTATAGTACTGTTCCCAGAAATCATCACTGTTTTCTGATAATGTATGAGTCATTTCAAATTGCACTCCTTTCAAATGACGGATTTCGGATAAATCCCGGTACTCTTCATCGATTGTTATATGCTCCATCATTTCTGACAGATACTTTTGTTGGCAATGTTTTGTTTCATGGAGAACTGTTTTGAATATCCGTTCCCCATCCATGTCTCTCCAGTTATCATTCACAAACCAGATTTCATTCAATTTTGGCAAATATACAGCTGAAAACTCATCCGCATATTTAGACCACCGCCTGCAAAACCTCACTTGTGGAACATCTTTTATGCCCTGATTTTCACATTCCACCTTTACCATTTTCCTGAGCCTATCCTTTTTTTCTGCATCAGATAAGGTTACCCAGAAATCGTTTCTAAAACTTCTGATTAAATCCCTGTTGTTTTCCATCAAAGCTTGCTTTTCTTCCGCTACATTCACCTCAGAAGCCTTTATCTCTAAGCCACTCTGAAGACCACAAAATACCATATAAGGAATTGCGCATACGACTATTGTGTTTGTTATCCATCGCTGGAGCATTCTCATGTTTTTAACACCTGCTTCTTCTCCATTTGCAATTCCATCTTCCAGCTCTGATTTAACCTTACAGATAAAGCCCTCTATGATCGATATGCATATTACACCTGAGAAAAACACTCTGGTTGCATATTCGTTACTATGAGTAAGCATTGTATAGATGCTAAGCGCCAAAACGAAGCTACCCAACGGCATTTTCCTATTCAATTGATACATCCCATTTATGAGCCAGACAGCACAAAGTAGTATGAATACAACGATCGATTGCTTGTCTGTCAGGTGCGGCATCCTTCTATACACTGAAGTCACATAGAAAGAGGAAAAACATAGCAACGCAATATACTCCAATGCCTGGAGGATTATAATTTTATTTTTCATGATCGGTCTCCTTTCAAAATTGTACGCCAAACAAATCCTCTTTTTTAGGTAGTTGCCATCTCGAACATACTACAATTCTCCCTCTTCCACTTTCTCTCATATGAGCGGCAGCTGAAGATGACTTCCATGGGGGCAAATTTGTAATAACTCTTTGGCTCGACGATCTTATTGCCTCTTTCCCAGTTGCATTCGCGGCAAAGTGGCACGAGATTCCTTTGGTCAAAGCTGCCGCCGAATGATTTCGGCACATAGTGGTCGATCGTCCTATTACAGTCACTGACCGCCCTTCCGCAATGCGCGCACACCCCGTTCGTTTTCTTCCATATCTTTCTTTTCAAATCTTTCTTTGACATATCCTTCTCCTTTCCGCCTATCCGGCTCTTTTGATTTTCATTACACCATCGCCCATGACAGTTTCTGCTGTTACCCGGCATTTCACGATTCCCTGTTCATTCATCATCTGAAGGTCAAACATGGCATCCTTTAACATAGCCTCCAATATACTTCTTAACCCTCTGGCACCGCATCCTCTTTCCAATGCCGTCCTTGCAATCTCCCTCAGCGCATCCTTTTCAAATTCCAGGTCAATTCCATCCATCTCAAAGATGCGGACATATTCCTTAATAAGAGCGTCCCTGGGATCTGTCAGAATCTTCACCAGATCATCTTCCCTCAGTTCTTCAAGTTCGACGATTACCGGGAACCTTCCGATGAATTCGGGCAGCATTCCAAATCGTTTCAGTTCTTCCGGAGTGACCTTCTTTTTAGACTCCGCGGGGATCTCTAAAGCTTCTCCTTCTCTCTCAAAACCAATAGCCTTTGTTTTTCTCTTCGCCTTTTGCCCAACAAGCCCTTCGAAAGCGCCGCCGCAGATAAAGAGTATCCCGCTCGTGTCCATCGGAACATTGTTGCCTTGCGGATGTTTCCTGCCCCCGCCCAGCGGGACATTTACCACCGCACCTTCTACTATCTTAAGAAGAGCCTGTTGCACACCCTCTCCGGAAACGTCTCTTGTAATGGACACGTTCTCGCTCTTCCTTGCTATCTTGTCGATCTCATCGATATAAACGATTCCCTGTTCAGCCTTTTCAACATCTCCCCCTGCTTCTACAAGGAGCCTGTACAGGCAGTTCTCCACGTCATCGCCTACATATCCCGCCTCTGTTAGGGAAGTGGCATCCACTATGGCAAGCGGAAGACTCAGGATATTCGCCAGTGTCTTAACCAGCAGGGTCTTTCCCGTTCCGGTCGGCCCGACCATCATGATGTTGCTCTTTTTTATCAGTCTCTTCTCATCATTAAGCCGTTTGTAATGGTTGTTGACTGCTATGGCTATCGCCTTCTTTGCTTCCTCCTGGCCGATGACATATTGGTTTAACTGGCTTACTACATACCTTGCGCGATATCGTTCCCAGGGTTTCATGTCGTACTTACATGTGATTGATTTACCCTTCTTCGGGTTTTGCATCGCATCTTCCGGATCAGTTTCCCAAAATGTGGGATCTCCAAAGGAAAATGGCTCTTCCGTATTGTTCTCCTCATCATATCCGCCCTCGAACCCCGAACGTTTAGTCGGATCAGAAGTAACACCGAGGCTTTCCAAATATTTCATAAACTCCTCTACCTCCGGATCCGCATCGGACATTGTAGATTCATCAATATCCTTTCTCTGTGGTTCCTTTTTTGCTGCGGTTCTCTTTTTAACCGGTTTCTTCACTTCCTTATCCTTGTCTTTCACCATGATCACTCCTCCTTTTCACAAAACTCGTTTCATACTCCTATATGTTGCGGTTCAAGGTTGATACTCTTTCATCTCCTCATTTCTGAGGTGATGATTTTCTGTGTTCGAGCTTAATCCTATTATAACACTCGTTATTTTATTTGTCTATTGACATAGTCAACAATCTGCATTGTTATAAGTGCACAAAAATAAGGCATTTGAGCCTCTAAACCATCACAAAAAGTCTAATTATTTAGTTCGTATTCGACATGGAAATAGCCCTATGTGCAACGTATTATTGCATTTTCTAAAAACGAATTAAGTAAATAGACTTTTTACGCTAGAATCTCAAAAACGAAATAATTGATTAGACCACAATATCTTGTTATAATATCTCTGAAGGAGTAGTGTAAAGTCCGGTATGAAAAATCCGAAGCGGAACACTACTGATAAATTCAGGAAGGAGGAAATCTCTATGCATACGAATCGTCAGCTCATGGCTGCCGGAAGACAAATTTTGAAATCAGAAGATAACATTCCCATCGTAGAAAAAGCATTAGAATACCTGCTATACTGGGGTATCGATCCGAAAGCGATTCCCGAAACCGACTGGGATATTTCGGAATATCCGGAAGTTCAAATGGACAAAGCAGATCGTAAGAAAAAGCAATTAAGAAGGTTTTTAGAATCTTCCACTCATAAGCGGTACATCTTTCATGCTGCGATCACTTATCTGCTCATGAGCGGCCTAAAAGACAGTGCTTTATGCCCAGCCTGCGGATTCAGCAGGGCAACTGTCTTTGGCTGGCAAAAAAATGTAAGAGAAGGCGGTTGGAAAACACTAAAACGAAAAAGTTCCCCCGGCTGTCCCAAAAAACTACCGGACAAGTTACTTAATGAAATAAGAGAAGATATATTCTTATTCGATGATAAGCCACGCGGAAAAAAGATTGCCGTATACATATACAAAAAATACGGGATAAAAATGACTGAACGGTATTGCCAGCAGCTTTACCACAAGTTGAACAAAGAACGGCCTTATCCTTATGGGCAGCAAAATCTGTTCTATCTGATAGGTTTCTCATATGATGATGAAAAAGAATGGATGGCAAATTATGATGCCATCTATAAAGAGATGTTACGCAAATAAATCATCCGGACTTAGCAGCACAGCTCCGTCTTCTCCTCAGGAGACAGACCACTCACATGTAGTCTACTTATGAGTAGTCTGTCAGCCTAATTTTCATTTTGTCATATAGTTTCGTATTGCATCAATATCCCTGCTTATGTTAATGTCTATCGTGCACTTCAGAACCTTAAAAACTAGTCTAAGCGCCTCTTCGATTGTTTCTTCAGAGTCATCATTTCTTACAATGCAGTGACAATTCTTATACTCTGTACAATCCGGTGCTATCACCCTGATCAGTTTAACCATCTTCCTCAAACAAAGCATATTCTTTATACCCTCATACTTCTTCCTGTTTTCACTGTCAGGCTTTTCCTCCGTAAACTCTACGGCAATCCGTAAGGTCGGAAAATAGAACTGTAATGGAATCCCTATAAGTTCTTCGTCATCCGCAAGGTATTCAATTCCGCCCTTCCGCAAATAGAATTTAAACGCCATCTTGGGGAGGCGATATTTCTTGCTTCGTTGATAGCTTCTATTATCAAGAAGCAATTCATATCTCGCTTTCGAATTTTTTTCCCTACAGTAAGGACACTGGGTCCCTTTAATTTTTGTACATATCCGCGCTTGCCATTCTCGCTGGCAATCTTTACATTTCCACCATACAAGTTGTCTTGATTTAGCTGACAACATTCTGGGATCGACCGTGTTTTTCTCTGACCATTCCATCATTATACTTCGATTTGTCGTCAGTAAGTCATTGAACCCTTCCAGAATCTTGCCCGCGCAATATGGGCATCCATGTCCATCAGACCTATCAGCCACCCTTGCTCGCCATTCATGCCCATTAACACATTTCCACCAGACAGTTTTATTTGATCTTTCGGTTACTGCATCAGGTGTAAGCGGTGTATTTCGCTGCGACCATTCATCTGCCTGTTTTGGATGCTTCGTGGCGAAATCATTGAACCCTTTCAGCACACGATTACCGGAACAATAAGGACATCCGGAGCCACTTACACGGTTTTTCACACTTGCCTGCCATTCATGCCCACAAAACCCATACCACCATACTTTTTTTCCGGATCCGGCTGATATTCTATCTGGCGAAAAAGCATTTCTATCGGACCACTGCATCAAAAGTATTTTATAATCCGCCAACAATTGTTTCTCCATATCGGCCTCCTCATCTTGTCAACTCAATCCTTCATTTTCTAACCGCCATCAACGCATATAGGTTCCGGCATATCGCTTTGAATTTCAAGCCAGGTTTGATTTACTACCGTGAGCGGAGCGTTGTATAGCGTTACCAACATATACTTGTGAGGATTCTTAGGTTTCGTCCTGCAACTCGCCAGTGAATCCAGCACATATTGCATTGTCGCATATTCGTATTTCTCCCAGCGCTGTCGGATCAATTCCTGTGGGATTTTATCGCCGTTTATATACACACATTTTTTTACTACCCCCGTTTCCACCATTAAATCGATCAGTTCATCAAGCTTTTCGATTTGAAAGCAATCAAGCACTGCACAGAAGTTATCATATTCTATCCCCTGTCTGATGCTTTCCCGAAAGATAGCCATCTTATCCATCAGGTCTTCTTTGGACTCTGATAACACATCCGGTTCGATATGATAGATAGATTTGTTTTTTTCATTTTGTTTTCTTATATCTTGCTTTCTATTATTGTTTTTATTATCGACCGTATCCGCGGTCCACCGTTGACCGCTTTTGCGGTTCACCGTCGACCGCATTTGCGGCTCACCGTCGACCGCGTTCACGGTCCACCGTCGACCGCATCCGCGGTCGACCTGAGTTTTCGCGGTCTCTGAAGGCTTTTTTTCAAACTTTTGGACAATTTGTCCAAAGGTTTGGTCCTCCACCTGTTCACTACCTCCGCTTAATTCATCGATGAATTTCTTTACTTCAGATATCTTATGGACATATATTCTGCTCGGTTGATTTAGCACTCTTACCTTTTCAATCAAGCCGAACCAAACCGGATTTCCATCCTTCTCGCCAATCTGAACGATGTTTGTCAATTCCTTGAACCATTTACTTGCGGCAGTTTTCCCGACATGCATATCTCGCATAACATCTTCTATCGTATAATGGATATAGATCCTTCCATTTTTATCCTGCCATCCATTTGCTATGGACAGTCCGGTGCGATTTAAAAGCATGCCATACAGCAGCTTTGCATTGGCTGAAATCCCGGAAAATATCTCTTCCGTAATCAGATCCATGGGCACTTGGACGTAGATAAATTGATTTACTTCATTGGCATGAATATATACAGTTTCCGGCTTTTCCAACTGAATTGGTTCCATATAATCCGAGCCTCCTGCTAACATAGTCTTCAATACCTGTGTAGATTTACCGATTCCCTGACATCTTCCAATTCTCAAGCAATTCGATAATGGTTTTCTGAATCATCTCATTTGTATATGATGCATCAAAATATTCATTGACAATGCTCTTTTTTATGATGACGTCTTTCATACGAACCGTCTGCTTTTGGGCGATAATCTCTTCAACCATATCCTGAGTCAGAACACCGTTCAGACTGCGGTTTTTTATCGCTCGGGATTGAACGGTTGTCAGCTTATTCGCATTCTTCTCAAATGCATTTTTTACCCATTCCTGCTCTTTCCTCTTCAAAAATGAAATATCCAGCGCCTGACCCTTCGGAAGCACTTTATCATCGACATACATTAACAGCTCATCATTCAGCCGTCCCAACCAGACATACCGCTGAATCTGCTTAGCATTTTCGCCTGCCTCTTTGACCATTTGATCGAGACTGTTTCCCTTCGCACCCTGTCTCTTCATAGCGTCATATTTCATTTTATAAGCTTTCGCCTTCTCGCTCGTTCTAAGATCCTCACGCTGAATATTTGAATCCACCATGATGATAATTGCTTCTTCATCATTCAAATCGCGAACTATCATCGGCATACTTGTCATTCCAAGGCGTTTACACGCCTCCCGGCGATTATGTCCGGCCACGATCTCATATCCACCCTCGGGCCTTTTTCTCACAATCCCCGGAACGAGTACGCCATGTTTCTTTATGCTGTCTACTAATTCATCCATTTTTCCATCGTCGAGCTGGTAAAAGGGGTGGTTCTTAAAAGGATGGAGATCACTGAGCAATACATTTTGGATATTTCCAATTTCGTTTGCTCCGCTCACACCAAACAATTCATCAAATCCCTTCAATTCAATACCCTTCGCTATAGATTCCTTACTCATGGTTTGTCACCTCCTTAGTCAATGCCTGATATGCTTCTGCCGCCTTGTTTTTAGGTTTATACGTATATATACTGCATCCCTTCGCACACGCTTCCCCTACTTTAACTGTCTTTGGTATCTGACTATTAAATACCCTGATATTATTAGGGCTGTAATTATCGATAAGACGCTGAACCAACTCCCTGGCATATACCGTTCGCCTTTCAATCTTAGTGATCAGTATG
>JAEEGL015486153.1_pt1 | contig 11583 bp, 10 predicted proteins | sample 9134231 | NCBI WGS metagenome assembly JAEEGL01 (sample SAMN16246548, study PRJNA631951) | gut metagenome | biome: gut microbiome; feature: rumen; material: fiber-attached | host: Bos | place: Iran: Karaj | collected 2018-10 | reverse complement strand
CCGAATTTCTTCGTCTTGAATTGGAGTCATAACTCCAATCTTTTCCTTTTTGCCTTTTTTTACTTGTTCATACGGTCGATGTAGCTCATGATGATATCCACTGCATCGTCCTCGGTTAGGTTGTCCATCGAGATGAGCAACTGATAGTTGCGAGTGTCGTAACGCGATGTGTCGGTGTACTTCTTGACGTAGTTCTCACGCATCTTGTCGATGCGGTTGATGGTCTTGCGTGCCTCTTCTTCGGTCATGTTCTGTTTGCGGCTTACACGTTCCACACGGAATGGCATGGAGGCCTGGATGAGAATACTCAGGTGGTTGGGGTGATTGCGGAAAACGTAGAAGCCAGAGCGACCAGCCACGACGCATGACTCTTCAGCAGCGATGTTCTCCAGAATCGCCGTCTCAGCGTCGAAAACTTCGTCAGTGTCAAGTGGTTCTGGCTCTGTACCCATCTTCGGCATGTAATAGTGGGCTGACACACCCAAACCACCACTCATCTGACGTTTGAAGTCGGCCCACCAGCCTTGCTTGCGACCTTTCAGTTTCTCGATTTCCTCGACGGTGAGGTGGTACTTCTCCTGAAGACCCTTGATGACGGCCTTGTCGTAGAACTCCACACCCAGCTTTTCGGCCAACTTGCGGCCAACTGTACGACCACCACTTCCTAACTCACGATTGATGGTGATGACAAATTTCTCGTTCTTGTTCATAATTGTTGTTTTTTTATGGTTAAACTTATTAAATGGATTGCATAAAAGGTAGCGTCTTGGCTTGCTCCAGCATCATGTCGGCCAACATGCCGTTGGCATCGGACTCGCCGTTGATGGTGTCGTAGATGGCTTTCAAACCTTCGCGTCCTTCGCCGCGCTTCAACACATAGACCAAACAGAGGTACTGCAGGGCGGCACTCGACGAGAGGATGTCGAGGTCGGTGATGGCCAGTTGTGAGAGTGCCAGCTGGTAGGCTTCATCGCTGTTTCCATCGATGAAGTTCTGCACATCGCCAAGGGTCTCCATCCCGAAGGATTCGAGCAACGGCAGGAAAGACATCATCGAGACGGGATAGATTTCGGCCTGATTGACGGCGGCAATGCGACGGTTCAGCCGGTCGAAAGGATGCAGTTCGAGGTAGCTGCGGAAGGAGTCGGTTGACAGCGACACTTCGTCAAGTTGTCCGCTCTTCACCAACGACTGTATCTGTCGGCGGTAATCGGTGAGCAAGAGGCGCAAGCGGCTGAACTCGTCGTCCACCAATTCCAGCATACCAGCCAGACGGCTGAACTGCCGCATATACTCGCGAGGGATTTTCACGTCGCCCTTGTAGCCAGTGTCGTGCTCGATGGTGGACCACACGTGTTGTAAGGCCGTGCGCATCTGCAGCTCAAAGCGTGGACCACCTTCGGGCAATCGGCAGATATAGTGCAGCGAGTTGTAGCCAAAGGCATTCAGTTGGTGCAGCTTGCGCTTATCGACACTCTCTTTCCAGTCGATGTCGAAGATACGCTTAGCGATGGCCGCCACCTTGTCCACTTCGTCGGTGTAGAAGGTGATGACACGCAGTCCCACAAGGTCGGTGATGTCGTCGATGGACTTGTACTTCGCACCCTTCAGTTCCAGCTTTCCGGCCAGCGACTTCTCGGTCTTCACTCGGTGCTCGATGGCGGTAACGTAGATGCCCTGCTTACGGAGTGCGTGGCGCAGTAGGTCGTAGGCATTCTCGGACAGTTGTTCCAGCGTGGGACGCAGTTCATTATACTGCTGCATCAGCATCTCACCGTGCGCATCCAGCTTCACGTTATTTTCCATTTCTCCTTTGTTTATTTATTTTTAATATATTGTATGCCCATCATCGTCAGGTCGTCGCTCTGTTCGGCATCGGCCACGAACTGGTGGACGGCATCGGTCATCAAATCGATGAGCTGGCGAGGCTCCTGCTGCTGGCGCGAAAGTGCCTGGGTGGCGACCTCTGTGATGCGCTCCATCTGGAACTGGGCGTGGGTGGCATCCTCTGCCTCCGTCAAACCGTCGGTGAAGAGGAAGATGGTAGTGCCTGTATAGATTTCTGCCTCCTGCAACGTATATTGCCACGAGGGCATGAAGCCAACGGGGATGTTGGGGTCGCAAGGTAGTTCGCCCACACCGGCACCCACCAGCAGCGGTGCGTCGTGCCCCGCATTGCAGTAGCGCAAGAGTCCCGTAGGCAGGTCGAGCACACCGACGAAGAGGGTTACAAACATATTGGTTTCGTTCATGTCAGCGATGGTCTCGTTCATCGTCGCCACGATACTATCGGGCATTGACTCGTGGGCCGACACGGTGCGGAAGATGGAACGGGTGACGGCCATGAAGAGTGAGGCGGGCACACCCTTACCCGACACGTCGCCGATGCAGAAAAAGAGTTTCTCGTCGCGGAAGTAGAAGTCGAACAAGTCGCCACCCACCTCCTTGGCTGGAGTCAGCGAGGCGTAGAGTTGCACGTCGTCGCGGTCGGCTCTGGTGGGGAAGTTCTTAGGTAACATACCCATCTGTATGCCACTTGCGATGTGGAGGTCTCTTTCTATCGAAGCCTTTTGGGCGGTGGTGTCCTTCAGTTCTTCGATGTACTTCACGAGCGACTGCTGCATCCCTGCAAAGGAATGGCTAAGCTGGCCAATCTCGTCGATGCGCTGGAAGTCGGGCAGTTGGGTGTCGAACTGTCCCGAGGCAATGGTCTCAGCCTCCTTGGCCAGCCGACGCAAGGGATTTAGCTCGCGAGTGATGATGCGGATGAAGAAGTAGAGCATCAGCAACAAACCGATGCAGACAATGGTCATAACCGTACGACGCAGATTGTCGAATCCGCCAAAGATATCACTCTCTGGACAGACGATGGCCATGCTGCAACCCGTCTTTCCAAGAGGCTTGTAGAAAACGTAGCAATCCTCACCATCCACCTTCATGCGCTTACGGCCTTCCTCCCCACGCTGCATGGCGTGCCCCAAAGCGACTAAAGCCGTGTCGGGCTGCTCAATGGTTTGGGTGAAGATGGTCTGGCGTGTAATCTTTGTCGAATCGGGATGCACGAAGTAGGTGCCACCACGGCCAATCATGATGCTGTACGAATTGGGATAGGGCTTCACGGCGGAGATGGTCTGCGAAAGCCAGTTCAGCGAAAGGCTGGTGTTGACGACACCAATGATGCGTCCCTCACGGTCTTTGAGGGCCTTACAGTAGCTGGACACCATTTCGCTGGTGTTGGTGGGCGCATCGAGGTCCATATAAGGCTCCGTCCAGCACGGGTGGTCAAGCAGCTGGGGCATGAGGTACCAGTCGGTATAGAAATACTGGTATCTGTCGCTACCGCCCTGTATGGTGCGGATGCTGTCACCGATGTGCTTGGAGTAGGCAGAAAAGTAACGACCTTGTTCCTTGAAGTAGTAAGGCTCGAAAGCGATGGAACAGTTGTAGAAGTCGGGGTTGTTCTGCAACATTCCTCTACTATAGACAAACATCGAGTCGGCCTTGTCGGGATGTCGCTGCACGAGCCACCCGGTCATGTCCGTGGCCACCTCCACACGGTTCAGAATGCTATCGACGCGCAACGACGTGTTATTCAGAATCTGCGTAGCACGGTTGATGGCCTCCTGACGCACAGCCTCGCGAGCCTGATAGAACAGGAAGCTGAGAGCGGCGATGAAGATGAGGGCGGCAAACAGAACCACCCACAAGCTGACTCTGACAGAGAGTTTGCGACGGATATAGGCAATCATCTTATTCATACTTTTCACTTCTTTTTGTCCAACAACTCCTCGTAAGTCACTTCTCGGCTCAGCATGTGGTTGTCCACCATCAAGCGACTGGCCTGCTGAACCATGTCGCGACGCAGACGGAACTCACGTTTCTTCGACTCACGATCCACCTGCAGACGCAGCACCTCCTTGAGCATCAGTCGCTGCATCACGCGGTTGGTGGCAATGTGTTCGCGGTCAACGTACTGCATCACGATGTCCAGTGCCTCTTCGGGATGCTCGGCTGCCCACTCCCACCCTTTCCTGCTGGCTTGGGCAAAGCGACGTGCTTGGTCACGGTGATTCTCGTAGTAGTCGCGGGTCATGTAGATGCCATCCTCCTGCACGTTATAGCCGTGGTCGCAGAAACGATACACATTCTTGTCGGTCATCTCGATACCGGCCTGCACCAGTTGGTAATACTCGTTATAGCTCATGGCCAACGTCGCGTCGAGGGCACCAGACACGAACAGGTTGACATTCTGGGCAAAGCGCACCCACTGGTAGTCCAAATGGTCTTTGATGCTCATGCAGATGGCCAACTGTCCGAAGCCCACGCTCCAGATGCCGACCTTGGCGCCCTTCTGCTTCAGCGGATCCTTGCCTCGGGACGAGACAATGACCATAGCGTTGTTCATCGATGTCTGCAGAATGTTCACCAATGGAATACCACCATCTACAATCTCCATCGCCTGACAGAGCTGCAACGTCGTGGCTTGGCACAGGTTTTGGCGCAGTCGGCTCATGGCGGGTTGCGTAGTCGACGGGTGTTCAATCTTCACCTTCACACCCGCCTCTTGGTAGAATCCTTTCGCCTCGGCCACGTAGTAGCCCGTGAACTGCGCCTGTGCCGTCCACTGGGGCGTAAACACGAAGGTATCCTCCTGTGCTGACGCTTTCTGCACCATGCTACCGCAGAGGATGAGGATGGCGGCAAGCATCCATTGTTTCACTGTGTTATACATATTTTCACTCATCACATTTCTCATTTTACATTTCACTTCCATACTTGATTGATGAGTTGTTCGAACTCTTTATAGGCGAAGGTGTCTTGTAGTTCGCTGAGCGATGCTGCCAAACCTCGGTAGTGCCACTCATGCTCCTTACGGTCTTTGAGACGGAAAAGGTTCCAGATGGCATCACCCTGCACAGCATAGTCTCTGGCAATGGCCCGCATGTTGGAAAGTTTGTCGCCCAAAGCCACCATCTTGGCATCGCGAGAGGCACTGGCAATGCGGTCGATGGCGGCTTGCTTGCGGATGTGCCAACTATCTTCCTCGCTCATGCCAAGAATAGGGGTGTCGCTCTCCACAGCCACGAATGAGGCTATGCGGTCGCCAAACTCGGAGCGTATCTGTTCCATGGTGACGTCGGTGTCCTCCACGGTGTCGTGCAATGCTGCAGCAGCCAACAGTTTCTGGTCGGAAGTCATCGTGGCCACTATCGACACAGCCTCCAAGGGATGTACGATGTAGGGGAATCCCTTGCTTCGACGCTCCGTCCCTGCATGGGCACGAACAGCAAACACGATGGCGCGATCCAACAATGTCGTATCTAAAGGTTTATTTGCCATAGATAAGTCTATATGTTACCTCATTTTATTGAATGTCCTGATTTTCTCCAGCATCGCTGCAGCCCACATGCTGTCGCCCGAGATTTGGTAGCGGCAGTTGCCCGTAGCAGTGGGCGTGAAGATGGTGGCACATTCGGAGGTGAAGGTGACGGTGCCACGTTCGGAGAGGGTGAAAAGGTCATCGCCCTCCACAGCTTGAATCGTGGGCATCACATCCCACATCCGCTGCCCCGTGTTGCAGTCGCAAGTCATGTACACCTGCTTGATGGGGTGGATGTCCGTCCACGATATGTCGCTAATGACCTGCTCGGGGGTGTATTCCACCATTTGCCCTACCTCCATCGGCGAGAACACGATATCGACATTGTTGGGCCAGAGGCGGAAGAAATCATGCGAAAAAGCTGACTCTTGTAATAAATTATAGTCGGGTTCCTCTGCATCACCGAACACTCCTCCTTGGATGTATAAGCACTTCACTTTCTGGCGCACCAGTTCGACACCTGTGAGCGGCGAAAAGTCATCGGCTTCCGACTGCAAGAGTTGGGTAAGACATGCCACAAAGCCGATAGAAACGATGTTCACCGAATGGTCGGGTTGAGCGGCAAGAAGTTGGCGGTAGAGTTGCCAACCATCAGGATGCTCCCCATATTTGTTAACGGTACGACGGAACATCGGCCAAATGCCATCTTCGTCTGTCATGTAAGCCACCCATGCGTAGTCAATCCACACCTTCGGGTTCTTCACACCGTCACGCACCAGTCCGATAGGCACGTTGCCATGCCCAAAGTAAGTGTTCATCACATCGGTAAACGCAGCGTTCTGTTCACCTTCACGGTCCACCACTACGCCCAATAGCCGACACTTTCCCTGCTCCTCGTAGCGGTAGAGCATCTCTAAAGCAAAAAGGTCATCAGCCGATGAGGCAATATCGGTGTCGAGTATCACAAGCGGCACGCTCGTGTACGCTTGTTGTTCCTCCGCAGTATTGTCGTCGTTGCTACATCCTGTCAATAAACTTGTGCCGCAGATAATCAAGATGGCGGCCAGCATCCTCAATTGTTTCATTGTTGTACTATCTAATAAAAATCGCCACAAAGGTACACAAAAATCTGCAACATTCGGGTCAAAACGTCAACAAATGTTTGGAAAAGACGAAAAAAAGTTGTATCTTTGTCATCGAAAAGGATGGTCGGAATGGGGAAAAACGAATTACCCCACTCCTGAGACCAACTTCCAATCGTAAGCTCCGATAGTACAATCGTAAGCTCCGATAGTATAATCGCAACCTTCGATAGTACAATCGTAGGTTGCGATTGGTTTTAGTACACTCGTTGACCTAAAGGTGGCAACGCAGCAGAGTCACAAGTGGCAACGTAGCAGCATCTGTAGGGCTTCACAGTCGTAGTAGTCGTTGGGACCGTTTATTGTAGAATCTTCTCCATTACGCCCAAAGGTACACAATTTCCTGCAGAACGGCAGATTATCGCCCGCTTTTTGTTAGTTTAACGGGGAAAACGGAGAATATTTGAAAATAAATGTATATCTTTGCCGACGCAAATGTTTAAAACGACAACATCATGGGTTCGATATTCATCATTCAGGGCATCCTGATTTACATCTACGCCTTCGACCACAACCCGCCGCACATCCACGTGCGCAGCGGCACGGACAACTTCTCCATCACCATCCGCGACCGCATCATTGAGGGCAAGGCACGCTCGAAGACGGTGGCCATCATCAACGAATTCATTGACGAGCACGAGGCAGAACTGATGGAGCTTTGGGGACGTGCCCAGCGAGGCGAGAAAATAACCAAAATCAAATAGGAGGACAAGACTATGCTATTGACAGTTACAGATGTAGAGTACTTGGGCGACTACACGTTGCTCTGCACGTTCAGCACCGGCGAGACGCTGAAGGTTGACCTCACGCCGCTGCTCTCGTATCCCGCCTTCGAGGAACTGCGCGACAAGGAGCAGTTCATCCAGTTCGGTCTCGAAGACACCATCTTCTGGAAGAACGGCGCCGACATCGCGCCCGAAAGGCTGTACGAGCTTGGCAAGGCTGCGTAGCAATCATCGACGACGAACAACGACATGAGCGGATAGCCCGGCTTCGGCACTATCCGCTTTATCTCATAAACGATACATAACAAAGACTTTGATTTATCCGAATACATACGAACAGAAAATAGGGTTCGACCAGATAAGGGAACGACTCGCCGCTCTTTGCCTCTGCACGTTGGGCGAAGGACTGGTGCGCGAGTTGACGTTCTCCGTCAATTTCGACGACATCCGACGCCAAGTGAAGCAGACAATGGAGTTTGTACACATGTTGCAGGAAGAGGATTTTCCTGACCAGAATTTCTTTGACGTGCGTCCGTCACTGAAACGCATCCGCATCCAGAATACGTGCCTGGAGGTGGAGGAACTGTTCAACCTGCAGCGGTCACTCTTGGCCATCGTCAACATTCATTTCTTTCTCCAGCGTTGTTCGGACGATGAGCACACCATACCGCTTTTCCCACATTTATATATATTGACCGAAGATGTACACACCTATCCGCAACTGGTGAAGCGCATTGACCAGATTCTGGACAAGTACGGCCATGTGAAGGACACGGCTTCGCCCACCTTGTTGCAGATTCGTCGGGAACTGGCGGCAACGGCTGGTAGCGTGTCGAAGGCGTTGCAAAACATCCTGAAATCCGCCAAAGGGGAAGGACTCATCGACAAGGATGTATTCCCCACCCTCCGCGATGGTCGTCTGGTCATCCCTGTGGCTCCAGCCATGAAGCGGAAGATTCGTGGCATCGTGCATGACGAGTCGGATACAGGGCGAACGGTGTTCATCGAACCTGCAGAGGTGGTGGAGGCGAACAATAAGATTCGTGAACTGGAGAGCGAGGAACGGAAGGAGATTCACCGCATTCTGATGGAGTTCACGCAGACGGTGCGCCCCGAGGTGGAGGAGATGCTACAAAGCTACGAGTTTCTGGCACAAATCGACTTTATCCGCGCCAAAGCGAAGTTAGCCCTCATCACCAACAGCACGGAGCCACGCATGGAGAACAAGCAGGTGCTCGACTGGGCGATTGCCGTACATCCATTGCTGGCCATGAAGAGAAAAGTGGTTCCCCTCGACATCACCCTCACGCAGAAGCAACGCATCCTGCTCATCTCAGGACCGAATGCCGGTGGCAAGTCGGTGTGCCTGAAGACGGTAGGCTTGCTACAGTATATGTTCCAATGCGGAATGCCTGTGCCTGTGGCGAAGAGTAGCCTCTTCGGCATCTTCCGCAGCATCTTCATCGACATCGGCGATGAGCAGAGTTTGGAGAACGACCTCTCCACCTACTCTTCCCACCTGCTGAACATGAAGAACATGATGAAGCATTGCGACGGAACGAGCCTTATCCTCATCGACGAGTTCGGAGGTGGCACCGAACCACAGATTGGCGGTGCGATGGCGGAGGCGATGCTGAAGGTTTTCAACAAGAAACGTGCCTTCGGGGTCATCACCACCCACTATCAGAACTTGAAACACTATGCTCAGGAGACGGAGGGCATCGTGAATGGTGCCATGCTCTACGACCGCCAACTGATGCAGCCACTTTTCCGACTCTCCATCGGCAACCCAGGTAGCTCGTTCGCCATCGAGATTGCCCGAAAGACGGGCATCCCCGAGGAGGTCATCCGCGATGCCAGCGAGATTGTGGGCAAGGACTATATCAACTCCGACAAGTATCTGCAAGACATCGTGCGCGACAAGCGGTATTGGGAACAGAAGCGACAGAGCATCCACCAGCATGAGAAGCAGATGGAGCAAACGATTCAGCGATACGAAGAGGACATCCAGAAACTGCACGATGAGCGCAAGGTCATCATCGCCCATGCCAAAGAGGAGGCGGAGCAGATGCTGAAGGAGTCGAACGCGAAGATTGAACAAACCATCAAAGACATCAAGGAGGCACAGGCAGAGAAGGAACGCACCCGCATGATTCGCCAAGACCTCGCCGACTTCAAGCATGACATCCACGAGATTGACCCCGACATCGCCGACGAGAAAATCAGGAGGCAGATGGAGAAGCTGGTGGCAAGAAGGAAAAGGAAGGAGGAGAGGAAGAAAGCCCCCCAACCCTCAAAGGGGGAGGGCTTACGCGATGCTTCCATACAGTTCAAAGACAAGCAGACTAACGCTGCGAATGCCCTCCCCCTTTGGGGGCTGGGGGGCTTTGTCCGCCTCAAAGGTCAAACCACCGTTGGTCAGATTCAGAAAATCAGTGGCAACGAGGCAACGGTGGTCTTCGGACACATCACCACAAACGTGAAGCTGAACCGTCTCGAACCTGCTGAGCCTCCTAAGAAGGAGAAGAATGTGGCAGCCACCTTCGTAAGTGTGCAGACGCGCGACGAAATCCGTAACACTACGCTCAACTTCAAGGAACAGCTCGACGTGCGCGGTATGCGTAGCGAGGAAGCCGTCCAAGCCGTCACTTACTTCATTGATGATGCCCTCGTGGCACGTGCCTCGCGTGTAAAAATCCTGCATGGCACGGGTACGGGCGCCCTCAAGACTGCCATTCGCCAATATCTCAACACCATGCCTCCCGTCGCCGACTTCTACGACGAAGACATTCGCTTCGGAGGGGCTGGCATCACCATCGTAGAACTCGTATAGTTATGAAGAAGATTATTACATTCTTGATGGCTTGTGCTGCCATCACAGTCCATGCACAGACGGACAGCGTTGTGGCATCGGTTCCACCGACGTATCCTTACCTCCTCCCCATCTCCTCTAACGAAGAGCTGAGTAACGAGGTGATGCAACTCAACTTCGGTAAGGCTGACGCTGCTGCCAAGAAGCTCATCACCGCTGCCAAGCGGAAACGCCAATCGACCGCCGTCTTCGACCAAATCGTCAACATCTGTCGCAAGGGCGAGAGCGGTTTGCGTGGTGTTGACCGTGTGGTCATCGTGGATAGTGTCGTGGTCGATAAGAAGGACTTCCTCAAGGCTTACCCTCTTTCTGCTGATATGGGTAACTTGTCCCTCTCCAAGAAAGGGGACATCGTGCAGTATCAGACTCAACTCAATGGCTTGGTGCTCCGTCCTGAAGGTACAGACAGCACCGACCTCCAAATTGTCCGCCATTATCTCGAAAACGATCAACTCACCGAAGGTGAAGCCATCGAAGGTCTTGGCATCGAGGGCGACATCAACTACCCTTTCCTCATGCCCGATGGACAGACCTTCTATTTCGCAGCACGATGTGACGACGGCTACGGCAACTACGACCTCTACGCCACTCGATATGACAGCGACTCCAAGCGTTTCTATCAAGCAGAGAACATGGGCTTCCCCTACAACTCCTACGCTAACGACTACATGCTTGTCATCGACGAAGCTGCCCGTCTCGGATGGTTCGCCAGCGACCGCTACCAGCCTAACGGCAAGGTGTGCATCTACACCTTCATCCCCAACGAGTCGCGCCAGACCATCGACTACGAGACTGCCGACCTCAACGAACTGTGTGCCGCCGCATCGCTCCGCTCTATTTCCGCCATCCCCATGACCGACGAGGAGAAACAAGCCCGTATCGATGCCCTCCAACGCAAAAGACAACTTACCGCCACCGCCTCTGCCACACGCTACAAGGATTTTGAGTTTGTCCTCAACGATGCCCGTACCTGCTACACCCTCGACGACTTCATCTCCAACGATGCCAAGAAGCTCTGTCGTGAGTGGCTCCAGAAGTCTAAAAACCTCACCGCTCTCAACGGTCAACTCCAACAGCTACGCGAGAATGTCTCGACCTCTAACCGACAGACAATTCTCAACCTCGAAACCCGCATCATGGAACTTCAGACAGAAGTACATACTCTTGAAAAGCAAATCCGCACACTCGAACTCTTAAAATAGTCATACACATCTAATATAAATACTGACCTATGAAAACCTTTCCTCCATCAGAACTAATCATCAACGCTGACGGCTCTGCGTTCCACATTCATCTGCGTCCAGAACAACTTGCTGACCGTGTCATCCTCGTGGGTGACCCAGGCAGAGTAAGCACTGTGGCCGAACACTTCTCCGAAAAGGAGTGCGAGGTCAGCAGCCGAGAGTTCCACGGCATCACCGGCATCTATCAGGGTAAGCACATCACGGTTCTTTCCACAGGCATCGGATGCGACAATATCGACATTGTAATGACTGAACTCGATGCCCTTGCCAACATCGACTT
>JAEEGL015163019.1_pt1 | contig 11583 bp, 5 predicted proteins | sample 9134231 | NCBI WGS metagenome assembly JAEEGL01 (sample SAMN16246548, study PRJNA631951) | gut metagenome | biome: gut microbiome; feature: rumen; material: fiber-attached | host: Bos | place: Iran: Karaj | collected 2018-10 | reverse complement strand
TTTGATATTTCAATTTGTTTCTTATATTTATTAGGAGTATATTTTCTTATTGGTTTATTTTGTGATATTTGTTGAGGTAAATTTTTTTCATTTTCTAAATTTTTTTCTAATAAATCCATAAAATTATTTCCTCCTGATTTAATTGGAATATCATCAAAATTTTGTATTATTTTAGGAGGAGGTAATTTTTTTTCTGAAGACTCTGGTATTGTTTCTTTATTTGTTTCTTTTTCTTCTTTTGTTATATTGTTTATTGATTCTATTTTTTCTTCTGTTATTTCTTTTGTTTCTTTTGTTTCTTTTATATTAATTTCATTTTCTGTTTTTTTATTTTGAGGTTCTTCTATTTTATTTTTTGGTTGTTCTATTTTTTCAGTATTTGATATTTCTATATTTTCTTTTTTTTCTATTGTTTGATCTTCTATTTCGTTTTTTTCTTTTTTTTCATTTTCTATGTTTTTATTTTCTCCTCTTCTTATTCTTGGTTTTACTATTTCTTTTTTCTCTTGTTTTATATTTTGAGTATTCTCTTTGTTTATTTCTTCATTTGTATTTATTATACTGTTATTTTCATTTTTTTCCTCTTTTTTAATTTCAATTTCTTTATTATTATTATTATTAACATTATTATTATTGTTAGATTTATTATTATTAATATTATTACTATCTATTATAAAATTATTATTATTATTTGATTGATTTATTTGACTTTCATTTTTATTTATTTCACTTTTTATAATTTCTTTATGTTGATCAAGCATTTGATTCATATTCATGAATTTTTGAAATAAAATAAAAGCTTCTAACATTTGATTTTTATCTTGAATTCCAGAATTTGCATTCCCCATTTGATTAGATTGCATTAATTTCATCATAGTTTCCATATTAATATTTTCCATATTCCCATTTTGATTTTCATTATTTTCCATTTTTTTTTAAATTAAAATAATCTAAAATATTAAAATTATAAATTATCTTAATCATATATATACATTAAATAATTTTTATTTATTTTTAATATCATAATAAATATTATTAATCGAGTCATAATATTTTCCTTTTTTTTCATCATAAATTAAATTTTCATAATTATTAATTGCTTTATTATTAATCTTAGTAGAAATACTAGCAATACTACTCATTGAATTTAAAAGTGGATTTAAATCCCTCTCATTAATAAAGTTATTTTTATTATCATCTACAGGTATCATTTTACCAATTGGAGGAGAATAAGGTCTATTATTATTGTCATTATTTAATTTTTCTCTAAAATCATCAATTTCTAAATTATCAAAAAATGATAATTTATCATCATTTTCATTATTATTATTATTATCAATTTCATTTAATATTTTTTCAGCTTTATTAATTACATTTTTGTAATTATCTATATGAATAATATCTTCTTTTTTTATATTTGTTTGTGTATTTATTTCTGGGGCTTTTACTAAAATTGATTCTTGTAATGGATTGTCTTTATAATCATATATTTCTTCTATACTTTCATTTAATGTTGGTTGTTTCATCATTTCATAGTATCCAAATCCAAATTTGTTTTCGTTTATATTATTGTCATTTTGATTTTTTATTAAATTTTCTTTTTTATTTTCTTGTTGTTTATTTATATTATATGATTGTTTTATTTTATTGTCTTTTTCTAAATTTTTTCTTTGTTTATCATCTTCACCTAATTTTATCATTCCTGTTATTTTACTTGTGTTATTAGTATTGATTTTATTTGATTTTGCTTTATATTGAATTTGATTATTTATTGATTTAAATTCTGGTAATTTTTTTGCAAATTTTAAACTTTCTTTTGTTCTTTGTTTTAAAGTATCTTGTAATTTTTTTGAATTTTGATTTATATTTTTATTACTATTTGTAATTATTAAACCATTAATATTATTATTATTTTGCTCATCTTTCTTTACTTTTTTTGGACTTTCTATTTTTTTATTTGGTTGATATGTTTTATTTACCTTATTATTATTATTTAATTGTCCATTATATTCTTGATTTAAATTGTCACTTAATGAAACAAAATTTATATTAGTTGATGTAGTATTAGGTACTATTATATTATAATTTTCAAGTCCAGAATTAATATTATCAATTTTCATATTTTTAATTATTGTATTTTTTGAAAGTAAAATACTTTTATTTATAGGATCATTTATATTTTTAATAGCAAAAATTTTTCTGATTTTACAACAACCATTTATACTAATATAATCAATACATTTAATAGTTTGATTTTTAAATCTTTGACTTAATAAACTTCCTATATCAATATATAAATTAGTCCAAAAATTTGGTATTAAATTATTTAAAGGAATTAGAATATGAAATTCATGTATTTCAATTCCTTTATATGATGTTGAGAAATTAAAACGAAATTTAGAATCTATATTATCTGTAACTCTGATTTCTATTGAAAAAGATTTTTGATTTAAAATAAGAAATTGAAATATTAATATATTATTGTATATATTAATTGAATCTTTTTCATTTGGTGGACATTGCATTTTTGAGTTTGTGTTAATTAAATGATGAAAATAACTTTTTGAATTTGTTTCATATCCTTTTTCATTTTTTCCAAATAATTTCCATTTTTTAATTAATGTTTCATCTAAATTTAAAATTATATATAAAAATTTACTAGTACTGTATATTTCAATACAAGGTCCATTTTGAAAATATGAATTCATTTTTTTCTTATTAAAAATTAATAATTCTAATTTTTAAATTTTTGAATACATAAAATAAAACATAAAAATTAGCTTTTTAAAAAATAATATATAAAAAAAAAATAAATTCCAATTTGAAAATTCAAATTATTAACATTATAACAAATAATTTACAAAAATAATTTATATTTTTAATATAAATTTCTAATTATTTTGACTTGATGAAGTATTTTTATCTTGATCAACAACTTTATTATTTCTACTAAAAGTGATTATATTTTGTTGATTATTACTATTATATCTACTACTACTTCTTAAATGATTATCACTTATACTATCATCTCCTCCATTATTTTCATCACTTAACTCATTATTTCTTAAAGCAAGATTCTCACTTTCCATTTTTGAATTAATATTTTTCATATTATAAAAAATAAATAAAGTAGATTTAGGTGTAAATTTACATATAAGTCTATACCAAGTATAACATGTTCCTTTAAATAATAAATTAGTTCCTGGTGGTTTATTCCATTTTTTTTTAATATCTTCATAAAAAGTTAAATTTTTAAATACTAAATAAGTATGTAAAATAAATAATTTCCCAATAAAAAAAGTAACAAATAAAGTATCAAAAACTAATACAAATGACATAGAAATAATAACTAATTTATCATATTTATCTTTTTTTTTACTATTTTTACATTGATAAACAATTAAATAAATACAATAACAAATTTGAAATAAAGCAGTTATATTAAGTGAACTTATTAATAAATAAAAAAATTTATAATTTCTCTTTCCTACACATGTACCTAACCAAATACAATGATGATCAAATCTTTCAATACAATTATCACATATTGCACAATGTGAAGTTCTCGGAGGTCTATAAAGTGAACAAGTATAACAATAATTTAAATTAAGAATATTTCCATTAATAATATTTTTTAAAATAGGTTTATTTGTACTATAATAAAAATCTTGATTTTGTCTAGTTAAAATTCCTGGATCTGTAAATCCTCCTCTTAAAGCAGAAAAAATTGAAATTATATATAATATTGAAATTACTATCATTGGTATTATTGAACTTTCTATTTTTATTAATACTCCTAACATTAATGAAAAGGGAATTGAAAATAATAATATTGAAATAAATACTTGATAATATTTTTTTCCACTTATTATTTTTTTACAACACCATAATATATTATTACCATATTGTTTATTTACGTCTAATTCATTTCCATATGAATTCATTATTTAAATTTAAGTTTTTTATTTTTTATTTATAATATTTTAAAATTGAAAAAAACAATAAAATATGCATATAAAATCAAAATTTCATTTTAAATAATAATATAATTTATTAAATATCAATTCTTTCTTTTATTTAATTTATTTATTTATTTATGATTTTAAACATTTAATAATGTTAATTTAAGCAAAATCAAATTGAAAAGTACAATCACCATAATAATTTTTCTTAACAACTAAATTAAAAGTCTTTTTTGATTTACCAGGTATATAAAAAACAATTTCATCTTTTCCTTTATTAGAATCTTTACATTCTAAACCTTCTAATACAATTTTCATTTTTAATCTACTTTTTCTTTTATTTTCTAATCCAACAACATACCCTTCACCACATTCTCTAATATATTGGAATAAAGTTTCATCTTCATCAATTGCTTCACCTTCTTCTTCAAATACTTTATCTTCATCATTTTCTTCATTTTCAATATCAGTAATATTATAATTTAAAGTAAATAAACTAGAAAGAGAATATTGCATTATTAATATTAATCCAAATTCTTTTGGTTTAATTATACGATTAACTGTAGTATCATCTTCACTTGCTGTAGGATCACAATAAAAACAAAATGATTTTGTACCTCTTTTTTTTATATTCATTTCAAAATTAATTGGATTCTTTTTATTATTTTCAATTGCACATATTACAAATGGAAAATCATTATTATATGTTTTTGAAAGGTAAGTATTTACATTATTTTTTTTAGTTGGTGTTATTTTCTGTTGACAATAATCAATGACAACATCTTTTAAAAGAGAATCAAAATCAACTTTTTTTGTAACATCTTCTAAATGAATTTCAACAGATGAATAACAAGTTAAATTATATCCACGAACTTGATTATCATTATTAACCCATCTATAATTAATATCACTTATTACATAATATGTACCTTTATTTAATCCTATATTTAAACATAAATGCATTTCATTATTACATTGACTTATTATAAATTTATGATTTTCATCCATTAAAACTAAATATGATAAAACTAAATCTTGATAGTTACCATCTCTTAATAATATTCTAGGATTTTTTTGATATAAATTTATATATGCATGTACTGAATCTTCAGGTACAGTTAATTTCATTACGAATGGTTTCCCTGCATTATTTTTTTTAACTCTACATAATGTAGTACAGAAATCAGGATGTAATTTAGCTATACCAATCATACAATAATAATGAATAAAATCATCATAACTCATATAAAATTGTCCATCATCTTGATCTTTAAAATCTAAACCATATTTCTTTTTTAAAGCAGGAGTCCATTTTGAATCACCATCACACCAATCACCAGAATATTCTCCATTACCCCATGGATTTCTTAAATGAACTAATCTAACTTTTTTTCCTTTTGATTCAATTTCTAAAACTTTTAATATAGTATATGCATGTCCAGGACATAAACCAACTTCTTCAATATCTAAATTAACAGTATCACCTGAAGTACCAGCAGTCATAATATAACCTCTTTCATGACCTTTAAGTAATTGTTCCCATATTGTTTCAGCATTATTTTCAGTAATTGTCATTTTTTGACTATAACTTTCAGTAATAACATCAAATACTTCATGAGGCATTCCACCACATCCAATTCTAGCATAAGAACCATTAACTTTAGCCCATGCTTTTTCTAATAACATTACCCATAATTCATTACCATTAGAAGAACTAAATGCAAATTGTTTAAAATATCTTCCACAATAAGGTACATAATCATCAATTAATACTAATTTCCATATACCATTAATAAATAAATAAACACCATAACAATGTTCTTTTGATTTTTCTTTAATATAAAATAAATTTTCAATTAATTTAGGGAATCTACATAAGGATGCAATTGCAGATAAGAAATAACAATCACCAATTGAACCTTGTAATATATCATCAGCATTAATTCCATTATGGAAAACTAAATAATTATCTGTATCAAAAACTTCTTGTACTCTACAAAATTTTATATTTTCCCATCCATCAACATCATCAGGTATACCATCAGGAGGAAGAATCCAATCACCATTTGAGTCATATTCACATAAGGATTTTTTTTCTGGGGGGAAGTAACTATCTGTAAATGGTGTTGAACCTTTATATAATGGTTGATTTAAGAATATATTTTCTGGAGATGGTTTATCACGTATTGATACTATTTGTACTGTTTTTCTTGTTTCATTTGCTATTTCTTTTTTAGCTGCTTCTTCTACTCTTTTATTCTCTTCTTCTTCTAATTTTTTTCTCTTTTCTTCTTCTTCTTTTATTATTTTATTTGTATCTATATTAATTTCTTCTTTTATTTCTTTTTGTGCTGCTTCTGTTTCATTTTCTATTAAAATATTCTTTTGTTGTAAATATAAATCATATAATTTTTGTAATTTTTCAATTTTATCATTTGATAAATTTTTATCATTTAATAACTTTTCAATAGATTCCATTTTAGATGTTAATTCAGCTAAATCTGTTATTTCTTCAGGATGTTCATCAGGAATTAAAATATCATCATCTTCATCTTTATCATCTTGATCATCATTTTGATCATCTTGAGGAGCAGAAGATAAGAAATTAATAATATTTTCATTTTCAGTTAACATCTTATATAATCTTATTTTTTCACCTAAAGATACAGTTTCTTCAAAAGCAGGATCACTTTCGCATTTTTCTAAAATATGAACAGCTTTAATAACAGAACCAATAGTTTGCATAATATAAATCCCTTGATTTTTCGTTAATAAATCACTTATATTTTTCCAATTTTTTTGTGCTTTCCTTACAGCTTCAGGATCTTCTTTATATTCTTGTTCTTTTTGTTTATATTGATTATAAAAATCTGCAAAATTATATCTATTATAACTAACATTTCTTTTACTACCTCCAATAATAAAATTATCTAAGAAATCATCATCATAATCATACATATCATCAAACATATTCCAAATATTATAATTATAACCATAACCTCTAAAAGCATCATTATAGAAATTCATTGCATTTGAATGATATGAATAATCATAATTTGATTTTGGGATATGTTGATATTGTTTTTTTTTACCTCTTAATTTTGATGTTATATGGGGTTGACTTATACTTTGACGTTGTTTATTCTCTTTATTTTTTTCTTCTTCTATTAATTTTTCTTCAGCTTTTTTTTTATGTTTAATTAAACTTTTTCTGAAAATTTCTCCATTATCACTTTTCCTATTTTCATTTGGATTATATATTATTTTATCTAATAAACTTTTTTGTAAATCATATACTTCTGGATCTTTTTTCCTTATTTCATTTTGTATTTTAGCATTAACTTTATCTAATAATTTCCTATAATTTTCTTTACTCTTAACTAATTTTTTAATTTCTAAATTTTTAAAAGAACTACCATCCCAATTATCATTTTTATTTTTCCTTTTTTTACTACCTTTTAATATTTTAGGTTTAACATTAACTAACTCATCTTCTTCATTATCATTTTCAACAATAACTTTAGTTCGTTTTAATTTCGGTTTTTTTAAACTACTTCTAACTTCTTGATCATAATTATTTAAAATATCATTTAAAGTATAAAATTCCCCATTATCTTTTTTTTTATTAACATTAGGATCAAGTAACCATTTCCTAGGAGTATAATCACAAACTTCAACAAAAGTACTCCCTCTAATTCTATCTTTTAATTTTTTATTAAAAAAATAACTTTCTTTCATAACAGGAGTAGTAATCATTTTATCAATTGTAATCTCATCAGTTAATGTTTGTAATTGTACTTCATCTTTAATAATTTCATCTTTTTTTAAAAATGCATTTGTAATTTCTGATAATTTTCCAGTTAAAAATACATTTTTTCTCTTACTTTCAATAAAATGAGCTTCAAATTTATGTATACCTTTAATTGTCATTTGCATTTTTAAATAATGAAATTGTTTTCCAAAATGACCAAATAAAAATCCTTTTCCTTTTGGTTTCCCTATAAATTCAGTTTTACCAGAACGACATTTAAATCCGAGAAAAGTTATTTTTGAAGTATAAGTTCCAAAAATATGTGTAATTGAATCTCTATATGCCCTTTCTTTTAATCCTAAAACATTTGCTAATTTATTTTTTTTCATTTCTTCTTCATTTAATAAACCAAATAACATTTCTAATCCAACTTCTAATTGATCTGCTATTTTTTTTGGATACATTTTACATGTTATAACGTCTTCATATTGAATATTTATTCCATGTATTTTTTCTTTTTTATTTGTTAATATAGTAATTTTACTTATACTTTCTCTATTTTTATATGTTGCTGTTGTAAATTTTAAAGATTTTTCTATGTCGTTACCTAATATTTCTCCGTCATCTTTTAATACATTTTTAAATAGTTCATCAAAAAATTTTATAGTATCTTCTGATATTTCTTCTTTTTTTTTATATTTTATATATGTTCTTACAAATCTTTGAAATGTTATATATTTTTTTTTTTCTCCACATATTTCTTTAAATACTTTATCTAATTCTATTTCAGTTTTTGGAAATAAACAACTAAAGGCTCTTTCAAATCCTTGAAATGATGCGGTGTCTTTGAATTGATCAAAAAAAAGATATTCACATACTGTTTTTATATTTGTTAATTCTTTTTCATTTATTGAATGAAACATTTCTTTTATTTATTAGTGTTTTATTATATCCAAATATATATTTTTCTAAATGAATTTTAATTAATTTAAATTGTAATTTATAAGTTTTATTATTATAATTTAAAAAAATATTAATATTTATTTTTAATGAATACTTTTCATTCTGTTACTCAAAATCAAATTAAACAATTATTTCGAACTATTATTAATTATGATGAACAAATTGATGTTTATAGAAAACAATTATTTTTAACTAAAAATTTTTCTCCAATTGAATATTTTGAATTTTTAGATATTAATAATAAAAATTTCTTAAGTTTAACAGATTTTTCAGAATTTTTATCATATCATAATATTTCATTTAATCCATTTACTTTAAGAAGATTAATAAGAACTTATGATAAAAATGGTAAATTTACAATTAATTATGATGATTTTTTACAATTTATTTCTCCAAAATTTATTGAGGAAAATCCACAATCATATAATAATATTCATCCTAATGAGATTTTTATTAATATTTTAATAAAAGAATTAAATTTAATTGATAAAATTGGAGAAATTACATTTAATATTAAAATTACTAAAAATTTTAATGTATATGAAGCTTTTATGAATATGTCTAAAGGAAATAATTACTTATTACTTCATGATATTAAGTCATTTCTTAATGATAAATTAATAAAAGATTCTAAAATAAAATGTATTATTTATAGAATTGATTTGGATAATGATAATAAAATCAGTTATGAGGAATTTCAAGAACTTTTTTTTCCTCATAAAAATTATTTAAGAAATTGTTATAACTTAAATAATAATAATAATGAAAATTATTTTAATAGACTCTCATCAAATAATATTAAAAGTAAAATTGAAGATTATATCATTTATAAAACAAACAAGTTACGGAATTCTAATTTAAATTATAATAAAACAAGTCCAGCAAGAGAAATGAATAATTCTTATGAGAAATGTCTAAATAAAAAGAATTTTTCATCTTCTCAAACTAATATTTTTAATTCAATAAATAGACAAAATTATCTAAGAAATAAAGATAAACCATTAAATTTAAAACAATTAAGTTCAAGCCCTAAAAAAAATAATGTAATATTTGATCAAAATATTAATAATTCATATTCTCCAATAAGTAATAATTCATCAAAAAAAAATGATAGTAAAATAATGAACTTTAATACTTTTAATGATATTCCATATAATTCAAATTCATATATTAATGATTTTAGTTTTATAGAAGAAAAAAAAAACCCTGAAAATAATAATCAATTAATAACAAATAAATATAAACTTATAAATGAAGGATATAATTCACAAAATAATGCTTTAAATAATAGTAATATTTTTGAGAATAGTTATCAAAATTATATAAATCAAAATAATAATAAATATAATCCAAAAATCTCAGATAGTGAATTAAATGAAATAATGTATGAAACAAATTTTAAAAGTAAGAATAATTTAAAAAATGATGATGGCAAAATTAAAAAAGAAAAAATAAAAAGATATAATAATTCAAATGATGATAATATAATAATAACAAATCAAGAAACAATAATTTATCCTGATACAAAGAAATATTTAAATAAGCAATATTCAATTAATCAAAGTGAAAATGAAAATAAAACTTATAAAACACCAAATAAAGAAATAAATGAAGATAATATAAAAGAAATAATACCTCAACAAAATAATAACTTAAATCAAGTATTAGATTTTATAACAGATAAAATTGAAAAATTAAAATTAATAGAATCTTTAAAAGAAACTTTATGTTTACAAGATGATATAACACTTCCTAATTTATTTTATATATTTGATACATCAAAAAAAGAAGAAATTAAAAAAGAAAATTTTATCGAAGTTTGTAATAAATTAAACTTATTTCCAACAAATGATCAAATTTATCTTTTATTTTTAAAATATGATTTAGATAATGATGATATTTTAAATTATGAAGAATTTTGTCATATGATTCTTCCTTTAAAAGAAGAATATCTATCAATAATTAAAAATAGACAAGATAATATGGAAAATTTCATAGAAATTTCAAATGATAGTCATAAATTAGTAAAGGAATTAATTAAAACTTTTATTCAAGTTGAAAGTTATTTTTATGAATTGAGAAATAGAATTAAATTAAGAAATTTTTCTTGTCAAGATTCATGGAATTTTATCATTCATTATTGTTCAAATGGAGAAAAAATAAATAAAAATGAATTTAGAAATTTTTTAGAAGATAATAATTTATTTTTAACTCAATTTGAAATTGATCTTTTATTTAATGATATAGATTTAGAAAATAATGGTATAATTGATTATAATGATTTCGAAAGGGAAATGGTAAATAAAAATTAATATTATATTTTTTTTGTTTTTATTACTGTAACTTATTTAAAGAATTTGTAAATTTTTTATTACATTTTAAACATTGTATTTTTAAATCTAAATTATTTGGATTATTTTTACTTATTTTTGAAGATATTATTTTATATTGCTCACCAGAATCAAAAATAAAATTACATTGTTTACATCTTAATATATTTATTTCTTTATTTAAACTTTCTTTAAGTACTCTATAATATTCTTCTAAATATAATCTACTCAATTCATTATTTTTTAAATTACTGTTATATTCTATTAATTGTGATAAATAATTTAATTGAATTTTGTTTTCTGAATTCATAATATAAAAAAAATAGAATAACTAAAAAAATAAAAAATTAACTTCTTAATTGAGTAAAAAAAATAAAAAAATTTTTCCATAAAACCAAAACCCAAAAGACAATAAAAAAAAATTAAAAAAAAAATAAATTTTTATAAAAATCAAAATATAAGTGAAAATTAATTTAACTAAATATACTGAATTAAAATTAAATGGACTCATCAGATTCAACAATGCAATTTAATGAAGAAGATCCATCATCAAGAATAACTGAAAATGATTTACTTG
>JAEEGL015059449.1_pt1 | contig 11583 bp, 13 predicted proteins | sample 9134231 | NCBI WGS metagenome assembly JAEEGL01 (sample SAMN16246548, study PRJNA631951) | gut metagenome | biome: gut microbiome; feature: rumen; material: fiber-attached | host: Bos | place: Iran: Karaj | collected 2018-10 | reverse complement strand
GGTATCGCCATCAGAGATAAAGTGAATAAGATCGGCGGACTGGTGCACGTGATGCTTCCGAACAGCCAGGAAGTTAAGAGTAACGGTAACCTTGCAAAATTCGCCGATACCGGTATACCTGAACTGGTAAGGAGGCTGGAGAAGATGGGAGCTGTCCGCAGCCGTATGGTTGCCAAGATAGCCGGAGGAGCCACAATGTTCTCCTTCCAGTCCAAGTCGGACCTGATGGGGATCGGCGACCGGAATGTGGCGGCTACAAAGGTGGCACTCAAAGCACTTAACATTCCTATTCTGGCAGAGGATACCGGAGCAAATTACGGGCGTACGGTAACCTTTGATCCCGAGACCGGGGATTATGAGGTTAAAGCCGTAGGCAAGCCCATTAAGGTGATCTGATGCAGGATGTAGAATTACCTAAAAAAAGAAATAATCTCAAGACAAAGCTCCTGCCGTCGTTGTTTATGCTGCTGGGCGGATCTGTTGCACTGGTGATCGGGCTCATTCAGCAATTTCCGATAACGGAGCTTTTGCTTGTTGTTTTTTTTGCTTTGCTTATCTTTGCGATCCTTGGCACCATAGTTAAAAGCGTTGTTGACGGTTTTAATATGAGTATGAACTACATGGATTACTTTGAAGACAACGGCGATCTGGTGGAAAAAGGAAATAAAGATAATTTTTAACTGATCTGGAGGACTCATGGACGAAGCCGGCAGAAAAAGACTTTGGGATGATTATGTAAGGCTGCAGAGCCAGGATATCAGGGAGAAGCTCATACTTGAGTATGCTCCTCTGGTTAAGCTCGTGGCCGGGCGTCTTTCCATGTATCTTGGTTATAATGTAGAATACGAGGATCTGGTGAGTTACGGTATATTCGGACTTATAGATGCCATCGATAAGTTCGATACCAGAAAGGGCATCAAGTTCGAGACTTATGCATCGCTACGTATCAGGGGAGCCATGCTCGACCAGATACGAAAGAATGACTGGATCCCGCGTACCGTGCGTCAGCGCCAGCGCCAGATAGAAGCGGCAATGAAGGATATAGAGGAGCAGACCGGCAAACCGGCTACGGATGAAGAGATCGCGGCTGCCCTTGGAATAAGTGATGACGAGCTGCTGGACTGGCAGTCACAGCTTAAGCTTACCAATGTTGTATCCCTTAACGAGTTTATGGAAAGCGGCAGCGAGGTGGCGGGAGACGCCAGCATGGGGTCGCATTTCATGTCGCCCGAGGAAGTCATGGGCAATGCAGAACTTAAGGAAAAGCTCATGGAATCCCTTGATTCGCTGACGGAAAAGGAACGCAGCGTTGTTTTGTTCTACTACTATGAAGAGCTTACACTTAAGGAGATTGCAAACATACTTGAGGTTTCCGAATCCAGGGTATCCCAGCTCCACACCAGGGCTTTGGAGAAGATGAGATCAAAGCTGGGTGATTATGTAGGTATTCTGCATAAGATTTGAGTGGGAGGAGAATATGAATCCTTATTTTCAGATAATAATAAATGACAGCGGGACTTTTCTTAAGCTTATCCCCGGCGATAGCGGTCTTCCTTCCATACAGGAGACTATGAATTATCTTGATGCAAAAAAGGTGCCCTATGATGTCGGTGTACTGGGAGCCTTTTTTAAACAGGGGGATCCGGAGAAGCTGATACCTCTCTCAAAGAATAAGATATATGCCGTGGCAGAGGGCAGTGTTATCAGGATCAGCGAAGATAAGATGACGGCAATAGCCCGTTTTTATCCTGCATCTACGGGCGGCAAGAGCATATCGAAGGAAGATATTTACAGCGAGTGCCGTCTGGCCAAGGTCGTATATGGCGTAGATGATAAGGTTATTGACGATTTCCTTGCAAATAAGAAGTATGCCACGGACTATGTAATAGCAAAAGGTACACCTGTAGTAGAGGGTAAGGATGCCCAAATAGAGTACCATTTCAATACGAACAACAAAGTCCGCCCTACCCTTAACGAAGACGGAACGGTAGACTTTTTCAATCTGAACCTGGTGAATCACTGTACCGCAGGGATGGTACTGGCTACGCTCCATCCTGAGGTGCGGGGAACCGCCGGCACGGATGTTTTCGGCACTGTATTAAAGCCCAGGGATGTTAAGCGTGCATCACTTCAGTTTGGTCTTAATATAGAATTATCCGAGGATAAATGCACTATAACTTCCAAGGTAAACGGCCATGTTAATCTTGTGGGAAACAAGGTTTTCGTTTCGGATGTGATGCAGGTCAACAACGTGGATAATTCCACAGGTAATATTGATTACCAGGGTAACGTGCTGGTGGAAGGTGATGTGAATGCAAACTTCAGCATCAGGACCAGCGGTGATGTGGAAGTCCGCGGAGTGGTTGAAGGCGCAAGTATAGAAGCAGGCGGAAATATTATCCTTATCCGCGGCATCAACGGTATGGGCAAGGGAGTGTTAAAGGCCGGCGGTAATATCATATCCAAGTATATGGAGAACTGTACTGCAGAGGCCGGCGGATATATAGAGACCAATTCCATATTGCACTCAAAGGTGCATGCCGGGACCGAGATAAATGTTATGAGCCACAAGGGCTTCATAACCGGAGGCGAGGTTATAGCTACCAGCAAGATCAGGGTAAAAACCCTTGGTTCGCAGATGGGAGCAGATACGAGGGTGACAGTTGGCGTGGATCCCGCTATAATAGCAAGGATGGGCGTACTCAATAAGGAGATACAGGACCTGCAGAAGAACTTAAAGAGCATGCTGCCGGTACTGGATGTCACCAAGAAAAAGCTGGCGGCAGGAGTTAAGATGACTCCCGAGCAGGTAAAGCAGATACAGGCTCTGGCAGCCAATGTCAAGACTTCACAGGAGCGGCTGATAGCCGATAATACCGAGCTGGAGAATCTTAAGACAAAGATGGAAGAGGGCTCCAGCGCGTCCGTGGATGTTACCGGAGAGGTTTTCCAGGGTGTGGTCATAGCCATATCCGATGTTTCAATGATAATAAAGGACACTGTAAGATACTGCCGCTTTGTAAAGGAAAAGGGCGATGTCCGCATTGCGGGATTATAAGCGTAGCGAAATGTAAAGTGTCAACAGAGGAGATTACCCTATGGCAATAGGTATAGTTGAGTTGCAGGGTGCCATAAACAGGACCCAGGATTTTCAGCAATTCCAACAGTATGAAAATGATAAAGGTCTCATATACCAGAGTAATCAGCAGACCCAGGTTGAGCAGAATGTAGAAGATAAGATGACGCTGGTTCATGAGAAAGAGAACGCTGCCGAGGATACCGATGCAAATGATAAAGGCAGCGGAGGACAGTATGGCGGTGATGGCGGCAGGAACCGCAAGAAGAAAAAGATTGAGGACCGTATCGTAAAGAAATCTACGATGGCCTTTGATGTAAAGATATAAAGAGGAAAAGAGAATGAGTGTAATTGAGATCATACTGCTGGCGGCGGGAGGACTCGCTTTCGTCGGCAGCTTTTTCCTGCCCGATAAAGGGAAAGAGGAAAAAGCCGAGATTCCCGAAGAGGAATTAAAACGTCTGGTTGAAGAAGAGATAGATAAAAACCGGAGCCGTATCGATAACATGACGGAAGAGACAGTGAACTATTCCATGGAGAAAACGGAACGCAGTCTGGACCGCCTTGCAAATGAAAAGATAATGGCGCTGGGAGAGTATTCCGATAATGTCTTAAACCAGATCGGCAGTAACCACCAGGAAGTGATATTCCTGCATGATATGTTAAACCGCACCAAGGACGAGCTTGAAGATCTTTTAAACCGTGCGGAGCGGGAATCAAAGGAAGCGAATGAGAGAGCCAACGCTGCATATACACTGGCAGAGAATGCCAGCAGGCTTGCAGCGGAAGTGATGGAAAAGACCGAAGAGGCCGGAAAGGCGGCAGTTGCTGCTGAAGAAAAGATGCTGGATGCCAGACGCCTCGCACAGGATATAAGACCTGCAGCAGAGGTATCGGAGACCGGAGCTCAGGCAGATACGCTTAAAGATATCATTGCGGGCGGACAGGCTAAAGCTCCTGAAGATATCATTGCGGGTAACGATACAGCGGAGGAGATATACGCTGATACCGATGCTGACGCAGAGTCTTTTGTTGCAGCTGATGCAGATGCAGGGGAAGAACTGCCGGCACAGCCTGGGGAGGCTGTTTCGGAGGAAGATGAGACTGAGCCTGAAGATCCGGCATTTAAAATGCTGCTGGCAGAAGCAGGCGGAGCCTCTACCGAAGAGGAACTGCAGGCACTTCTGGACAATGCCATGAGTGCAGCGGAAGAACAAAAGAAAGCACCTGCTCCGGCCGTGATCTCGGATCTGAATGCCCTGGATCCCGAAGAAGAGCGTTTCTTCGAGGATACCCAGGAGATGGAAGATGAGGATGAAGAAGATGACGGTGATGAGCTTAGCGAAGAGGAGATGATGGAAAAACTCCTGCGCGAAGCTACTGCGGAACTGGCTCATGATGTGACCTGGGTGTCCGCTGCCGGAGAGCGCAAAGAAAAGAGCAGGACACAGGCAAAGGTTATACGGAGAAAAGCCGATAACGACAGCCATACAGCTGATGCGGAAGCAGAAGGAGATAAGGATTCCGTACTTCGTACTTCCGTAAAGCGGAAAGTAAAGCCTAAGGCTGCACGTAAAACTGATGATGACGAAATAGAAGGCCAGATGAGCATACCCGAGGAATTCATGCCTGCGAAGCAAAGCCCTGTCTCCCTTCAGTTCGGACACGATGACGGCAACAGCGCGAACCATAACGAGCGCATCCTTGAGATGCACCGCATGGGCCGGTCCAATATGGCCATCGCCAAAGACCTGGGTCTTGGCATCGGTGAAGTAAAGCTCGTGATAGATTTGTTTGAAAACATGTCATAGGAGTACCAGTAAAGAAATGAAATTATCATCCTACCTGCGCGGCCTGGGTATAGGTATGGCCGCCACTGCACTTATATTGCATTTTTCCGGAGCCGGCAAGGCGCCTGCCATGACCGATGATGAGGTCAGGGCCAGAGCCGTACAGCTTGGGATGAGCGAGAATATGCGTTTAAGCGAATCCGGCAGCGGGGCTGAAGACGAAAAGGAAGTATCCGCCACACCCACAAAAGCTCCTACGGAAACGCCCACGCCCACCAAGGCAGAAACAACAGAGCCGACATCTGCGGAAGACAATACCGATCCGGCTGTGACGGATATAAGCGAGCCTGCGGAAGCGGCAGCGGAAACGCCTACGCCCACAGCTGCGGCAACAGCTACACCTACTCCTACGGCTACGCCCACACCTACTAAAGCACCTACGAGTACACCCACACCCACGACAGCACCTACAAGCACACCGACGCCCACGCCTACCAAGGCGCCGACGCCTACTCCGGTACCGCTTGTTACCCCTGCCCAGGGTGGATCCGGCCAGGTAAGCATCAACACCCAGGAGAAAGAAGTGGTGGTTGTTTCGGGAGATGATTCTTATTCGGTTTCACGCAAGATGGCTGAAGCGGGGATAATCAGTTCCGCAGCGGAATTTGATAAATACATGTGTGCCAACGGATATGACAGACATATCGCGACCGGCATACATAAGATACCGGCAGGCAGCAGTTATAAGAGCATCTGTCAGATACTTACAAAAAGAAGATAAGTTCAGGCCTTATGCCCGCCTATCTGCATATTACGTTCTCTTGTCATGGCACCTTCTTTAAAGTTGGTGCCTTTTAAAATGGCGTTTTTGCCGAATTTCTGCCTGATCTCTACTGTGGCGTGCTGGAGGGATCTTTCTTTTTCAAGGCGTTCTTCCTTAAGGCTTTCTTCACGGTCCCTGGCCTCATAATCGGTGAAAAGATCCAGCTGTTCATATTCGCTTTCTTTAGCCAGCTGCTTTGCGGCTTCGCATTCCGGCACAACGTTGTTTGCACAGACGCTTACCCTGCGTACCAGAAGATCCGGATCGGTGATCCGCTCATACAATGCGCATACGGCTTCACAGATCATGCGGGAGGAAGAAGTGAGACGCTCCAGATTGGCTGTACCGTGGGCGTGTCCCGGAACTTCCCTTCCGTAATGATCGATATGGATATCATTGGCATATTTTTTCCTGATTTCGGGATCCTTTAAGCTTTCGACATCATAGCCTATGGTCAGGGTCAGCTGGTCGGTGACCAGATATTTTTCGGTAAGCTCTAAGGAAAGCAGATCGGACATTTCCCTGACTATGATCCCGGCTTCATTATGTTTATAGGGGCGCTGTAAAACCTGGCCGTTGCTTAAGCTGTTGTTTTCCGGACGGTAATTCTTTATTTCTGCTATGGTGCAGGGTTCCCAGCCCCAGGCGTGGTCTATCAGAAGCTCTGCATTTATGCCAAAAGCCTTATAGAGTTCATCTTCGTAGCTTTCCGAGTATCTGGCTATATCTCCCATGGTAAAAAGCCCCATCCTGGCCAGACGCCGCGCCGTGCCGCCGCCTGTACGCCAGAAATCCGTGATGGGAGTGTGGCTCCAGAGTTTACGGCGATAGCTCATCTCGTCCAGCTCTGCGATGCGGACGCCGTCCTTATCAGCCGGCATATGCTTCGCTTCTATATCCATGGCTATCTTGCAAAGGTAGAGATTGGTTCCTATGCCTGCGGTGGCGGTGATACCTGTTGTCCGCAGCACATCCCTTATCATCTTAAGGGCCAGCTCATGGGCAGTAAGCTTATAGGTCTTTAAGTAGTTGGTTGCATCGATAAAGACTTCGTCGCAGGAGTATACATGCATATCCTCTGCCGAAACGTATTTAAGATAAACATCATATATGCGGTTGCTGTAGTCCATGTAAAGGGACATTCTGGGAGTGGCGGTGATATAATCGATCCCGAATCTTTTGGCTGCTTCCACCACTTCAAAAAGCCTGGGCCTGCCGGGTATTCCGTAGGCCTTAAGCGCCGGGCTTACAGCCAGGCATATGGTCTTTTCAGTGCGTGAAGCATCCGCCACCACCAGTCTGGTAGTGAGCGGATCCAGCCCCCGTTCCTTACATTCCACGGAGGCGTAAAAAGACTTAAGATCGATTGCGATATACTGCCGTTCCATAAATGATATTATCGAACAAACATTCGGCAAAGTCAAGAGGGGGCTATGGCAGTCAGCCAGGCTCTTTTTTTGCGACTCTGTTTGTGTTAAGATAACCCTTAAGTAGTCCGGGGAATGTAGAATGTTTCTGCCCGGCGCTGTCTTAGGAGGCGATATATAATTGAAGGCAAAGGAAGTCTCTCCCAAAATTAGAATTGCTCTGATCCTGTTTTTTGGTTTTATGATCATTTACTATGCCGGGATGAATATGAGTATGCGTGGGATGTTAAATTCAGTGAGATTGCCATCTTATGCAGAACGTATCCTGCAACCTAAAACAGGCTACTTTGATTGCTGTGCAGGAGCACGTATAGGGATCGAAGAGGTGTATCGTATTCCGCTGGATAAGGTGAGTGATATAAGCTACGGAGAGGAAAAAGGTGTAGTGGTAGAACCTTATGAGGAATCCTGTCTTTTGAATGATCTGTCTGTCCGAATGAATGACTTTGAGCATGATTGTTCTTATGTATACGATTACGGTGATGTGATGAGTCTGCCGGGATACCGTGACAATGACGGATACTGTTATATCCATGTCTGGGGGCGAAAATATCTGGGCTCCGGAGACAGCTTTACATTATACCTGTTTTCGTTTATCAGCATATTCTTTATTTTGCCGATAGTTATTATTTATATGGTTTTGAAGTGTCTGGTAAATAAGAGAATTAACAAACAGCGCAATAGATCGGTGAAGGATATGGATGGTACGAGCTTACAATGAAGGCGACATACATCAGGCTCACCAACAGAGATGTGGAAGCATTGAGTAAAGCTGAAGAAGAGCCTAGAGTTGTAAAAAAATATAAAATAGCAGAGGAATACATGGAGTATTCCGAATGGTGGTATATCGTTCCGCTTCTGTGCGGAATAGGAGGCGCGTCTCTGTTTCTGCCAAAGGTGTCATGGTGTGGCGTTATCTTGCTTGTCCCCGGAGTGATATTTGGCTTTTTCCTGATCAAAGGTCTGATGATAAGACTGGTCTATATCGGAAATTTCTGTAAAGGCGTTAAATATGGCAGGAAGTATCAGGGAAGGATCCGTTCCTATGAAATACATGCAAATGAAGATTATGGGCGTCACTATTTTTCAAAGAAAGTATACCGGCCTCTTAAGCCTAAATTGAAATATGTATTAGAAGTGGAGATCGAAGGGAAGAAAAAAATAATACGGACTCCCAAGCTTAAGTACAATCCGCTGTCTGTTTTAAAGAGCGACAGATGTACTGTATATCAATATGAAGATGAATTTTATGTTTCGGATTATGATCTGAGAACGGACAAAACGGATGACATAGTTACAATCCGCCGGAGTAAGATAGTGATATTATAGAAGCTCTCAACCTGTTATAAGCAAAATTCTTTCCGGTGACCAACAAGCCAGTATAAATGTATTGATTGAGATTTCAAAAACATATGGGGTTTCTGTTGATTGGCTTTTAGGATTGTCCTCACGAAAATCCTTAAAAGGATACTCAACCTATGATGATGTGAATCCGATTACATATGCTGATATAATTGCATTTTTAGTCAAGTTAATGAAGAATAACTCTATTATTTTAGAGAAAAACCAGGAAGAGATGGATAGTTATATTGTTTATAATTCTCGGAACGAGGCTCCGTCCAGGGAAGTAATATGTATAATGGATCGTTTTATAGGAGATGTTATTTCGTCCATATACTCGTTGGTTAAAACAAGCCCGGAATCCGTTGATTCTGTAATGAATAGTATGGTGGAAAACTATGATATTCCCCTTTTGGAGTGGTCAAACGCATTGGATATATATTATTCTGCGAATATCAGGTTTCGGAGTACATTGGAGGTATTAAAGGAGTATATTAATACTCACACATAAGATAGTAAAATCGAGCATAAGGTGCTTGTGTTTACAAGGCATATGGCACATAAAGAGCAATAATAATGAAAACATACCGTAGTGGATAATGGATTGGCAAAATACTAAAATGAAGCCTTGGAAACTGGTTTGTAGTGTTAAAAAGTGATAAAATATATACGGTTTATATATGTTTTTAAAAGCAGAATTGCCCGATAATAAATAAGATTTTTAGGAGGAGAACCTGATGGTTACCGGTGTTATAAAAAACAAAGTAGATAAGATCTGGACCGATATATGGGCAGGAGGTATCACAAATCCCATTACGGTAATAGAACAGCTGACATATCTTATGTTTATCCGTTCTCTGGATGAAAAAGAGCTGGAGCAGGAAGAGTTCGACAACATGACGGGGGGAAAAGGCGCAAGGATATTCCCAAAATCTGCAGTGGGACAGTCTATGCGCTGGAGCAAGTTCAAGGATAAGGATCCACGAGAGATTTTTGATATTCTTTCAAATCGTGTATTTCCGGCGATCAAGAATATGAAAGATGGAAAGCTTCCTGACTTTACGGATGCGGGGGAAATAATCCCCGTAAAACAAAAAGCCGGAGAGGACACGGGGAGTCAGACGGCTTTTGCGAGATATATGGAAGATGCAATGTTCCTGATCCCCACGCCGCAGGTGCTTCAGAAGATTATTACCGGTCTGGAGGATCTTTATGAGAATGATATAGCAGACCTGGATATGCAGGGTGATCTGTATGAGCATATGCTGGGGAAGCTTTCAACTGCCGGCCAGAACGGACAGTTCCGTACGCCAAAGCATATTCGCGAGATGATGGTTGAGCTGTTACAACCCACGCCTGATGATACGATATGCGATCCGGCCTGTGGGACCGCAGGGTTCCTTGTTTCGGCAGAGGAGTATATCCGTAGGCATTACGAGGATAAAATGACGCAAAAGCAGTGGGAGAGGTTTTCCAATGAGACCTTTACCGGTTTTGATACCGATCGTACCATGCTGCGTATTTCGGCAATGAATCTGATGCTGCATTCGATATCAAATCCCGAGATAGATTATAAGGATTCGGTATCCAAGCAGAACCAGATAAAAGGTAAATATACCGTATGTCTTGCAAATCCGCCTTTTAAGGGAACTGTTGATGCGGAGAGTATTAATGATGATCTTAAAGCGGTTGCCGATACCAAAAAGACGGAATTACTTTTCATAGCACTTTTCCTCCGCATGCTGCAGAAGGGCGGCCGCTGTGCCTGCATTGTTCCTGACGGAGTACTTTTCGGCAGCAGCAAGGCACATAAGGCTATACGGCAGGAGCTGATCGAGAATCATCAGCTGCGTGCAGTGATATCCATGCCCTCAGGCGTGTTTAAGCCCTACGCCGGCGTTTCCACTGCGGTTCTTGTCTTTACGCGAACGGATGCAGGCGGTACTGATCAGGTGTGGTTTTACGATATGAAGGCGGATGGATACAGTCTTGATGATAAGCGTTCCGAAATAGCGGAGAATGATATACCTGATATCATTGAGCGTTTTCATCATATGGACAAAGAGAAGAACAGAGAACGTACGGATCAGAGCTTCTTTGTGCCCAAACAGGAGATAGTTGATAACGATTACGATCTGTCCATCAATAAGTATAAGAAAACAGAGTACGTAGCCGTCGAGTATCCGCCTACATCAGAGATCCTTGATGAGCTGGATGCGCTTAACGGACAGATAACGAAGGAACTGAAGGAACTGAGGGCGCTTTTGAAGTGAGGAAAGGTGGTGCATCATGTTAAAGATTATTGATGAAAAAGAAATGCGGACCGAGGAGAGCATTGAACAGGAATACAAAGGATGCATGTTCATAATGATCAATTATACGGACCTTCAGAATCCGCGGGGATATTTATATTGTATCAGTACGGCCAGAGATAGTTATCATGAAATCTGTAAAAAAGCAGATGAATTGGAGCAGGCTGATACTCCGTGCATTTTGGCGGGAAATTACGCAGATGCGGTAGGTCCCGGATTAGTGTACGAAATGGAGGGGCAGAATGTTTAATCTGAAGGAAATTGATAACAGGTATACAGCTAACTGCATTATAAATTATATGCGCCCGAGAGTTAGAAGGTTTGTGATTGATACCGGCGCAAAGTATACATGCTGCAGTTATGACTATATAAATCCATCACTGAAAGAGGAAGATTTCATGAAGGAGAGATGCATCTTTCTTGGTGGTTTTGTAGCAAATGTGGGGATGAAGTTTTATGAATGCCGGCTGAAGCAGTTTACGATAGGTACGGTGGATCTTAAGGATCAGAGTGTATGGATTACATTTGATAAAAGGATAGCAGACAGCCTTTTGGGTATGGATATTCTGAAACAGGTATTGTTTTTGAATCGCCCAGATAAGGGATGCCTGGCTATCTATAATGATGTTGCTGAAGTGATAGACGATTTGAAGATGGAAGGCATAAATTAGCATTTAGTTGAGTAAACAATTCGGATTTGTGGGGATGAGGTATGAGGTTAGAAGATATATGCAAAGTCTTTGCTGATGGCGATTGGATAGAAAGCAAAGACCAATCTGAAAATGGCATAAGATTGGTGCAGACGGGCAATATC
>JAEEGL014077845.1_pt1 | contig 11583 bp, 25 predicted proteins | sample 9134231 | NCBI WGS metagenome assembly JAEEGL01 (sample SAMN16246548, study PRJNA631951) | gut metagenome | biome: gut microbiome; feature: rumen; material: fiber-attached | host: Bos | place: Iran: Karaj | collected 2018-10 | reverse complement strand
TGAAAGCTGGATGTGGAAGAGCTGCAATCAACGGCAAGGACTTCTGTGCAAAACATATTGCTTTGCAAGCTCAACGCGATAATCGCAAGCTTTTCACAAAACGTGGAAAAAGCAGTGAATATCACAGGCTTTATGAATCAGCTGAATGGAGAAAACGTCGTGCAGCTTTTCTAAAAAAATACCCGACGTGTTTTATTTGCGGTAAACCTGCAACTATCGCTGACCATATTGTGCCGCATCGTGGTGACTTAAATCTATTTTATGATGACAGTAACCTGCAACCAATGTGCCAGAGCTGCCATTCAAGAAAGACAATGAGGGAAAATCAAAACTTTCATGGCAATGCCCCCCGGGTCGAAAAAACTTGAAAGAAAAGCCCGATAACCAGCAGCCCCCGGTTTTTTTTTATACGTGCGAAAAAAAAGACTAGGGGTAAAAAAAAAGTGACTTTCTTTTATAAAAGGAGATTTTATGGGGCGACCGCCAAAAAGCATTGAAGAGCATAAAAAAAATGAAACTTACAGACCAAGTAGGCATGATGGTCGCGGGCTTACCCTTGAACCTGTAGAAAGGCTTCCTCCACCGCCCTCTTTGTCGGATCGTGCTGCTGATAAGTGGAATGAAATTGTTCCTGCAATGGTATCCGCCGGCCTTGTATCAATTGTTGATGCAGTCATGCTTAAAGATGCCTTTACAAGCTACGATATTGCTCAGGACTGCCTGGATGAAGTAAACGGTTATGAAAGTTACGGAGCTTATTTAAGAGCTCTTGATAAAACCCGTCAGATGAATCTGCTGGATGTTTACAAGGAACACATGGACCGCTTTCATAAGTTTATGATGAAGTTTGGCGAAACTCCAGAAGCCAGAATGAAGATGAGGGTACATCAAAAGGATGACAGTGAAGATGATGATTTACTGTCTCAAATATTTGGAAATTCATAATATTTGGAGCGTTTATTTATGAATCTGTATGAGCGTTATACGAAAAAAAAACTACCGCCGGAAACACATAAAAAAGTTGAAGCTTTTGCAAATGCTCCTGTTTATGAAATCAGTCCAGAAGAAAGACTATTCAGAGCTGCTTATTATATCGGCTCTCATAAAGATGAAATAATTAAGGAGATTGAATTGTATGCTGAATCAAAATGAATGGTGCTATGTTGAGGACCGTTATCCACCTAATTACAAACGAGTGATTATTACAGTTCTTAATGATGAAGGCGAAAGAGAGACCTGTTCCGGTAAATGCGTAAGAGAATATAAGAACGCAAAAAGAGGTCAAATCAAGATTGCTGTTGAAAGCTGGCTCTATGACAGTGACAGCATATTTATAACAAGCGGCACTCTGAAGGAATGTTCAAAACCTATTGCTTGGAAAGATTTTCCGGAACCTTGCGGAGCTAAACAGTGAAGAAAAGAAAAAGAAGTGAACCCTGGAAAGCTTTAGGATTAACAAGGAATCAGTTTTACTATCAACTGAGAAAAGGAACCAATGCTTTTGAGTATTCAATCAAAAAATATGGTCAGCGTTATTCCGGCCAGAGTTACGAAAACTCAAAAGAAAAGCTTATGGAAATCCGGGAAAAATATAAAAACGGAGTTCCAGCCGGAACTATTGAAATGATGCTGGGGGTTGATTTATGAGTGAAAGATCAATAATTGCCTGTATTATGAAGGATTACACAATTCATGATGATAAGGGAAAAACCATCAGAATTAAAAATGAAAAGCGTGTTGGTTATTTCTGTTCCAGCGGAAATAATGAAGAATATTTTTACGGCATCATTTTTGATTGGAATGAAAAAAAACAGTCATATTCTGATGGTGGAACCGGTTACCTGAGTAAGAAAGAGTTTTATGAAAAAGTGAAATCTTTTACAGAGGTGTTTTGATGTCGGAAATTGAAAGATTAAGAACAAAACTTAAAAACAGTGCACTTAATGAATTGCAGCAGGAAAGACTGATTGAATATTTCAAACCGATTTACATTGTTGAGTTTGAAATACCGGTTGAAGGTAAACTCTTCCCTCGCCTCTGGAGGTGGCCGCTTTACGACAAACGGACAAATTACAAGGAAGCAATGAAATACTGGAACACTGATGAGCAGGTAAAACGAATCATTGAAAAATCTATGCATTCAGGAAGGGAGAGAATCCTGAAAGAACGTAATTAGAGAAGGAGACAAATGGAGATAGAAAAATGCCAATCTCAAAAGAAACATTAAAAGAAATGAAAAAGTATAATTTCCATACAATTAGTGATAATGATACGGAAGGTAAGATGTGTGCGACTTGTGATTATGGAACTTGCTTAATGGGTGGAAAACCTGCTTATTGTTATAAAACAGGATTGAAAATAGATTGGGATTTTATTTGTAACGAATATAAGGAGTTAGTATGACAAAAGAAGAACTTGAACAGGAAGCAGAAAAGAAATGTGTGTTGAATGACCAAATACATAGAGAGTGTTACGTAAATGGTTACATCACAGGTGCAGTTTCTAGGGAAAAGAAGATTGTAAAGCTTGAAAAGGATTGTAAATATTTCAGTGATAATCTGGATCTGCAAATTGAAGCGACACTTAAGCTGCAAAATGAAAACACAGAACTGAAAGAAAAACAAAAAACTGCATACATAAAAGGTATAAGACATTTTGCAAAAGCTCTAAAAGAATACGATAGAGTAAATGGTTCATGGACTGATTATTTTGAACATACAGTTGATGAAGTCTTAAAAAGAGAATTGGGTGAGGTTGAAATATGTTAGCAGAAAAAGCAAAGGAAAGTATTAACCAGGCAATAGCTTATGAGCTTCAGAACATCGTAAAAAATTACGGTCCAACTTATAACAGTAATCATGAAGGTTATGCAGTTCTTAAAGAAGAAGTTGAAGAAGCAGCTGATGCCTTAAAAGCTGTAAATCAGAACCTCAATGTATTATGGAAGTCCATAAGAGTGAACTTTGTGACTGATGAATGTATAAATCAGGTAAAAAAGAATGCTGTATTTCTGGCACAAGAAGCTGTTCAGGTTGTGGCAGTGTGTGAAAGATTTATTGAAACGGTGAAATAGCTGCAAAATGCAGTTAATTATAAAACAGGAGGATCTTATGATTTTTGAAGAAAAGAAAGTTACTTTGGAAGAACTTTTTTCAAAGGATGTACAGGTTGGAGCTTATGCCATAATTCCATCTTTTACTTTACCGGGATGCAGTGTTGAGTTTAATGGTGTTGATGTAGAGTGTGAAGAATATGAAACGCCTGAAACTAAACTTTATTGTATCGAAAACAAAGACGGTAAAAGACAGTATTTGTTTGATAACGTGCTTTTTAATATGTCTATAGCACCATTTGAAGATGGTAAAGAAAAATCTTTTGAAACAAGCTTTCTGAAGAAATATCTGTCTGAAGTGTTTACTCACGTTTTCTTAAAAGAAAACTGTTTTGAAGGGGAGCTTGCTTGTGATATTCCATCAAAAATTGATGTCTTTGGTGATGATAACGGAGAAGGAATGCTTGACTGGTTCAAAGAGCCGAAACATAGAATTGCAATGTATAAAGATTACAGTGAGTGGTGGTGGCTTTCGACAAAGGCGGTTGCCTCGGCTGCTTACTTCTGCTATGTCATCAATCACGGCAATGCGCACTACTACGGCGCTGGTTATGCGAACGTTTACGTCCGTCCCCGCTTCGTAATCGGAGCTTAGGGCAAAGTCCTAAGCGGCTCTTTAATTGCCGCCCCTTGTGGGCGGTATGTTTCTGGAGGTAGTAAATGTTAATGAGAATTGTTGTAAAAGGTGAAAATTATGCAGAAGAAATAGGTGAACCTATATTTTCTTATACAACTATGAATGATACAAAGAAAATTACTTTTTGTTATGTAAAAGTTAATGGAATTTGTTTTATTCTTGAAAAATCAACCGGCTTAATTGTTATCAATCGTGTTGGTTCTTTGCAGAGATTTGGTTTTGAAAGTATTTGTGATTTTATTGCCAAAAAAGTTCCGGATTTAAATAAAAGAATTGGTGAATCATTAAAAATAAATGAGCTTAAATTGTGGATAGATGATGATGAATAAAAAAAAGTGAATTTTAGGAGATAGATAAATGGCAATAAAAACTTATGATGATTTTTATAATTTTTTTGGTGATTATCCGCGTGTAGAAAACTTTGTTTATACAGAAAGTCAAAATAGTTTAAATAAACCTGGTTATAGGGGGAAAGGTTATCAGGTGATTATAGAACCTGAAGAATGGGATATTTTATATTTAAAAAGCTGCATGAGTGTCATTTTTAAATCTTTAAGCGGTCAATGGAATCCGCAGGGGAATGACTGGATCGTTGGTTTAATTATTCAGGAAATTGCAAAAATAGATAATGATTTTTATGAAAAGGTAACGGATGATGATTGGTTCCAGCAAAATATCAATAATGATTATTCTTGTGTAAGTGATTTATATACAGATTATAATTACGATGAAGATAAGTATTTTAATGATATTCAAAGTGGAAAGTTCAAAACATATTCAGAATATATTCATTTTCTAGCTGTAGAGTTTGTGAATGAACTTAAAAGTAATGCGTAGTTATTATGGATGTTCAGCTCCATTTTATGTGGAATATAATGGACACTGGACCGGTAGAGACAGACAGGTTTGGACTTCTTATAGTCAACCATTTAGAACGATGGAAGAAGCTTATGAGTTTTATAAAACCGTGCCTGCTCCAAAATCCATACATGAAAAAATAAGTGAAAATTATTATTGCTGTAAAAACATTGAAGTATGGCTGAAAGAAAAATTGAATAAGAAAAGTATACAACAGGAGTTTGATTTTGAGTGGGAATAAATTAAATATAGTTGATATGTTTTGTGGTGGCGGTGGAGAATCTACCGGACTTATAGAAGCTGCTCATGATTACAATTTTGAGGTTAATATGAGTGCAATAAATCACTGGGAACGTGCCATTGAAACTCATGCGAAAAATTATCCTTTTGCTGAGCATAGGTGTGAAAACGTGCAACACATTGAACCTAGAACACTTGCAGCTTCCAGAAATACTGATTTGATGTGGGCCAGTCCAGGCTGTCAGCACTTCTCTGTTGCGCGTGGTGGTAAGCCTCGTTCAGAAGATATGAGGAGCCCTGCCTGGGAAGTTTTAAGGTTTGCAGAAGAATTACGTCCTAAACGAATTATTATAGAGAATGTTCCAGAGTTCAGAACCTGGGGCCCTCTTGATATTGATGGAAAAATAATCAAAGATTGCAAGGGTAAAACATTTAATGCTTTTATAACTGGTTTACGTTCTTTGAATTATATTGTTGACTGGCGTATTTTGTGTGCAGCTGATTATGGAGCACCAACATCACGGCGACGGCTTTTTATCCAGGCAGTCAGAAAAGATTGCGGAAAAAAGATTTTATGGCCGGAGCCTACCAATACAAAAGGTGGTGATTTGTTGCTTCCAGACTGGCACAGTGCATCAGAAATAATTGACTGGTCAATTCCATCACAGATTATAAGCAAACGAAAAAAGCCTCTAGCGGCGGCAACATTGAAAAGAATTGAATATGGAATCAGAGAGTTCTGGGGAGATGCTGCGGTTCCTTTTATTGCAAGACTTTACGGGAACTCAAAAGCTGAAAGCCTTGACAATCCTTTGTCAACAATCTCTTGCAGTGGTGCTCATCATATGTTGATAACTCCTTTTTTATGCCGTTATAACCAGGGAAACAATAGAGTACATTCAATTCAAGAGCCGTTGCCTACTCTTGACTGCTCAAACAGATACGGCTTAGTTGAGCCTTTTATTTGTGGAATCGGACAGAGTTCAGCTAAACAGAGAAACAGACGAATTGAAGAACCGCTTTCAACAATTTGTACAAAACAGGAGCACTGTTTAGTTTCACCGATGTTGATTCAGTATTATGGCAATGGACACGCAGTTCCTATTACAGAGCCGATTCCTACATTAACAACTAAGGAACGTTATGCAATTGTTGGAACTGATAATTATGGTATTGAACTCGGCTTCAGAATGTTGCAACCTAATGAACTTGCTGCCGCAACCGGATTTCCGGCAGAGTATGAGTTCACAGGAAATAAAGTTGAAGTTGTAAAACAGATTGGAAATGCAGTTCCACCTAATTTTGCAAAAGCTTTATTTTCACAGATTCTTAAGGAAATGGTTAGTTAATGGCATATAATTTCACTTATCTGCAATACGTTGATGATGTACTCAATCATAAGATTTCTGTTTGTAAGAAAGTAAAACAGGCTGTACAGAGGCACGTTTCTGACCTGAAGCGTGCTGAAGAAGGCAGCTTTCCTTATTATTTTGACCATAAAAAAGCACAAAAAGCAATACTTTTTTTCTGCCAGCTTGTGCATACAAAAGGAGAACTTGCGGGGCAAAACTTAAAGCCGGAACCGTGGCAACAGTTTATAATTGCGAGTTTATACGGATGGCGTAGAGTTGATAATAATACAAGGCGTTTTCGCCGTGTATATGTACAAGTTGCCAAAAAAAACGGAAAATCTTTTTTGGCTGCCGGTGTAGGCTTGTATGATCTGATTACAGAACCAGGTGCAGAAGTTATTTGTGCGGCCACAAAACGCGATCAGGCAGCAATAGTCTTTAATGATGCAAAGAAAACAGTACAATACTCTAAGCTTCTGAAAAAATATATCACGCCTTTTTCCAATTCTTTAATGTACAAAGATGGCGTAATGAAGCCTGTCTCAAAAGAAGCAAAGTCTCTTGAAGGTGTAAATCCTTCCTGTGCCATTATTGATGAATACCACATTCACAAGAACACAGAGCAGATTGACAACATCCAGACGGCGATGCAGTCACGCTCTCAACCGTTGATATTCATTATCACAACAGCCGGAACAGACAAGAACGTTCCATGCTATTATGAGTATAAGCGCGCTGAAAAGCTTTTGTCTAAAACAAAAGGTTATGAAAATGAAGAGTATTTCTGCATCATTTATGAAATTGAGCCGGGCGATGACTGGAAAAATCCTAAGAACTGGTATAAAGCAAATCCGAATATCAATGTTTCTGTAAAGATGGAATCAATGATGCTCAGTTATAAGAATGCTTTACAAGTATCATCGGATGAGGCGGCTTTCAGGACTAAGAACCTGAATGAATGGCTGAATGTTTCTGAAAACTGGATAAATGACAGACAGTGGAGCAAATGCAAAAAACGTTTTTCAGAAAAGAATCTTGAAGGCTTGCGCTGCTGGGGTGGAATCGACCTTTCAAAACGTTTAGACTTCACTGCCCTCACCTGGTACTTTGCACTAAAAAATGGCAAGCGGTATGCGAAACACTATTTTTTTATTCCAGAAGAGCAGATTGAACCGAAAATGAAAACAGATTCTTTTTTGATTAAGCAGTGGATAAAGCTGGGTTATATCATCGCAACGCCGGGCGAAACACAGGACTTTTCATTTATGCTTAATATCATCCGGGAAGATTCCAAACGGTATAACATTCAGGAAATTGCATACGATAGAAACTTGTCAGAGTTTCTGATTCAGGACCTTGCAGCTGAGTTTGATTGCGTTGAGTTTAATCAGTCAATTACCGGAATGAGCGAGCCTTCCAAAGCTTGGGAACAGGCAATTGCAGAAGGAAAAATAATTGACAACAACCCTGTAATGGATTGGATGCGCTCCTGCTGCACTGTAAAACCGGACCCACAAGGCAATATTAAACCGTTAAAACCAGATACAAACAAAACAAGCAAGCGCATAGATGGAGTTATAACCTCAATTATGGCAAATAATCGGCTTGAAGTTGCACTTGCAGATGAAGCTGCAAACAAGGATTTAAGCGTTGAGGATATGATTTCATAATCAATACTTGTATGAATTGAGAAAATTGTTTATGATAAAAGCATCAAACTGTTTCAAGTTGTATGGGGATTTATCCTCATCTTCTTTGCTCAGCTGCAAGTATCGGTGATATTTGCAGCTTTTTTTTTATTATTTTTTTTGTTTTACTATTGACAATACAAAATAATTATAGTATATTATAAACATAGGGTAACGAAAACCCAAGGAGCAAAAATATGAAACAGTTTAGAATAACAGTAAGAGATGCAAGGTTTGACGGTAACTTGTTAAATCCAACAAGTAAATCAGAGATTGTTGAATGTCCTGAATCAGCAATAAACGATATGATTATGTGTTTGATTCACGAAGCATTCGGTTATGATGAAAAGAAGTTATCTGAGATGGATTTGAGATACGCTTATATTGAATTATAAACATAACGCCCCTTTTACAGGGGCTGGAGGTAAAGGATGAAAAATATTGAACTTGGAAAAAAGATTTGGGGAGTGATTAAAACTGATTTAGATTTTGATACCTGGTATAATGAGTGTTTTGGAGAGTGTGTTGAAGATGCTGCAAAGCTCATTTTCTCTGGCTGTTGTGATGCTGAAACTGGCAGTATTTGTGAAATCAGCAAAAACATTTCAAAGGATGGCAGAACTCACAATTTTAATTTTGATAAAGAAAATCTGATTGAGTTTTATGGTAAAGAAGGTTTCAAAAATACTTTCTATCCAGAGGATTAAACATGACAAATACAACTGATAATGAAAATAATGCAAAGTCTATTTTTTTTTGATCTATGCAAGGAAGAAAAAATAACAATAAATAATCCTGTGAGAGATTTGCTGAGTTCAAACTGCGCTATTAAGTTAAATCCACAAGAAAATATAAAACCATTGAAGCCTGCTATAAATAAATTGAGTAACCACATGGATGGTGTTGTTTCTGCTGCAATAGCTGAACATTTTTTTATACAAGAAGAAAATAATATTCAAAAAGCTGTTTCTAAAGCTTGTACCAATCTTGGAAAAGAATGTGATGAAATAATTTTTGAATATATGCAGAAAAAAGGACTGTCTTTAAAAGATTTGCAGGAAAACATGATAATGTACGAGTTTCCTTGTGGATTTGATGGAAGAGTTACTGAAATACAAAAATGCTGTTATAAGGGTGATATAGTATTTTCTGTATTTCAGAAAATTGATTCAACACCATATTCAGTAAGCTCAAAAATGGTAATAAAGAAAGGAAATTGGTAATGACAGAAGAAAAACAAAAAAAATACACCGGATATGGTTATCACGGCGGCGGCAGAAAAGCGAAAGGCTCAGAGCCTCGGACCTGTACAATGTCAATCGTTTGCACTGAATCAGACAAGGCAAAAATAAAAGCCGATGCTGCAAAGCGTGGCTTAAGTGTTTCTGAATATTGTACTAAAAAGCTGCTTGATATTTTATAAAATGACATTAATATAAACATACCTTGACCAGGGAAAAGATGCTCCTGTTGCCGTATACGCTGCCTCGTATACGGCATTTTTTTTTATGAAAGAAATACGAAAACAATCAGAGTTTTACAAAAAGCTTGCAGAAGAGCTTATTGAAAAGCACCCTCTTATGGTGCACCTTAAAGCTGCAAAACAAAGTGCAGGACTTAAAATTATTTACCTGGAATCAGACAGAGAAAAACAAAGCAAACTCGGTCCAACCTATGCAGACTGTGAGAAAGTTTCTGCATCCAAACGCTGGGCCATCGATTCAGATTTTATCATCACAGTTTATATTCCGAATGTTGCAAGGCTTACAGAAGAGCAGAAAAAGCTGCTTATGCTTCATGAACTTATGCACATCGGCATTAAATATGACAAACAGGGTGAACTTACACCTTTTATTGTGCCTCATTCTGTTCAGGATTTCCGCTACATATTAGAAAAATACGGCTTAGACTGGGACCAAAACCCTCAGCTTACCTTTAATTTTGATGCTTAAAATGACTTTATTAAAGGATATGGGGTGGTAAATGACCGATGAACTGATTGAATCAAGGTTTACAGCAATGGAGAGCGACATTAAAGAAATAAAACAGGATGTAAAAGGAATGCCGGATCAGATTGCACAAAAAGTAAATGAATCCGTTGATATGAAAATCAAGTTAGCATTATCACAAACAGAAAATAAAATATCAGAAATTGAAAAAAAGTATATGGGTAAGTTTATTGCCCTGCTTATCGGACTTATCGGCGAAGCTGTCGGTTTAATCATTTCGTTTATAAGGTAATTTATGAAACATCCTCAAACTTTAGCAAAAGAACTTAATCTTATGTTTCCAAATGCAGAACTTAAGCTTCTGAGTGACAACGCCTGTTGTGCTTTCGTTCTGCTTTGGTGTCTTGGATTAGAACCTGATGACATAGATGCAATTAAGATTGTTTTTGACCTTAAAAAAGAAGGTGCGCTTGATAAAGAATATAGCGTGATTTGGGCTGTCAGCATCTACCGTTTAACCGGCAGAACTTTAGAGTTCTTTGACAAGAAAAAAATCACGTCAATCAAATCAATCAGAAAAAGAACTCCGGTTCTTTATACAACTACTTACACAGATGAAAACGGAGTTGAAAAGAAAAAGGGGCACTGGGTCGGTGTTGAAAATGGAAAAATCGGCTTCAATCCGCTTGAAGGATCTGTTTGCGTTGAACAGGGAAAACCCGCAGAAATGCGCGTATTAAAAATAAAAGGCATAAACTGAAAGGGGGAAATTATGTCAAAAAGAACTTTTAATCTGGTTGTAGGAATTACCGGTGCTGTTGCAGCTGGTGCAAGCGCGGTTGTTGTGTTTCTGACACCACCAGCTGCGCCCGCCATAGTGGCATCTATTGGCATCGTAGAAACAGCAGTTACAGAAGTCTGCTCTAAGTTTCTTAAAGCTTAAATTCCGCATTATCACAAAAGCCCGCCCTTATAGGCGGGTGTTTTTCATTAACTGACATTTTTGTAAATGGAGGCATTATGAATCAGACTGTCCAGAAAAAGGAATCAAAAAATGAAAACCGGCTTACAAGTGCAAAGAATATGAGCAAGATTTTTAAAACTATTGCAGTACTTGGAATAATTGCCTGCCACATTCTTAAGTGGTGTGGAAAGCTCAATGCAGAATCAACAGAAATCTGCTTTATGTGGGCTGTTGTGTACGGTGTTGGAGCCGGTACAATCGACTTAAACATAATTATTGACAAGTTTAGGAAGGTAGAAGAATGAAAGTAACTGCTGTTTTGCTTTCAATGCTCGGAATTGCAGTTGTGTTGTGTTCTGTAATTTATGCTCTGATTAAGAAATTGAATAATGCTTCTGATGAAAACGAACACTTAAAGGGTGAAGTTGCTTTTCTGAAAAAAAACATTTCTTACGTTGTAAAACATCAGGAAGAAATTACTGCAATCAAAAATGAAAAAGAAGAAGTAAGAAATCAGCTGGAGAATGCAAAAAATGATGAAGAAGTTGCAGATATTATTGCTGGTATTATTGCTGCTAACAATGCCAGCGTGCCGGACAAACAGGGTAAATGAAAAAACAGTAATATTGCCGCCCTTCCCTCAAAGACAGAGCCTTAAAACACCTGAGACATTAAAGGATTACGCTTATGTAATTCTTTATTACGAGGCTCTGGTTCAAGAGTGGGAAGCCTGGGGGGAGACTGTTACAGATATAATTGGAGAAGCTCAGAATGAAACTGTTC
>JAEEGL014033743.1_pt1 | contig 11583 bp, 9 predicted proteins | sample 9134231 | NCBI WGS metagenome assembly JAEEGL01 (sample SAMN16246548, study PRJNA631951) | gut metagenome | biome: gut microbiome; feature: rumen; material: fiber-attached | host: Bos | place: Iran: Karaj | collected 2018-10 | reverse complement strand
GCTTCTCGCTTTACCCATGTTGCCGACCTTTGCCGCCGGATTCTCATGCAGGCCGTAATACTTTACGGCGTGATTGAAAACGGCGCTGAGTTGATTATGCAGCGTTTTCAGATATACCGGCGAATAAGGCTTGCCGTTTTTACCTTTGCTGTTCAGCATTTCATTCTGCCAGGCGATGATGTCCTTTGCCTGTATTTCGTTGATTTTTCTCTTCCCGAAGTACGGGAGGATTTTTGTGCGCAGAATATGATCCTTTGTGTGCCAGGTGTTTTCCTTGATCCGGCTTTTCATATCCGCCGTATAGGTCTCCACAAAGCTGGCAAAAGTCATATCCAGATCCGCTTTTGTCTTATTAATCTGCTCACGCTCCCATGCCTGTGCTTCCCGCTTCGTCAGGAAGCCTCGTTTCTGTGTTTGTTTTCTTTGCCCCTGCCAGTCTGTATAGCGGTATACAGCGCGCCAGGTGCTGCCGTCTTTATAAACAGCCACATTCTCATCTCCTCTCTGTTGTTTTTGTTTCAGATGCGCCATAGCATAGGCGTTCCGTAAAATATTGTTTGTTTACTCTGCCTGCAATCGTGATGATGCCTTTATTCTCAAGCTCCGCGTTTAACTTTCGTATGATCTTGTAAGCATATGAGACTGAAACGCCGAGTTCTTCGGCAACATCACCCACTCGCATAAAAGTGTTGCTCGCCATGTGATTCCTCCTTTCTTTCAATTTTTTGCAATAGTTTTCTTTAGTGTCGGAATACTTTCTGGCCGCCTTCCGATTTGCCCGGGCGGATGTGCCATATCCGTGACACACGACGATCATTAGTTAAGCGTATTTGCTTAGCTCCCTAACATTATACTAAACATTTATGTTTATGTCAAGAGGCTTTCAAGATAATATTAAATGTTTTTGTTTAGGTTTATCTTGACGGTATTAAACGTATCTGCTATAATGAACAGCAGTACATCTCCGGGAGGCTTTCTATGGCAATTGGCGAAAGAATACGGTTCATCCGCAATCTGCGGGGTATGACACAGAAATATCTTGGTACGCTGGTGGGCTTTCCGGAGAAGTCTGCGGATATCCGCATGGCGCAGTATGAAGCCGGTACACGCACGCCGAAGGAGGATCTGACCAAAGCCCTTGCCGGTGCGCTTGATGTATCCCCGCTTGCTCTCGATGTTCCTGACATTGACAGTTACTATGGGCTGATGCATACGCTGTTTGCCTTGGAAGATCGTTATGGACTGACCATTGAGAACAGAGATGGTGAAGTCATTTTCCGTATTGATCCCAGAAAGGGAAAGGACGCTGCCCGTATTTCTGAGCTTGTCTGCGCTTGGGCTCCTGTTGCCGAGAAGTACCGTGCCGGGGAAATCAGCAGAGACGAGTACGACAGATGGCGCTATAACTATCCGCAGTTCGACGATATGCAGATTGCAGCCAAGGTGTCGTCCCAGGAACTCAGCGACGCCATGATCAAAGCTTTAAAAACAGAATAAAAACGGATTTTTAATCACTTGCTTTTTCCGAATCATAATAAAAAAGAGCCATCTGACCTTTAAGAATCAGATAGCTCTTTTGCGTTATTCGATGGAGTTATTTCAGATGTTGCCAAAACGTTGCCAAACGCTGTACCGGGGCCTCAAAAACCCAGTGTTTACGCGGGTTTACGGCATTTCGCGGATCATTCCCACTCGATCGTGCCGGTGGGCTTCGGTGTGATGTCGTAGAGGACGCGGTTGACGCCCTTGACCTCGCTTGTGATGCGCTGCGTGATCTTATGCAGGACGGGCCACGGGATCTCCTCGATCGTCGCGGTCATGGCGTCGCGCGTATTGACCGCGCGCAGCACGACCGGCCACTCGAAAGCGCGCACGTCGTTCTTCACGCCCGTGGACTTGATGTCCGGGACGATGGTGAAATACTGCCATACCTTTTCGGCGAGACCGGCCAGCGCGAACTCCTCGCGCAGGATCGCGTCGCTGTGGCGCACGGCCTCGAGGCGGTCGCGCGTGATGGCGCCGACGCAGCGCACGCCGAGCCCCGGACCCGGGAACGGCTGACGGTAGACCATGCTGTGCGGCAGACCCAGCGCCTCGCCGACGACACGGACTTCGTCCTTGAACAGGAACTTGAGCGGCTCGACCAGCTCGAACTGCAGATCGTCCGGCAGGCCGCCGACGTTATGATGCGCCTTGACCGGGCCGGATTCGAGGATATCCGGATAAATCGTGCCCTGCGCGAGGAACTGGATGCCCTCGAGCTTGCGCGCCTCCTCCTCGAACACGCGGATGAATTCCGCGCCGATGATCTTGCGCTTGGTCTCCGGCTCCGCGACGCCCGCCAGCTTGTCGAGGAAGCGGTCGACGGCGTCGACATAGATGAGATTGGCCTTCATCTGGTTGCGGAAGACCTCGACGACCTGCTCAGGCTCGCCCTGACGCAGCAGGCCGTGGTTGACATGGACGCAGGTAAGACGGTCGCCGACGGCGCGGATCAGAAGCGCCGCGACAACGGAAGAATCCACGCCGCCGGACAGGGCAAGCAGCACCTTGCCGTCGCCGATCTGGGCGCGCAGGGCGGCAAGCTGTTCCTCGATGAACGCATTGGCAAGCTCCGGGGTCGTGATGCGCTGCATGGATTCGGGACGTTTTTCAGACATGTTTTTTTCCTCCGTATGAAATAATGTATGTATCCGAAAGGTCTTATTCGAGGCTGTAGCTTCCGTCGCCGGACGTGCACAGGCATTTTCCGTAGAACGCGGTCAGCGCGCGCACCATATAGGCCGTGTCGTCCGCGCCCGCGGTCTCATATGCCGAATGCATCGCAAACTGCGCAAGGCCGATATCGACCGTGTTCAGCGAGACCTGCGTGTTCGCGATATTGCCGAGCGTCGAGCCGCCGGGCATATCCGCGCGGTTGGCGTAGCGCTGGAAGGGCACGCCCGCGCCCTCGCACACAAGCTGCATCAGCGCGGCGGAGACGGCGTCCGAGGTGTATTTCTGGTTGGCGTTGTATTTGATCACGACGCCGCCGTTCGGGTAGACGGCGTGGTTTCTGTCCATATATTCGGGGTGGTTCGGATGTACGCCGTGGGCGTTGTCGCACGAGAGCAGGAAGCTCCCGGCGACCTTCCGGCGGTAGCCGTCCGCGTCGAGCCCCAGCGTGCGGCACACGCGCGCGAGCACGTCGTACAGGAAGGTGGACGCCGCGCCCTGCTTGGTCGCGCTGCCGACCTCCTCGTTGTCGAACAGGCAGTAGACCGGGAGATTTTCCGTTTTGTCGGCGTCAAGGAAGCCCCGCAGCGCCGCGAACGCGCACTGCAGATCGTCCAGGCGCGGCGCCGAGATCAGGCCGTTCCACTCGATCCCCGGCTGCGGGTTGTAGACGATCAGGTCGGTCGTGACGAGGTCGTCCGCGCAGACGCCGGCGGATTCGGCAAGCTGCGCGCGGAAATCCTTCTTCGGCGCAAGGCCGTAAAGCGGGAGCATGTCCACGGCGGCGTTGTAGGCCGTGCCGGAATTGGCGTTTCGGTTGAAGTGGATCGCGACGTTCGGGATGAGCGCCGTCGGCTCCTTAAGATCGATGAGCTTCGTTTCGAGGCCGTTTTCCGTGCGCACGAGCACGCGTCCGGCAACGGACAGCGGTCTGTCCATCCAGCTTGCGCACAGCATCCCGCCGTAGCCCTCGGTCGAGAAGCGGACATAGTGCTCGTCTGACAGCAGCGCGTTCTCCTTGATCCTGAACGCGGGGCTGTCGCCGTGGGCGGCGGCCATCATGAAGCCGGAGAAATCCCCCTCCGGCACGCGGAACGCGATCAGGGAGGAAAGGTTGCGCGTGACATAGTAGCCCTGACCAGGCGCGAGCGACCACGATTCGGCCTCCTGCAGGGGCAGATATCCGGCGCTTCGCAGCGTCTTCGCCGCGGCAGCCGCCGCGTGGAACGCGGTCGGGCTTTCAGCGATGAAGGAAAACAGTGCTTTATTCATGGATTTTCTCTCTTTTCCGTATTTATTTGACCGGTTTTCCGCCGATCCACAGCGCGGAGGAATCGAACTCGGAAAGACTGCGGCAGCCGGTGAAGGCCATAAGCATCGAAAGCTCGTCGTGCATTTTGCGCACATAGGCTTCGACGCCCGCCGCGCCGTCCCGGATCAGCGGCGCCATGATCGCGCGGCCGACCGCCGCGGCGTCCGCGCCGAGCGCAAGCACCTTATAGACGTCCGCGCCGGAATCGATGCCGCAGTCGACGAAGATCTTCATCTTTCCGCCGACTTCCCTGCGGATCTCGGGCAGGACCATCGCGGGCGGCGCCGCGAAGGGCATGCGCCCGTGGTGGTGGGAAACAAGGATCGCGCTCGCGCCCGCTTCGGCGCAGGCGGCGGCGTCGCGCACGCTCAGAACGCCCTTGACGACGAACGGAAGATCTGACGCGCGCACAAGCTCGGAAAGCTCCGCTTTGGATACAGGCGCCATCTCCGCGCCGAACACATTGTCATGGCCGCCCGAGGCGGAGAAGCTGTGGTCGATATCCGTACCGACGGCCAGCGCCCCGCAGCGTTTCGCGTGCGCAAGGCGGCCATACATCTTGTCCCGGTCGGCGTAGGGCTTGACGATGCGCACCGTCGGCGCGCCGACGGCGGCGATGCGGGAGAATTCCTCGTCCTCGCTCATGCCGACGAAATTCACCGCGCCCAGCGCCTTTGCCGCGCGGGCGTATTCGCACATGCCGTCCTCGCGCTCCGGCGCAAAGACATGCAGATGGGAGAAGGCGGGCATCAGGATCGGGGTCTTGAAGCTTTTTCCGAACAGCGTCATCGAAAGATCGGGCACGTCCGCGCCGATCAGGCGCTGCTCGATCAGGATGGAGTCGAGATACTGCCTCGTTATGACGTTCGCGTCGGAGGGTTTGCTGATTTCGGGCATAAAGACACTTCCTTTATAGATCGCGCGTGATGTTTCGAAGCCACGCGCCTTTTTTATAATGCACAAGAATGACCGGCATCTTCACGAACTCATCGAGGCACAGGATGAAATAGACCCACATTTCGGGCAGCTTCAGAACGAAGGCGGCAAGCAGGCCGACCGGCACGGCGTAGAGCCACATGGCGATGATATCCATGAACAGGCCGAAGCGCACGTCCCCGCCCGCGCGGAAGATGCCGCAGATGAGCATCGTGTTGACCGACGCGCCGAGGATATAATAGGAGTTTATATAGAGCATCGTCGAAAGCTCCTGCCGCACGACGTCCGTGACCTCGACATAGAGGTACATGAAGCGAAGAACGAGCGGGCGGCAGGCGAGGATCACGGCGCCGCCGGCCAGCGCCGTCAGCACGGCGAGGCGTGCAAAGCGCGCGGCGTATGCCTTCGCCTCTTCGAGGCGGCCGCTGCCCATCGCCTTGCCCAGCAGGATTGCGGCGGCGGAAGCAACGCCGAAGCACACGACCGTGCCGAGATTGCGCACGACGGAGGCGACGGAGTTCGCCGCGACGATGTCGCTGGAAAGATGTCCGAGGATGATCGAATAGACGCTGAAGGCAAGGCCCCAGATGATGTCGTTCGCGGCGGCGGGTACGGCAAAGAGGAAGAAATCGCGCGTCAGCGTTTTGCTTCTGTGCAGAAGATCGGCCGCGCGCAGGCGGATGACCTTGTTCGTCCGGCCGTCGGCAAGACAGACCACGGCCTCGCAGGCGCGCGTGATCGAGGTCGCCAGCGCCACGCCGGCGATGCCGAGCTTCGGGAAGGGCCCGAAGCCGAAGATGAAGCAGGCGTTGAGCACGACGTTCATGACGACCGCCGAGCAGTGCACGGCCGCGCTCATCTTCACGCGCTCGACCGAGCGCATGACGCTCAGATAGATCGAGGCGAAGCCGCCGAGGAGATAGGCGGGGCTGACATAGCGCAGATAGCGCGCCCCTTCGGCGATCACGGCCTCGTCGTTTGTGAAGATGCGCATCAGAAGCCCCGGCGCGAACGCCGCGGCCAGCGTGAACGCCGCGCCGATGAGCAGGCACACGCGAAGGGACAGACCCATCACGCGCTCGACCGTGCGCACGTCCTTTTTGCCCCAGTACTGCGCGGCAAGCACGCAGGCGCCGGAGGAGACGCCGTACAGGAGCATGTGGAAGACGAACATGACCTGGCCCGCCAGGCTCGAGGCGGCGAGCGCCGTCTGCCCGACGAAGGAGAGCATGAGGACGTCGGCGGAGCCGACCGCCGCGTCCATGAAATTCTGCAGCGCGATGGGCAGCGTTACCGCGAAGGCTCGTTTATAAAAGGCGCGTTTTTCCTCCCGCGAGCCGAGGAGGGCGCCGGCTTCCGTTTCCAAACCGCATCTTCTCTTTCTTATGGAAAAAGGGCATTCGCGCAACCGTACGGCGAACCCCTTTCCTTGCATTTTCTTTCTTTATTATAGCGGTTTTTCTCTCGCCTTGTCAAGAAAGGCGCACGAAAAACCTCTTGACAGAACATACAAGAAAATCGCCGCGCGGCGGCTCGGAAACGGTAAAGATGACGCACAGTTTCCGGTTGAAACCGGGCGCTTTTTCCAATATAATAAACATACGGGAACGTTTTGATCTCCCCGAAAAGGAAAGGAGCCCCGGCACATGAGCAGGTTCACAGATATTTACGGAAGCATGGTCTTCTCCGACGCCGTCATGCACGAGCGTCTGCCCAAGGAGACCTACCGCGCCCTGCACAAAACCATCAACGAAGGCAAGCATCTCGAGCTTGAGGTCGCCGCCGTCGTGGCCAACGCCATGAAGGACTGGGCGGTCGAAAAAGGGGCGACCCATTATACGCACTGGTTCCAGCCCATGACCGGCATCACCGCCGAGAAGCACGACAGCTTCCTGTCTCCGGCGGACGACGGGAAGGCCATCATCGAGTTTTCCGGCAAGGAGCTCGCGCGCGGCGAGCCGGACGCCTCCTCCTTCCCCTCCGGCGGCATCCGCGCCACCTTCGAGGCGCGCGGCTACACCGCCTGGGATCCGACATCCTACGCTTTTGTCAAGGACCGCGTCCTGTATATCCCCACCGCCTTCTGCTCCTACGGGGGCGAGGCGCTGGACAAAAAGACGCCGCTTCTGCGCTCCATGGCCGCGCTCGATGCGCAGGCCAAGCGCGTGCTTCGTCTGTTCGGCAATACCGAAGTCGCCGCCGTGCGCTCGACCGTCGGCGCGGAGCAGGAGTATTTCCTCATCGACCGCGCCATGTACGAGCGCCGTCCCGACCTGATCTATACCAACCGCACGCTCTTCGGCGCGAAGCCGCCGAAGGGACAGGAGCTGGACGACCATTATTTCGGCATGATCCGCAGTCGCGTCCAGGCCTTCATGCGCGATGTGGACGAGGAGCTTTGGAAGCTCGGCATCCCCGCGAAGACAGAGCACAACGAGGCCGCGCCCGCGCAGCATGAGCTTGCGCCGGTGTTCACCACCGCCAACATCGCCGCGGACAACAACCAGCTCGTCATGGAGGTCCTGCGCAAGACCGCCGAAAAGCACGGCATGAAATGCCTGCTCCACGAAAAGCCCTTCGCGGGCGTCAACGGATCGGGCAAGCACGTCAACTGGTCGCTCTCGACCGATACCGGCGCCAATCTCTTCGAACCGGGCGATACGCCGCATGAGAACGCGCAGTTCCTGCTGTTTTTGTGCGCGGTCCTGAAAGCCGTGGACGATTATCAGGAGCTTCTGCGCATCTCGGTCGCCTACGCCGGGAACGATCACCGTCTAGGCGGCAACGAGGCGCCGCCCGCCGTCATCTCCGTCTTCCTCGGCGAAGCGCTGACGAAGATCCTCGAGGCGATGGAGAACGAAGTCGATTATTCCGCCCCCGAACAGGAGCTTCTGAAGATCGGCGTGGACGTGCTGCCGTATTTCCCCAAGGACACCACCGACCGCAACCGCACCTCGCCTTTTGCCTTCACCGGCAATAAATTCGAATTCCGCAGCCCCGGCGCGTCCATGTCCATCTCCGAGCCGATCATCGCGCTCAACACCGCCGTCGCGCAGGTTCTGGAGGTCTTCGCCGACCGGCTCGAAGGCGCGGAGAATTTCAATCAGGCCCTGCACGACCTGATCTGCCACGAGATCCGCGCGCACAAGCGCATCATCTTCAACGGAAACGGCTACGACAGGGCATGGGTCGATGAGGCCGCTCGCCGCGGCCTGTCCAACCTCGTCACTACGCCGCAGTGCCTAGAGCGCATGCTCACCGAAAAGAACATCGAGCTGTACGCGCATCATCATGTGCTGTCCGAGACGGAATTCCGCGCGCGGCATGAGATCTCTGCCGAAAACTACTGCAAGCTCCAGCGCATCGAGGCGATGACGATGCTCGAGATGGCCAAGCGCCGCTTCCTGCCCGTGGTCAGCGCCTACACCGCAAAGCTCGCCTCCGCGATCGCCGTACGCCGCGCGGTCGCGCCGACCGACGCCTGCGCCTACGAAAGCGGGCGGCTTGCGCGCCTGTCCGAGCTTCTGGACACGGCGCAGAAGGCCGTCGAGGATCTGGAGAACGCGCTCGACGCGCGCCATGAGAGAAAGCGCGACGCGGGCGAGCTCGCCCTCTATCTCGAAGGGCATCTTCTGCCGCCGATGGAGGCGCTGCGCGCCGCCGTCGACGAGATGGAGACCGTTACCGACGCGGACGTCTGGCCCTATCCGAGCTACGGCGAGCTGCTGTTCAGCGTGAAATAACCGGCAAAAGGGGAAACAAATCACCCCGGCATTTATCGGTTCTTTTTAGTTTTTTTATCGGATTTGGTACTGTCTATGTCTTCTCTGTTCTTTACAAAAATGCAGGGCGCGGGCAACGATTATCTCTATTTCGACTGTACCCGCGCGCCCCTTGCCGATCCTTCCGCCGTTGCCGTGCGCCTGTCCGACCGGCATTTCGGCGCGGGCTCGGACGGGATCGTGCTGATCCTGCCGTCCGAGACCGCGGATTTTCGCATGCGCATGTTCAACGCGGACGGCTCGGAGGCCGAGATGTGCGGAAACGCCGTGCGCTGCGTCGGAAAGTATATCCATGACCGCGGCCTCTCCGCCAAAAACCCGCTGACGATCGAGACGAAGGCCGGGATCAAGATTCTTGACCTGACGATCGAGGGCGGCGCCGTGACGCGCGTGCGCGTGGATATGGGACCGGCGTCCTTCGACGCGCAGGCCATCCCTATGCGCGGAGAGCGCGTTCAGGCTCTGTCCTTCGAAGGACGGGACTATACGCTGTACGGCGTTTCGATGGGCAATCCCCACGCCGTGATCTTCGGCCCGGACCCGGACACGGTCGACGTGCACCGCATCGGCGCGTATTTTGAGACGCATCCGGTCTTTCCGGCGAAAGCCAACATCGAATTTGCCGAGGTCCTTTCCCGCACGCATCTGAAGGTGCGCGTCTGGGAGCGCGGCAGCGGCGAGACGATGGCCTGCGGCACCTGCGCCGGCGCAGCGGCGGCCGTGGCCGCGGAAGCGGGGCTTTGCGAGGCGGAGGAGGATATCACCGTGGATATGCCCGGCGGCACGCTCACGATCCGCCTGGAAAACGGAACGGTCTATCTCTCCGGCGGCGCGGAATTCGTGTACGACGGCAGCTGTCAAATAAAATAAAAAAAGATCGGCAGCCGGATCCTCCGGCTGCCGAATGTTTTTCGGAACAGGAAAAGTCCCCGCCCGGGTCATGATCCCGGGCGGGGGTCTTTGTTATATAAGATACGGGCTCTCGGCCGTGTCCATCTTGTCGGGCATGTCGTCCCAGTCGCCGGATACGGAGATCAGGCCGTAGCCCGGCGCGCCGGTCCCGGTATGGAAGCCGCGGCCGTAGTCGCGCATGCGGCGCGTGTTGATCGCAAGCACCATGTCGCCGCCGCCCTGCATCGGGTCGATGCGGTTGCGGTTGGCCTCCATAAGCGCCACGACGTAGAGATGGTCGTTGATGCGGATATACTGCGCGGGCTCCTCGAAGAAAATATTGCCCCAGCGCTTTACGCGGTCCTCAGCGTCCCAGACGGCCTCGGGCGCGGCGTCGGGAGGCAGCGGCTTCATGCCGCGCAGGGAATTGCGCATGTAGTTCTCCGTGAAGTAGCAGTGCGTGATGTTGACGTAGGGCGAATAGTGCCAGGTGACCTTCGTGCCGACCATTTCGTCGGTGAAGGCATGGCGCGCAAGCGTGGGCTGCGCGCCTGTCCGCGCGATCTCGCCGAAGACGAAGCGGTGGCGCATGAGATTGAGCTTCTTCGGCAGCGGATCGGCATAGATCACGGTGACAAGGCTCTGCGCCTCGTCGAGAAGCATCGTCACGCACTGCGTGCCGCGCAGGAACACGACGAACCATACGCCGTCGTCGCAGTGCAGGCAGGAGCAGGGATAGCTCTCAAACGGCTCGCCTTTGGCCGCCAGCAGGAGCTGGTTGTCCGCCGTGAAATGCACGACGTGCTCCGTGCCGGTGTCCAGCGCAAGACGGAAGACCTTGCCCGTGATGCCGGCGTCCGGCACCGCGACATAGCGGCGGCGGCCGCTCGGCTCTTCCTTCTGGGCAGGCGCGCGGTTGGATTCGACATAGACCGTGCCCGTCTGCGTCCCGCAGACGGCGTCGACCGCGGCGAGGGCGAAGTCCTCCTCGCCGATATACGCGCCCTTTTCCGCGCCGACGCGGTAGGCACCCTGCCGTCTTCCGTCGGGATCGAGGCAGGCGGGCGGCACGAAGGTGACGACGGCGTCCCCGCGCGTGACGGTCAGCGTGTCCGTGCGCGCGTCGATCACCGCGTCAAAGCCCGCGGCGTCAAAAGCGCAGTCCCTGTCCTCGATCACGGTATAAAAAACGCTGTCCAGTTTTTCTTTGTCCTGCACGACCGCCGTCACGGCGTATCTTCTGTGAAAGGCGTCCTTGGCGATGCGGCGGCCAAGCCGGGTATCGGCTCCGATTACGGCAATTTTCATCTTTTCCGCCTCCCTTATACTCTGTACGGCGTCGGCTCGTGCTCGACGGGGATATCTTCTTCTATGAATTCGCCGTAGGCCTTGAACAGGCCGTGCTCGGGCTTCATCTGCCCGTTCAGGCAGAAGGTGCGGCCGCAGTCAAAGCCGTGGAGCATGTTGGTCAGCACCATGAGATTGTTGCCGCCGCGCGCGGGATCGACGCGGTTCATGTTGTCCTCGATGAAGCTGATGAGGTACATGCCGTCCTTGATCTTGATGAAGCGCGTCGGCTCCTCATAGAGCAGCTCCTTCGGGCGCAGGCCCTCGCGCTTTTCGCGCTCTTCCCGTTCGATCTCCTCCTGCGGACGGTAATCGCGGCCCGCCTGCAGCGGACGGATGCGGCAGAAGCGCTCGGAGGGATAGATGTGCGTGTTGATGAAACCGGAGGAATAATGCCAGGTGATCTTCTTTCCGACCAGCTCGCGCGTATAGCCGTGGCGCTTCGTCGGCAGGGGTTGGCCCTGTACGCGGATCGCGCCGAAGATGAAGTCCACGACCGCCAGACGCGGACGGTTCGGATAATAGCCGATGCGCGATACGGCCATCGTACACAGGCTTTCCAGTTCGTCCAGCACCAGCGTCACGCAGGTGAGGTTCTTC
>JAEEGL014005828.1_pt1 | contig 11583 bp, 5 predicted proteins | sample 9134231 | NCBI WGS metagenome assembly JAEEGL01 (sample SAMN16246548, study PRJNA631951) | gut metagenome | biome: gut microbiome; feature: rumen; material: fiber-attached | host: Bos | place: Iran: Karaj | collected 2018-10 | reverse complement strand
TTAATAATAATTATTAATTTGTAATTTATTTTATATTATTAATTATATCTTTTGTTTTTTTATTTAAATTGAATTAAAAATATAAATTTTTATTACATTTTTTAAAATTTAAAAATAAAAATTATTAATTTAATTTCAATCAATTTCAATCAATTTTAAAACAAAATTTGAATTTCTTCTCATTTTAAAAATTCATATAAAATTAAAAATAAACCGAAAAAGTTTAAAATAAATAAATTATATTTAATTATTTAAATATAAATTAAAAATAAATTGAATATTATAATATTAAAAATGTTATTTAAAGAAAAATCAAAATTTTTAGGCGAAATTCGTCATTTTATTTTATTAGAACAAATCGGAAAAGGAAGTTACGGAAAAATTTATTTAGCTTTCGATAAAAAACAAGAAAAAAAAGTTGCATTAAAAATAATAAACAAAAATTTTTTAGACATTTTAAATAAAACAGAAGAAGCTTTTATTGAACAATACATGTTAAAAATATGTAATGAAAATAAAAATATTATTAATTTATTAGGATGTTTTACAACAAAAGAAAAATTAATTTTCGTTTTAGATTATTACAAAAACGGAAATTTCGAAGATTATTTAAAAAACATTCAAACTGAAAATGGATTATTATCATATGAAACCGCAAAATTTTATTTAGCGGAAATTTTAAATATTTTAAAATATTTACAAAAAAATAACATTTCACATTTAGATTTAAAACCAAACAATTTTTTATTAGATTCTCGATTGCATTTGAAATTAATTGATTTTTCTACAGCGAAAATTCAAAATAAAAAATTTAATTTAAAAACTAAAAAATTTGAATTAAATCAAGAAAAAAAAATCAATTTAAATAATTTCATTGGAACTCCGCAATATTGCAGCCCAGAAATTTTAAATAATAATGTTCAAAATTTTTTTACTTGCGACATTTGGTCTTTTGGAATTATTATGTACGAATTATTTCATAATAAAACTCCTTTTGATAATTATAATTTAAATAAAATGATTGAAAATATTAAAAAAGGTGAATTTTATCTTAATGAAAAATTACCAAATGAAATTAAAGATTTAATTAAAAAATGTTTAATTGTTGATCAAAATAAAAGAATCACTTTAAATGAAATTTTTATTCATCCTTTTTTTAAAGATTTTAATTTTAATGATTTGTATGAAAAAAATGTGCCTGAAAATTTTAAAAAATCAATTTCGAGTATTAATGAAAAAAATAAAAATAATTTATTAATTGAAGAACTTTATAATGAAGATGATAATGATTATATTAATAAAAAAAATAATATTTCAACTGATGTTGAAAATGATTATTTCAGCGAAAATTCAGATGAAATTGAATACGAAAAAAATAAAAAAAATAAAGAAATATCAAAAATTATTGTTGGATTTGATTATTGTATAGTAACATTTGATAATAATAATTCAAACATTGAAATTAAAGAAAATTATTATTAAATTTGTTTGTTTTTTAATGTAAATATATTAATCATGTTTTAATTATACTTATAAAAAAGTTTTATAAAAAAAAATATTAAATTTAGAATTTATATGAAACTTTATTTTTATTTTGTATTAAATAAAATATTTGAATAATTATTAAGTATGAGTTTATTTGTAGGGTTTATAAATAAACTTTTTAATTTAAGAAAGAGTAAAAATAAATAAATTAAAGAAAAAAAATGTAATTTATTTTTTAAATTTAATAATTTAGTTATTATTAAATAATTATATTATAAATATTAAATATTTAATTTTTTTTAATAAATTTTATTTAAAAAAATAATAAAAAAAATAATTATTTTTTATTTATTTGTAAATTAATATAAATATAAATTTGAAGAGGAGAAAAATTAATTTGAATAAAATGTCAAAACCTGAAAATAATAATATTAATAACATTTTAAATTTTCACTCCTCTTCAACAGAAAATGTTCTTTTATCGCAAATTAATAAGATTTTTTTGGTGATTGAAAAAAATCAAGAAAATAAAGAAATTAGTAAAATTGCTTATGAAACATTGAATTCAAAATGTTTAGAAAATCCAATTTTAATCATTCCAATTTTAAATAAATTAATTAATTTAACTAAAAAAGGAAATTTAAAATTCATTGAAGAAAGTCATTTTATTTTAATTAATTTTTTTGAGGATTTTTCTGAAAAAATTCTTGAAAAAATTTTAAAAGATGAATTTTATAAAAATAAATTAATTGAAATTTATAAAAAATTTTATTATAATAATAATAATGAAAATGTTTTTTTATTTTTTATTAATTATGAAAATTTTGAAATTGAAAATATTAATGAATTAAATTTTGTTGATTTTGATTTGTTTGAGAAATTTGATATTAAAAAAATAAAAGATTTAGTCGCAGAAGAAAAAAATAATAATAATAATAATAATTATAATTTAAATAAACATCAATCTGAAGAAATTTTTAATAATTATGAAATGAAAATTTTATTTAATGACGATATTAAAAAAGAATTAGAAAATGAAAAAAATATTCAAAAAACAAAAAGTGAAAATTTAAATTTTGAAAATATTATTAATGAAGATGAAAATAAAATTAATATTGAAAATTTTTATGATTCTAATAAAAAAATATTTAAATTTTTAAATGAAAATTTAAATGAAAATTTAAATGAAAATTTTAATAATAATTTTAATAATAATTTTAATAATAATTTTAATAATAATTTTAATAATGAAAATAAAATTAGAAAAATTTCCGAAAATTCAAATATTATTAATTTTGAAATAAAATTAAATCCGTTTTTTTTATTTATTAATTCAATTTTAAAATTTAATCATAAAAATTTTTATAATCAAAGATTATGTGCAATAACAATTTTACATTTTTTTAAAAGTTTTTTTAAAAACAAAATTTTTACTTTTTTTCCTATTAAAATTTTTCTAGAAAAAACACAAATAGAAAATAAAATAGAATTTAATTTAAATGAAATTAAAATTTCAAATAATTTTTTCATTCCACAAAATTTCATTCAAATTTATTATGAAAATTTTATTACGCAATTAATTTTAAATAGTTTAAAAGACAATGTTATTGATTATAATGATGATTGTTTATTTTTAATTAAAGAAATGGACATTCAATTATCATCAAAATTATTAGAAAGTGAATTTATTTCAGAAGAAAAAAGAAAAAAATTATTTTCGATTATTTTAAATTATTTAAAAAAATTTAAATGTGATAATAATAATAATAATGAAAATAATAATGAAAATAATGAAATTAAAAATGAATGGACAAATTTATATTCAATTTTATTATTTTATAAATACATTTTTTTAACTAAATTATTCATTTACGATAAAAAAGAAATTTTTGAAAATTTAATAAAAAATTTTGATTCATCTTTTGAAGATATTATTAATTTAATAATACAAATTTTTGATAAAATTTTAGAATATAATTTAGAAAATAATTTTTTAAATTTCGAAATTATAGAAAAATTCTTTTTAAAATTCACAAAAATATTAAAAAAATATGATGATATTGAAAGTGGTGTAAAATATTATTTAAATTGTTTGTATAATTTCATTAATTTTTTTATTAAAGATAATAACATTAAAATTCAAAGTAAAATAAAAATTTTTAATGAATTGAGTAATGTTTTTGATAATAATTTTTTATTACATTCAATGAATAAAATTAGTCAAGTTCGAATAAAATATTTTGAAGTTTTAAATAATTTATTAAATACGAATTTTAAATTTAATTTTGATTTTTTAGAAAAAAATATTATTATTTCTTTTCAAGGTTTGTGTATTGAAGAAAATAAAAAATTATTGAATATTATTCAACAATTTTTAATAAATTGTATTAAAAATTATAATGAAAAATTTTTTGAAGTTTTTATTAAATATCAAAAGAATTTTTTTAATTTGTTGTTGAAAAAAAATTATAAAAATATTGATGATTTTTTTATTCCTAAAAAAAAAATTAAAAATAATTTAGATGAAAATAATTTTGAAATTGAAGAATTATACAAAAGTTTTTTTAAAGATGATTTAGAAACGAATTTAATTGAAAAAAAATTTGAACAAAAAATTTATTATTTAACGCCAATTTTTGCTTTTATTTTAACAAAAAAAATTCAATTTATTGAAATTTTAAAAAATAATTTAAATTTTCAATATGAAAATTTAATTTTATCTTCAAATTTATTAATTTTTCTTAAAATTTATTTTTATTATTTAGAATACATTGAACATAATGAAAGTCACATTTTAATTTTAAATGATCAAATTTTATTAAATTTATGTGAAATTAATTATTTAAATGACATGAAAATTTTAATTACAAATGATTTTATTAAAAATAATATTTATAATTTAATAAAAAATTTTGAAAATTTATTTATAAATGAAAAAAATAATGAAAATTTTAATTTTTCTGAAATTTTAAATAATATTTTTCAATTTAATTTATTAAACATTTTTTTATTAAATCAAAAATTAAAATTTATTTTTGAAAATTTTAAAAATAATAATAATAATTTTGAAATTATTAGTGATAAAATAACAAAAATTAAAAATTTTATTAAAAATAATTTACAATTTTCAATATTAAAACAAAAAATTCGTGGTTATTCTTCAATTTGTTATTTTATTCATTGCATGTATAATAATACTTTTTCAAATACAATTTCTTCAATAACAAATTCATTTTTAAATGGAACGAAATTAAATAATAAAGAATGTAAAATATTTGTAAAATATTTATTAAGATTAATTAGTATTTTAGATAATAATAAAGAAAATAAAGAAAAAATTAAAAAAATCATTTTTAAATTCATTGAAAATGGAATTGATTATTTTAAAGAAAAATTTAATTTAAATTTTGATGAAATTTTTAATGAAAATAATAATGAAAATAATAATGAAAATAATAATAATAATAATAATAATAATAATAAAAACAATGAAATAAACAATGATAAAAAAATTTATTATTATAAATCAATAAAATATTTTTTTGGTGAATATTCATTAAATAAAAAATTCACTGAAATTCAAAATATTTTTTCTGATTACATTAATGAATTAAAAACAAAAAAAGACAATTTCATTGAAATTAAAATAATAATTTTTTTATTTTTATTAACAAACATAAAAACACCAACAAAAATTTTAAATTTCAAAGAATTTTCTAAAATATTAAAAAACAAAAAAATAGAAAATTTTTTAAACAACAATGAAAATTTCGTAACAATAATTTTAAGCGACATTTTTATAAAAGGCGATTTAATTTTTCAAGATTTTAACACAAATTTATTATTAGATTTTCTATTCAATTCATTAAACAACCAAAAAATTTTCTATTTCAATTTAATTCTCTCAATTTTAATAAAAAACGAAAAAATTCGCACAGCATCAATCGATTACATTTTTTTATCATTAAAACACATAAACAACAAAAACGAAAAAATTCGTAAAATTTCCACCCAAATTTTTTCAAATCAAATGAAAATAATTTCCATATTAAAATTCGATAATAATTACGAAGAATTAAACAAAAACACACACAACATAAAATCATTAGAATTTATAAATAAAATTTTCTCTCAAGAAATGTATGACATAAAAGAACTAAAAATAAAAATCAAAATAAAACTAAGAAATTATCAATTAAATGGAATAAATTGGCTATTATTTTTAGGTTCTTATGGATTAGGATTAGCTCTATGTGATGACATGGGATTAGGAAAAACTATTCAAACTTTAGTTTGCATCGCTCAAGCGAGTATTGAATATAAAAAACTTAATAAAAAAAATCCAATTAGTTTAATCATTTGTCCAACAACATTAATTTTAAATTGGATTATGGAATGTAAAAAATTCTTCGATGAAAATGAAATTCAATTAAAAAATGTTGAAGATGTTAAAAATAATGTTAATTTTGTTAATAATTCTAATAAAATTATTATTTTTATTAGTAGCTATGAAAAAGCACGTGAAAATAATAGAGAATTTTTTACAAAAAATGATTTTTTTTATTTAGTTTTGGATGAAGCGCATATTATTAAAAATTCAATGACAAAAACATATCAAGCAATAAAAAAAATAAATTCCGAAAGGAGAATAATTTTAACTGGAACACCAATTCAAAATAATGTGATGGAATTGTGGAGTTTATTTAATTTTTTAATGCCCGGATTTTTAGGATCAGAAAATGATTTTGAAATAAAATATCACAAAAAAATGCATGATAACATTAAAAAATTAAATTTAGAAGAAAAATTCCAAGAAAACATTTTTCAAACGAGTTTAAGAGAAATTAAAAAACGAATTAAACCTTTTATTTTAAGAAGATTAAAAAGCGAAGTTCTTCAAGAATTGCCTGAAAAAATAATCGCTGATTATCCGTGTCAAATGACTGAATATCAACAAAAAATTTATGATAAAATTAATAATTTATATGAAAATCCCAAAAAAAAATCCATTTCTAATATTAATAATAAAAACACTCTTGCTTTAATTGATAAACTAAGAAAAATTTGTAATCATCCTTCTTTATTAGGAAATCAAATAGAAAATAATAATATCAACAACGAAAATTTCATTTTAAATAATTCAGGTAAATTCAATGCTTTAGAAGAACTTTTAATTTCATTAGGATTTGATAATAATAATAATAACAACAACAATTCAACAAATATTTACGAAAATAAAGTTTTAATTTTCACTCAATTTAAACAAATGATTTATTTAATTTCAACATTTCTCAAAAAAAAATTCCCTTCAATTTTAGTCATTCAACTAACAAGCGACGTTAAACCAAAAGAACGTTCAAACATAGTTTTAAAATTCAACAACGATCCAACAATAAACATTATGATTCTTACAACGAGCATTGGCGGATTAGGTTTGAATTTAACGGCTGCGAATATTGTTATTATGTATGATCATAATTGGAATCCCAGTAAAGATATGCAAGCGATTGATCGAGCGCATCGATTAGGACAGAAAAAAACTGTGAATGTTTATAGATTGATTACTGTGAATAGCATTGAAGAAAAATTAATTAATTTACAAACGTTTAAAACTTATATTGCGAATAATGTTGTTGATATTAATAAAATGGGTGAAAAAAAAATTAATACGGATAGTGTAATGATGAGTTTTGAAGAGTTTAGTAAAAATAAAATTGAAGAGGAAAAAAAAGGAAAAGTTAATAAGAAAAAAAAAATGGGAAAATTGGAAGAATTAATGAATGTTAATGAAGAAGAAGAAAAAGAAGAAGAAATGCAAATTGAATATTTGAAACATTTGATAGATAAAAATGAAAAAATTATTTAAATTTATTAAAAAAATTTAATTAATAATAAATTATTTTCACAAATTTTTTTATTAATTTTTTATTATTTTTTATTAATTTTTTATTAATTTTTTATCAATTTTTATTATTTTTTATTATAAATTAAAATGAATGAAAATTATTATAATAAATTTTTAAATAAAAATAATATTGAAATTTCTAATAATAAAATAGATTATAATAATAATGAAGAAGAATTTTCAAATTCTTTTCAACAACCTCCGAATATTTCAAACATAACGTTTGAAAATTTTATTAAACAAACAGGTCAAATGTTATCAAAAGATTTTAATTTAGTAAAACAATTAGAAAAAAAAAATAAAACTCCAAATAAAAATAAATTAAAATCAAAATACATTAATAAAAATATATTTAAAAATAATAATAATAATAAAAATAAAATTAATTCAAAAGAAAATAAAAAATTAAAAAATATTAAAAAAAAAGAATTTTATGAAGAAATTATTAAAGCTAATTCAAAAGCAATTAGAGAAGAAAATCCTTTTTTAGAAAATTATAATGATAATAAAAATAAATCAGATAATGAAATTTTTAGTTTAGAACCAAAAAAATTTTTAGAAGAAAATTTAAATCAAAACAATGAAATTAATTTACATTTATTTAATGAAATTGAAAATAAACGACAAATAATAGAAAAAAAACATAAAGAAATTATTAATAAAAATTTACCTGAAATTTTAAATGATTTAAATAAATTATTAAATGAAAATGAATTTTATTTTATTAAAAATAAATACGAAGATATTTTAAAAGAATATTCATAATTTTTAATAATATAAAAATTTAATTTAAATTAATTTTTTAAATCAATAAATTTAATTTTTTCACTATTATTATAAAAAATAAATAAAAAATAAATAAATTTTAATTAAAAATGTCATCTAAAGAAATTGATTCAGTTTACAATTATGTTTTAACAAAAGTAAAATCACCAGAATTTCGAAATCCAATCAAAGATTTTATTGATGAAAATTGTCAAATTTTTATTGATGTTTCAGAAAACACTTTTCAACAAGGAGCTTTATTTAATGAATTCACTCAATTAATAGACAATCTTTTAGAAAGTCTTTGCAAAGAAAATAACATCAGCGAAGAAATGTTTTTACTCGCTAGTAAAAAAGGTTTAGACGATGAAAAAAATAAAAAATATTTCGAACAATTAATTTCGTTTAATAATTATAATTATTTTAAATCAATGATGACTAAAAGAAACTATCAAATTATTAAAATGGTCGAAGAACAAATGGAAAAAAAAGGCGAAAAAAAAAAACAAACCGAAAAAGAAAAAAAAGAAAAAGAAGATCAAGAATTAAAACTCGCTTTAGAAATGAGTAAAGCTTTAGAAGATGAAAGAAGAAGAATTCAAATTATTGAAGATGAAGATTTAAAACGAGCAATTAAAATGAGCTTGATGGAACAAGAAAAAAAAAAAAGTAATAAAACTGATGATAATAATAATAATAATAAAAATAATGAAATTAATAATAATAATAATAATAATGATAATAAAAATAATAATGAAATTAAAAATAATATTAATAAAAAAAATAAAATTAATAATAATTCAAATATTTCTAATAGTAATATGACTTTAATGAATTCTGGCGATATTAATAAAAATGGCTCAGATCCAAATAAAAAACCAAGTGTTATTAAATCAAGCGGATTTGGATTTAATAAACAAATTCAACAATTAAATTCTGATTATGGATTGGATGATAATAATAATAATAATAATAAAAATAATAATAATAAACAATTTATGAATAAAGAAATTAATGTTAAAGAAAATTTCACAAATAAAAATATCAATAATGAAAGTAATTTATCTGATGCAAATCCGGCAGGAAATATAAAAAATTATCCAAATCTTCCTACTTATAGTGAATATGATAGTAATTTTGAAGATACTTTAACAAATTTCCATAATAATAATAACAATAAAAATAATAATAATAATTTAAATCCTTTAAATAATAATAATAATAATTTTTCAATCAATAATAAAGATAATAATAATACTTATACAAATGATAATAATGCAATTAATACTCCTTCTAATAATAATAATAATAATAATAATAATTATAATAATAATAATAATAATGAAAGATTAAATTATCCAACTAATAATAAACCAGAAATTAATTTAAATAGCAATAATGTTGCTACTAATATAAAAATTAATAATCAAATTGCTAAAGATATTCCAATTAAAAATGAAAATAATAATAATAATGAAAATAATAATAATAATAACATAAATAGAATAAATTTAGTAAGACCTCAACAAGAAAAACCAAAAGAAAATATTATTAAACCCCAAATTAAAAATAATAATAATAATAATAATATAATTGAAAATAATAATAATAATTCTCCTTTTGATGATTTAATGGAAAATGAAGAAGAAAATAAAAAAAATAACATTCAAGGTGGTCAAGCTGATTTTAATTTAAATAACAATAATAATAATAATAATATAAAAGCTTCAGACATTATTAAAAAAAATAACAATAATGACAATAATAATAATAATAATAATAATAATTTCATAAATAATTCAAATAATTTCATTAATCCAAACGAACCAAAAAAAAATACTTTTATTTCTCAAAAAGATTTGAATCCAATTAAAAAAAAAGAAGGTGAATTTTTAATGAATTCTTTCAATAATAATAGCAACAATAATTTCAGTAAAAATAATAGTTCATTAGATCAATATACAAAAAAAACATCTGCAGTTGTTGAAGATGAAAAAGACAATGAATTAGAAAATAAAATAAAAGAAGTTGAAAAAGAAAAAGAAATGAAAATGAAAGAATATCGAGAACAAATATTAAAAATGAAACGAGAAGAAAGACAAAAAAAAGCAGAAGAAACTTTAAATGAAGAAGAATTAAAAAGATTAGAAAATAAAAAAAGATTAGCAGAAAGATTAAAAAATAAAATGAATCTTAAAAAATAATTTATTATTATTATTATAAATATTAATTTTATTATTTTATATATAAAAAATTTAATAATTATTTTATTTATATCATAAAAATAATAATTTAAATAAATTTTTATATTTAATTAAAAAATAATGTCGCAAATTTCATTAATAAAATCAAATAAAATAAGAACAAAATTATTAATTTTTATTTCAAATGAATTGAATTTAATAAACAAAAGAAATAAATTATTAATTAATAGCAAACTTCCTTCAACTAAAAATTTTGAATTCACAATTTTAGAAAGAAATATTATTAAAAATAATGACATTCAATACAAAATTCATAATAATAAAAAAAATTATAATTCAGTTCCAAAAAAATATTTTTTTGATGAAAAAACAAACACTAATAATATTAGTAAAGAACATGAAATTTTTATTTCTCCAATTAAAAAAACACAAAAAATTGAAATTTCAAAAAATAAAAATTTATTATTATTAACTAATGATGATTTAATTAATAATAATTTAAATAATTCTAATGTAAATAATAATTCTGTTATTTATGAAAATAATAATAAAGAAATCGATAAAGAAAAAATGACGCAAAATATTAAAATTTTAAGAAAATTTTGTTTTACTTTAAAAAAAAGAAAATTAAATTACGTTAGCTGTAAATCAATGAGAAATAAAAGCGATATTATCAGAAGAAAAAAATACAGTAGAAAAAATAATAATATTTGTAGCTCGACTTGTGTGAATGTTTTAAAAGAAAATTTAATAAAAGTAAATTATATTAATAGTATTGTAGCAACTGAAAATGATAAATCAATAGATAATATTGATATAAATGATGATAAATTAGTTTTTCATAATAAAAAAAAAAAGAAAAAAAGTAATTATTTTAATTTATATCATAATGAAGATAATAATAATAATGATTTTATGAATGCAAATAATATAATAAAATTAATGCAATTGTGAATTTTGTATATAATAGATATTTTAAATTATTTAAGACTATAATAAATTATATGTTTAATTATATATTTTTATATTTCATTGGTTTAAAATTAATATAAATTTATTTATAAATTTAAATAACTATTAATAAAAATTGTAATATATTTTAATTATATATTTAAAAAGATATATATTATTTTAATTCATTAATTTATAAACATAAAAATCTATTAAAAAATATATTATTATTATTGGGGATTGGGGATTGGGGATTGGGGATTGGGGATTGGG
>JAEEGL013428875.1_pt1 | contig 11583 bp, 11 predicted proteins | sample 9134231 | NCBI WGS metagenome assembly JAEEGL01 (sample SAMN16246548, study PRJNA631951) | gut metagenome | biome: gut microbiome; feature: rumen; material: fiber-attached | host: Bos | place: Iran: Karaj | collected 2018-10 | reverse complement strand
GGAACACCTGCATAGTCAAGGAGCTCCGCCTCAAGCCATTCGTCCATGCGGTAGCTGCTGCCGAGATACTTGCTGCTGTTGCCGAAGGAGAAGGTGTCGTGCTCGGGGTCGGGGTAAACGGTCTCGCCGATATCGGTTTCGCTGTTTTCAAAGTTGTAGCCGTTCTCTGCGGCGAAGTGATGCGCCGCAGAGCCCGGCTCGCCGAGAATCGTTTTGAGCTGCGGGCATCGGTCGGCAAAAGCGCTGTCGATCGCCGTGCAGCTCGGCGGAATCTCCACCTCTGTCAGCGCCGGGCAGTTGACAAAGGTCGACTGCTTCAGCTTGGTGATCGCAGCCTCGCAGCGAACCGATTGCAGCGATTCGCAGTAGAAGAAGGCATACGGCGCGACCGATTTGATCTCCGCGGGAATGGTGACGGCATACTCCTGCCCCTGATACAGGCAGAGAATGCCGTCGCCGACCGTGACAAAATCGCCCTTGTCGGCAAGCCATTTTGTGCAGCCCCAGAACGAGCTGCCGTAGATCTCGATCACAGAATCGGGAATTTGCAGACCCTCCGGCGTCAGGCTCTCGCAGTCCGCAAAGCAGGATTTCCCAATGGTGACCAGCTTGTCCGGCAGTGTGACCCGCTCCAGATTTTTGCAGCTCTGAAAGCAGCAATCGTCCAACACCGTTATATTCTCCGGAATGACAATTTCCTCCAGTGCAGTGTAAGAAAAGGTACCGTTACAGAGGTCATGCACGGACGCAGGCAGCTCGATCTGCCGCAGGGAGGTGCAGTGCTCAAAGCATCCGTTGCCAAGAAGGACGCAGTTTTCGGGCATCGTGACCTCCGTCAGCGATTCGCAGTAGGAAAACAAATTGAGATGCAGAATAGAAAGCATCGGCGGCAAATGGACGGACCGCAGCCCGGTTTGCTCGAAGCATCCCGCTTCTAGGAATTGGACACTATCGGGAAACTCGATCTCCTCCAGCGCCGCGCATTTTGAAAACGCAAATTCGCCGATGTATGTGAGGGTTTCGGGGAGCTGCACCTGAGAGAGGTTCTCACATGCGATGAATGCTTCTGACGCGATCCGTGTCACGCCCTCCCCGATCACGACCGACCGGATATCCGCACGGAGCTCCTCCCACGGGCGGTTATAGTCGCAGTCCATATTGCCCGTGCCGGAAACAGTCAGCATGCCGTCCTCAAACGTCCATGTCAGTTTTTCGCCGCATGTGCCCGAATGGCTGACAGCGCCGGTGACCGGCATCCGGCAGAGCGTGCACGCAAAGACTGCCGCCGTCAGCAACGAAAACAGCTTTTTCATGTGATGTCCCTCCGTTCGGATTCCGCAAAGCGAAGAAGAGACGGAACAACCAATCATTTCTCATTCCTCACTTCTCACTTCTCATTTTCCGTCAGAGCTTTTCGATCTCCGCCAGCAGGGCGGAGACGATTTCCTCCTCGGGGACCTTGCGCAGAATCTGCTCGCCCTTGAAGAGCACTGCGCAGCCGTCGCCGCCCGCAATGCCGATATCGGCTTCGCGCGCCTCGCCGGGACCGTTGACGACGCAGCCCATGACCGCGACCTTGATATTTTTCGTGCAGCCACGCAGCGCCTCCTCGACCTTTTGCGCCGTGCCGATCAGGTCGATGCGGGTGCGTCCGCAGGTCGGGCAGGAGACGAGCTGCACGCCCTCTCTGCGCCCGATTGCCTTTAAGATATCCTGTGCGGCATAGATTTCCCGCACCGGGTCGGCGGTCAGCGAGACGCGGATGGTCTCACCGATGCCGTCGCAGAGCAGCGAGCCGATGCCCGCCGCCGATTTGATCAGCCCCATGCGCTCCGTGCCCGCCTCGGTCACGCCGAGGTGTAGCGGATAATTGCACTGCTCCGCGGCAAGGCGGTAGCAGGCGATCATATTTCTGACGTCGGAGGACTTGATCGAAATGACAATCTCGCGGAAATCAAACTGCTCGAGCAGCCTCGCGTGATTCAGCGCGGATTCGACCAGTGCCTGCGGGGTCGGTCCGCCGTATTTGGCGCGGAGCTCCTTTTCGAGCGAGCCTGAGTTCACGCCGATGCGGATGGGGATGTTCTTCTCGCGGCATTTGTCCGCGACCGCCTTGACGCGGTCCATATCGCCGATGTTGCCGGGGTTGATGCGGATCTTGTCGATGCCGGCGTCGGCGGCGGCGAGCGCGAGGCGGTAGTCAAAGTGGATATCGGCGACCAGCGGGATATGCACAGCCTCTTTGATCGCCGGAATCAGCGCGACCGCGTCCTTGTCGGGGATCGCCGCACGGACGATCTCGCAGCCGGCGGCTTCGAGTGCCTTTGCCTGTGCGACAGAGCCTGCAATGTCGTCCGAGCGGGTGTTGAGCATGGACTGAATATAGATGTGCTGCCCGTCGAGCAGGCAGTCACCGACCTTGACCGGATGCAGATTTCTCATAGCGTTCCGTCCTTTCGTAACTCTCAATTTCAGAAAAGCGCTTTTTGTATGCGGAATATTGTGCTGTGCGAAAAGAATAAAGAAAAAAGAATAACGAATAAAGAATAATAGCGGTGTCCGCTTGCGCGGACGGATTTAGGGTGTGTTGACACGAAGCCTAACGCACGTCTTTTTGGCTGATTTTGCCCCGTTCGTCGTTATAAATCCTTGCCGGGCGCATGTTCCGCATAGCGGAACTGCGCAGTTTGCCTGCAAACATGCGACAGCCCACCTGCGGATTTTTGCCTTGAACGGAACAAAATCATCTCAAAAATCCGCACATTATTATAGTGTCAACACACCCTAGAAGGCGAAGAAAGCTCTAAGCTCCGGCGGACTGCCGATTCAGCCAAAAGCGAAGGTGACGGAACAATTCCTCACTCCTCACTTCTCACTACTAACTGAACCTTCTTCCTCCTCCCTCACTTTTCGCGGCATCGTTCAAAAAACGGTCTTTTGTTATGCATTCACTTCATTTCCGAGTGAGTAGGATGCGCCTCTGTGCGCGGAGCAGCTGCCGTACAGCAGCTCGTGGCGTCTGCCGGCATCATCCGTATAGATCAGCTGCACGTCGCCGAAATACCCCTGTCCGGTCGAATATTCGCGGTACAGCAGATGCGCGTCCTCGTACTCCGTGTCCGTTTCATCGTCGAAGCCGAAATCCTCGAAGAATCTCCGCTCCGTGACGGTCTCGGGGAAAACCTCGTGCAGCCGGCAGAGCGGCACCGTGTGCAGCACCGATACCAGAATGAACGCCGAATAGCCGTCCGCCCAGAGGACCTCATCGAACCGGCACAGCACGGCGCAGGCTTTCCGGATATCCTCCGGGCTTGCCACGGAATCCCAGCCGTTGTAGAACATCTGCCACGGCTCGTAGAGATTGGTGAACACAGCGCCCGGTTCTTCGTCAAAGGGCTTTTTGACCCGAAGGATGCGCTGTGCTCCGACCGTCGGCTGCACATTTCTGTCCGACCATTTGCGCTCGCTGATCGGCTTTGACAGCTCGTCCTCATCAAACACCGCCCATTCCATGTGATAGGCTTGGGTTTGGACACCGGCGGATTCGACCAGACTGCGGTATTGATGATCCGTCGTGATCCGCTGTTGGCAGCAGGAGCATAAAAAGTTCATGGCATTCTCTCCGTTTCAGAAGTGTGCGTCGGTATTGTCCAGATCGCGGTTCGGCTCGGGCAGCCACAGAACATGTCCGCGGTATTTCACGAGCCAGACCGCTCGGGAGAGCCCTGTGCCCGGGCGTGCCATGAGCGTATATTTGCCGTCGGGGAGATAGAACACCAGATAGCTGCGCACGATGTGGAGGAGATTGTCGTCCACGTCATACAGATGACTGATCGGGACACGCGCGGCGACGGCAGTTTCGTCGATCTGCCGCCAGAGGGTGCGTGAATACAGGCGCGAAGCGATCAGCACGGCACTGGGCAGCATGAAGATCAGTCCGACCGGGCGCAGAAAGCTGAGCGCACTCCAGAACACGACCGGCATGGAGAGCACGAACACGACAATGGTGAGAAACTCGCCGACCGAAATCTCTCTGGCGGCATATTCCGCAACCGCCTCGGGCAGCCCCTCCGGGAGCGGCTCCCACAGCGGCTGCTCTGCCTCGGTGATCATCTGGTGATCCTTCATCGTCAGGTGATGCTCCCAGAGAAAGCAGCCGATGAGCTCGGCAGCGGGGAGCCCGAAAATCGCCAGATAATACGAGGAGACCTCCCATTGCCCCATCAGCGCAACGATCGTCACAATCCAGATCGTTGCCATCAGGATATAATACGGGTAGTGCTTTCCCCCGAAGGGACATGACAGCTTCAGCCAGATCATCGGAAATCCTCCCTGTCGCCGTAGAAGGGAAGCCACATGACCATGCCGTGCCAGCGCACGAGCGTGATCGCGCGGGCTCTGCCGTCGCCGGATTCGGCATGCAGCACATAGCGCCCGTCGGGCAGATAGAACACGATGTAGCTCTCGACCCATGTTCTGCCGTGCTTGCCGTGGTGCGTGACATCATACATGTGGTCGATCGGCACGGTCGTATAGACGGCGGTCTCGTCGATGTAATTCCATCTCGAGCGCATCAGGTAGTCAAACAGAATGATGACCGCGGTGACGATGCCGACCGTCAGCATCGCGCTGTAATTGGGCTCGCCGCGCTTGGGGGACAGGAATGCCAGCATGAAGATCGCACCGATGATCATGATGCTGACCATGCGGGAGGTAAATCTGTTTTTTCTTGCGCGTACTCCTTCGATCAGATCGGGCGTTGCGGGCAGCCAGAGCGGGAGCTCGGTGCTCTCGATCACGCGGCGCTCCTCGTCCGTGAGCAGATGCTCCAGCCAGAAGAACACGGCGAGCACGACCAGCGGCAGCCCGATTGACGCGAGGATGACAACGAACGTGGAAGAGCCGGAAAACGTGCTGCCCATCAGTGCGATCAGCGCAACGATCATGGCGACGATGCCGGGGTAGGTCTTGCCGCCGAACGGGCAGGAATATTTGAGAAAGAACATAGTTTTCCTCCGTGAATGAAAGTGGGATGGGAAGGTGCTCAGGTGCCCGGCGGCAGCAGGCGCATCCTGCCGCGGAAGCGCACGATCCGCACGCACTTGAGCTTGTATTCGCCGATGTTGAACACATAGCGCCCGTCCGGCAGATAGCACACCTGATAGTAGTCGGTGTATTTCCCGGTCTTTGTGGTGTGCGTGCGGGAAAAGCAGTGGTCGACCGGAATCTCCGCGACCTCCGCGCTTTCGTCGATGCAGTGCCAGAAGCTCCAGAGATAATAATAGACCGCAAAGCCGACCGCCGCGATGCCGCCGAGAAAGAGCGCGGCATAGAGCAGTGCGGGCGTGAAGCCGTCGCTTATCCCGTGGAGCAGGAACGCAAAGCCGAAAACGCCGATCACGATCAGCGCACCGTTTTTGATGCCGCTCTGTGTGCTCTGCAGGCGGTGCAGGTCGCGCTCCGGGATCGGCAGCCACGCGACCGGGTCGGCATTGGCGATCTTCTCGCGCTCCTCGTCTGTTTTGGTGTGCAGCGTGAGAAAGGCGGTCAGCCAGATGATCAGCAGAATCCCGAATATGACGGAGAGGATCAGCGTCAGGGAGGGCAGCCGCACCGGGTCACCCTGCACAAGCCCGATGCCCAGCATCGCATACACGGCAGCAGCCGGCAGGACCAGCATCGGACCGTAGATCAGCCCGTGCCGCCCCTGAAAGAGGTTGGCGAATGTGAATTTCCAGCGCTTCATCTCTGGAAAATCTTCATAATGTCCTGGAACGTAATGGCGATCATCAGAATCATCAGCGCGGAGAGCCCGACGAAGTGAATCATGCCCTCGACCTTTGCGGGAATCTGCTTGCGGCGGATCGCCTCAATGATGAGGAACACGAGCCGCCCGCCGTCGAGCGCCGGGAAGGGGATCAGGTTGAAGATACCGACATTGACCGTGATGAAGCTCATCAGGTCGAGCAGGGTCATCGCAGCCTCGCGGAAGCTCTGGGTCTGCTGCACCACCTCGGCAGTCGTGTCGACGATGCCGACCACGCCGGAAAGATCGTGAAAGCCGTATTTGCCGCGGATCAGGTCGATCAGCGAGATCCAGATCAGGCGCGCGGTCGAGACGAAATTGCGGCAGCTGTAGCTGAGCACCGCCCCGAAGGTCTTGTGCTGCCCGTAGACGTAGAAATCGAGCATGCCGCCGGTCTCCGCGTCGCGGAAGGCGACGTTGTTGAGCGTGATCTCCTGTCCGCCGCGCTCGACCACGACCGTGAAGGTCTCTGCGTCGTCATTCTGCAGCGCATAGGAGATATCGGTCGCGGTGTAGATTCTGAGCCCGTTGATCGAGACAAAGCGGTCGTCGGGCTGAAGCCACTGGTCGGAGCTCGCGATATCCTCGCCCGCGGCGTTGGTGTGGAATTCAGCGATCGTGGTCGTCGTGATCGCCGTGTCGATGCAGCAGACCGCGATGATCAGCACGAAGCCGAGAATCAGGTTCATGACGGCGCCCGCGACGGTGACGAGCATCCGCTTCCAGACAGCCTGCTTCCGGAAGGCTCTGGGATCGTCGCTGTTTTCGTCCTCGCCCTCCATTGCGCAGTAGCCGCCGATGGGCAGGGCACGGAGGGAATATTTGGTCTCGCCCTTCTGCTTCGAGAAAATGGCGGGACCCATGCCGATCGAAAATTCCAGCACGCGGATGCCGCATTTTTTCGCGACAAAGAAATGCCCCCACTCGTGTATCATGATGATGACGCCGAAGCAGAGGATGGCGATGAGAACCGTAACCAGAGTCATGTCAGAGAATTGCTCCTTTCAAAGCATAGCAGATCGGATGTTCAGAAAAATGCCCGCTGCGGTCAGTACCGGAAAATCAGCAGAATGCCGACCGCGTTGATCGCGAGGTTGGCGCAGCCGTGCACGAGCCAGCTCGCCTTGACGCTGTCATAGCGGCTGCACACCGACTGCAGAAACAGCGCAGCGACAAACAGCAGCCCGATGCACAGGATCAGCATCGGCAGGCTGAGCCAGCTGTCGACAATCCCGAGGTGATAGACCGCGAACAGCAGCGCGCTGCAAACGACGCCCGTCTTCGGGCAGCCCGCACGCCGGAAGCTCTCGGTGAGAAAGCCCCGGAAGAACGCCTCCTCGAGAAAGGAATTGCACAGCGCGATGTAAGCGAAGACAAACAAGCAGTTTTCCTTCGTGAGCTGCTCCTTTGCCATGAGGTTCTGCCGGATTGTCGGCAGATCGAGATGCCCCCTGACCAGCAGGAAACCAAGCAGCACCGCAGGAATCACTGCGATCATCACCGCGATCAGCTTTCCGGCTTTTTTCAGCGGGTTGAAGCGAATGCTTTCGCGCAGCCCGGTTTTGGTGACCGCACAGCCGATGCCGATCAGCAGCACGGTCAGCGTGAGCTTGATCAGGCTTTTCAGCCAGTAGCCGGGCTGCAGCACCTGCTCGGTCACGATCATGCAGCCAAGGAAGATCACCCCGGCGCATGATGCGTAAATCAGCGGCTTTTTATCGTTCTTTTCCATTGCGCGGTCACCCCGCGATCGCATTTGCGACGTATTCGCGCGCAGCACGGTCTGCCTTCACGACGTCCTCATAGCAGGTGAGCGGCGTGACGGGCAGAGCACCGATCGCGCCGGTGACCAGCTCACCGATGCGCAGGAAGGAGATCTTCCGCGCAAGGAACGCTGCGACTGCAGCTTCATTTGCACCGTTTGCAACAACCGGCGCCGTGCCGCCCAGCTCGCTTGCACGGATGCACGCGGTCAGGCAGTCGAAGGTGTCGTAGTCGGGCTTTGCGAAGGTCAGTGTGCCGTAATCGGTCAGCGAGAGCGGCTTGGTGGGGCAGGGGAGCCGCTCGGGGTAGCACAGTGCATACTGGATCGGGATCTTCATATCCGGCACGCCCATCTGCCCGATGACCGAATCGTCCTGATAGACGACCGCCGAGTGCAGCACGCTCTGCCGGTGCACGACGATCTCGATCTGATCGGGCGTGAGGCCAAAGAGCCATCGTGCCTCGATGAATTCGAGCCCCTTGTTCATCAGCGTCGCCGAGTCGATCGTGATCTTGTTGCCCATGCTCCAGTTCGGGTGCTTCAGAGCGTCCTCGACGGCGATATGCTGCAAATCGGCTTTGGTTTTGCCGAAGAACGGACCGCCCGAAGCCGTCAGGATGATCTTCTTGAGCTGGGCGCGCTTGTTGCCCTGCAGGCACTGGAAAATCGCGGAGTGCTCGCTGTCGACCGGATAGATCGGCACGCCGTTCTGTGCGGCGGCGTCCATCACCAGCGCACCGCCCGCGACGAGCGTTTCCTTGTTCGCGAGGGCGATGGGCTTCTTCGCGGCGATCGCGGCGAGGGTCGGCTTTAAGCCCACCATGCCGACCACGGAATTGAGCAGGGTTTCGGTGCTTTCGTGCTGCGCGATCTCGCAGAGACCGTCCGTTCCTGCCAAAAGGCGGCAGCCAAGACCGGCTGCCGCTTCCTTGAGTGCGGGATAACGGGATTCGTCTGCGATGCACAGCAGCTCCGGGTGAAGCGTTCTTGCCTGCTTCACCAGCTCGTCGACGCGGGTGTTGGCAGCGAGCGCCGTCACACGGATGCCGTGCATCTGTGCGACCTCGATCGCCTGTGTGCCGATGCTGCCCGTCGAGCCGAGAATTGCAGTGCTGCCTGTCATAACAGTTCTCCTTTTCTCGAATATGTATTCGTCAGATGATCTTCACAATGTTGAAAAAGCTGGTCGACTGCACATAGGCGCAGAAGAAGGGCAGCACGAGCAGCACGCTGTCGAAACGGTCGAGCAGCCCGCCGTGCCCCGGCATGATATTGCCGAAATCCTTGATTTCGAGCTGACGCTTGAGCACCGATGCCGAAAGGTCGCCGAGCGTACCCAGCGCCGCGCACGCCATGCCCATGACGACGCTGGAGACCCAGCTCACCGAGAGCGCCGTGCCGTTTGCCTTGCAGACCGCGCTGTAGATCAGATTGAACAGCAGGAAGAAGATCACGTTGATGATGATGCCGCCGACAAAGCCCTCGACGGTCTTTTTGGGGCTGATGTTCGGGCAGAGCTTGTGCCGCCCCATCGAGCTGCCGACGAAATAGGCGCCGGTATCGGCGATCCACGCGCCGCCCAGTGCGAGCACGAGATAGGCGAGCCCGTGCTGCTCGTGCGTGTTGTTCAGCGTGACGGCGGAAGCCATCGGGACCGCGATGAGCAGCATGCCCGCAATGATCGTGAAAAAGCTCTTCTGCGACATCTTCATCTGGTGGCGCACATAGTCAAAGAGCACGAGCACAACGCAGATCACGCTGAACATCAGGCGGAAGCGGGAGCGCAGACCGTCCGTCAGGAGCGGGAGCCCTGCGGCAAGCGCGATCGCGCCGATCGCGGAGATGCGGTAGCGGAACAGGCTGTTGACGCGGAGATATTCAACCATCAGGACTGCTGCGACAATGCCTGCAGCAATCGGGAATGCAATCGTATTGTGCAGAAAGAGCACGAGCAGTGCGATGACCGCACCGACCACGCCGGAAATAATTCGAGTTGCCATGTTTTTGTCAGCGGTGCTGAGTGTTACAGCGCCGCACTCCTTTCATTTGGGATATGCGGGAGCGGCTCAGAGACCGCCGAAGCGTCTGGTGCGCTTTGCAAATTCTATGATCGCCTTGTCCAGCTCCTTGGAATCGAAATCGGGCCAGAGCGTGTCGCAGAAGTAGAATTCCGCGTAGGCACACTGCCACAGCAGAAAATTGGAGATGCGCTGTTCGCCGCCCGGTCGGATCAGCAGATCGACGTCGGGCATCTCGTGGGTATACAGATGCTGTGCGAGCAGCTCCTCCGTGATATCCTCCGGTTCAAGCTCGCCCTTTTTGACCAGCTGTGCGAGCTCCTGCGCCGCGTGTGCGATCTCCCGTCTGGAGCCGTAGTTTGCGGCAAGCCCGACGGTCATGACCTCGAAGTCGTCGGTATCCTTCTGGATATCCTCGAACTGCTTCATGAGGTCGGGCTCAAAGCCCGTCTCGTCGCCGAGCAGCACAAAGCGCGTCCGCAGATCAAAATGATTGTAGGCGTCCTTCAGATACTTGCGCATGAGGTTCATGATGCCGTGCACCTCGTCGTCCGGACGTCTCCAGTTCTCCGTCGAGAAGGCATAGAACGAAATATACTTGATGCCGATTGCATGGGCATACTCCAGCAGCCTGCGGAAGGTCCGCGCGCCCTGTACATGTCCGTAGCCGCGGGGCATGCCGCGCTTTTTCGCCCATCTGCCGTTGCCGTCCATCACGATCGCGATATGGCGCGGCAGCATTTCCTTCGGTACGGGCGGTTCGATCGGTTTGTTCGCCATGCTGTGTGCGGCTCCTTCCTCAGAGACTCATGATTTCCTTTTCCTTTTCCGCGACGGCTTTTTCGACCTCTTCGATGTAGCGGTCGGTCAGCTTCTGTACCTTCTTCTCCGCCTCGTTCATGTCGTCCTCGGTGATCGCGGAGTCCTTTTTCATCTTCTTGAAGCTGTCCATCAGGTCTCTGCGGACATTGCGCACAGCGACCTTCGCCTCCTCGCCGTACTTCTTGACGGTCTTGGCGAGCTCCTTTCTGCGGTCCTCGGTCGGCTGCGGGAATGCCAGCCGGATGGTCTTGCCGTCGTCGGTCGGAGTAATGCCGAGGTCGGAGGCAAGAATTGCCTTGGAAATGGTGCGGATGGTCGAGGGGTCATAGGGTGTAATCAGCAGATTTCTGCCCTCAGAGACCGCGACGTTTGCGAGCTGGTTGATCGGGGTCGGCGCGCCGTAGTAGTCGACCGGGATCTTGTCGAGCACGGCGGGGTTTGCTCTGCCTGCGCGGATGGTGGAAAACTCACTGCGGAGATGGTCCAGAACCTTCTTCATCTGCTTTTCGGCAGCATCGAGCTTTGCTTTCATCATTTCATTCATAACAGTCACTCCGTTTCGTATCAGATATAGGATATGCCGGGATCATCCGGGTTATTCGGGGATCACGAGGGTACCGAGCTTCTCGCCCATGCAGGCGTCGAAGATATTGTCCGGTCTGGAGAGGTCGAAGACCAGCATGGTCATGCCGTTGTCACGGCAGAGCGCCGCGGCAGTCGAATCCATGACGCCGAGCTGCGAATTGACGACCTCGGTGAAGGTGAGCTTCTCGTACTTGACAGCATCGGGGTATTTGTTCGGGTCCTTGTTGTAGACGCCGTCGACCATCGTTGCTTTCATGAGGATATCCGCCTCAATCTCGGCAGCACGGAGCGCCGCAGCGGTATCGGTCGAGAAGAAGGGGTTGCCCGTGCCGCAGCCGAAGATGACGACTCTGCCCTTTTCAAAGTGGCGGATGGCGCGGTTGCGGATATAGGGCTCTGCGAATTTGGTCATCGTGATGGCGGTCTGCACGCGCACCTCGCAGCCCAGATGCTCGAGCGCATCAGCTAGGGCAAGTGCGTTCATGGCGGTGGCGAGCATGCCGATGTGGTCGGCTCTGGTGCGGTCCATCGCACCGGAGGAACGCCCGCGCCAGAAGTTGCCGCCGCCGACGACGATGCCGATCTGC
>JAEEGL012927149.1_pt1 | contig 11583 bp, 10 predicted proteins | sample 9134231 | NCBI WGS metagenome assembly JAEEGL01 (sample SAMN16246548, study PRJNA631951) | gut metagenome | biome: gut microbiome; feature: rumen; material: fiber-attached | host: Bos | place: Iran: Karaj | collected 2018-10 | reverse complement strand
CGAGAAGGAGTGCAATCCGCTCGCGGGCCGTCAGCTTGCCCTTGGCATGCTGGGCCTCGATACGTTTCTCCCCGCCGCCGAGCCGGGCCTTCGCCCGCCGCTCGACCAGCTTCTGGATGTTGTCAGTCTGAATGCTCATATCGATACTGTGCTTTTTAATTTTGCAAATATAACGATTCTTCTCCGGTTTTCCAATCCGGGATAAAAATAATAGTCGAAAGTACGATTATCAAACTTTTATTATTATTTTTGTAGTTAAAGACATTTTTTCGTGATATCCGGAACTGTTCCAACTGTCCTTGCAGGGATCGCTATGGGCAAGATTGCCTTGTCGTCCTGCATCCTAACCGCTGTTTTAGTGGCAATCTATGTGCTGCTGACAGCCGGTCTCCATAAGTTTGCCCGGAAATCAGTGGCGTTCCATCTGATCGGCTCCGTGCTCACGGTTCTGCTCCTCGTACAGTCTTTCATGTTCTTCGGAATCGGTGCAGTCCGTGGGATGGGGCGTTCCATGTTGGAGAGTGGCGGGGAAACGGCCGAGGTTTTCGTTGAAAAAGTTCGTTCTCTGCCTTTGCCCGAATCCGTCCGGACTCGTATTTCCCAGGAGAGTGACAAATCCGCCGATGCCATTTCGGACCGGGTTGACTCCCTGCAGAAGCAGATTCGTTCCTATCGATGGCAACGCATCGGATGGATGGCGGCGTTCGAGGTGGCCGCGGTCTTGCTTGCCTGGCTCTTGATGCCAAAGGGTCGCCCGGCTCCCGCCCCCAAAGTCGTGTCTTACGATGACTTCTAGACAGAAATGATTATACACTACTGATTGATTAATAACCAATAAAATAATAAAAACATGGCCAATCATCTTATCATCGGACTCGGCGGGACAGGAGGAAAGGTCCTGAGAGAAATGCGGAAACGCGTTTATGAAGAGTTCCGGAGCAACGATCCCGGACACGGGATTTATCTGGAGTATCTGTATGTCGATTCTTCCCGGGATGACCTTGAGGACAGGACCGGATGGAAAGTTCTGGGAAAGAGCGTTCATCTGGGAAATAACCAGAAGGTGAACATCAACGGGATCAGCGAGGAGGTTTTCCGGAATATCAACATGTATCCGGGAATGCAGGCTTTCATGAACGAGCAGGACGTCGAGGCGTTCAACTCCGGAAAGTTGCGTGAATTGATGGCGTCAGGCATCGGCAGCCAGCGCCGTCGCTTGGGACGGATCTTGTTTGCGAACAACTTGAGCGACAAGAACAATGCCAGCAACTTTGATGCGATGTTGAAATCTGCCGTAGGCCGTCTTCAGGGCCTCAGCCACGATCAAGACGTGACGTTCCACATCTGTGCAGGCCTGGCCGGCGGAACGGGCTCAGGTTCCATCATAGATGCCATCGCCCAGATCAACTTCAGTTTTCCGTATGACCCTTCGTCCAAGCGTTACCGGGTGCTGCTCTATCTGTATGCCCCTGAGGCCGACCTGGTGGAGCCCAAGCACGACAGCGGTTACTATCAGGCGAACGGCTATGCCGCCTTGCAAGAACTGAACGCCCTCAGTCTTGGCATTTACCGCCCCGTAGACGTCACCGGCCTGAAAGACAACTATACCGGTCAAGTGCGCCGTGACGACCAGAAGGAGCATACTTTCGAGCTCGCCTACCTCTATACCAATACCAATGAATCCGGGAAGATCCTCGAGATCGGCCAGCAATTGCCCGCTTCCGTCGCGGATTTCCTTTTCCAGTCCATCGTGGTCAGTGAGATTTCGGGAGACAAGGGGCAGATGAAGCGCCTTGTCACCTGCGAGAACGACGGTGCGAACCCCGAAAAGAACCAGGCCGGGGGCAGCGTACGCAGCCGCCGTTTCATGTCGTTCGGCATCAAGCGTATTGAGTATCCCGAGAACGAGATCCGGGAATTCGTGACTTACACGTATGCCACCCAGGCCGCCCTTCAGCTGGTCTACAATTTCTGGCAAGACGGAATCGGCTATGGCGAGCGCCCTGCCGAGGAAGTCGGCGTAGGTTATCTTTCTGAGATCAAGGACAAAAGGAACCGGGAGTCGCTCCTCCTCTCCAATCCTTATCTGATCCTTTCTAAACCGATCATCGAGACGAAAGAGTCCGGCCGGTGGAAGGAATTGGACGAGACCTTTGAGTCGAGGACCCAGGAAGATTACAACGATATCGTCAATGGCGTAACCGATAAGAAGCTTTGGATATCCGAGCTTCGGAAACTATGCGCCGATTATTTCGACAACAATTTCCGCGTACACGGAGTCAAGAAGTTTTATGAGATCCAGCGCAAGGAAAAGGGTGCATATGCAAAGCATATCCGCACGCATATCGAAAAGAAACTCTTCGATGAGTGGGCCGGAGGTGGAACGGAATCCAAGAGCATCCTCGAAGTTGAAAAGTATACGGAGATACTGCTCCATGACTGCCAGGACAGGATCGGCGCGTTCAACAAGCAGATAGCCAACCTGGAACAGGAGTTCGATTCGAAGAATACCGAGATCAAGGTCATCAATAACGAGTGGGACGGGATCACCTGGCTCCGGGATGCGATTACGGGTGCATCCAAGAAGGTCCTCGGTAAATACCGGACCGCCCGTTGCGCCCAGATGCAGATCGGAGCGCGGATTGAAGGATACCGCTATGCCGTGGAACTGATGCAGGCGATCATCATGGAGCTGACAAGCATGCTGGAAGGCATCCGTTCTTTCAAGAAGGAACTGATCTCCATCGCAGAGGAAGCTGTCGCCGAGGCGGATTCCAAGTGCCGTACCGATGAAATCTCCGATGGCGAGAATGTTAAGCAGTACGATCCCGACAAGGTCAGGAAGCTGTCCAAGATGTATGCCTCCAACATAGATTATCAGAGCGGGAATGCCACCAGCATCCGCAAACGGATGATCGATGGACTCGGCGAGGACGGCGAGCATTCCTTTGCCAACCTGTTCAAGAATACGGATCGTGAAACGGCCGTGGACATTATCCTGGACATCAGCCGCGAGAATGCGGAGAATGCAATGGAGGAGACTGCGAAATCGGACGTCACCTGCAAGCTGATCCGTGTGAATCTCCTCGAGAAGCTCAGCCAGGAATACAACACGGAAGAGAAACTGGAGCGTTTTGTCGCGCAGATTGCCCAGTCCGCGAGCACGTATGTCCAGATGGACGCCACCGAAAAGAGCAAGGTCATCGGTACGAACGACGGCAGCATGCAGAGCATGCTCCAGGTCTCCATCCCCAAGGGGGACGAGAACACGGATGGTTTCCGGAAGAAACTCATCGAGGCGTTCCAGCGCCAGGTGCGTCTGTTCAACCCCGCCTATGACGTTTCCGAGAACTACAAGCCTAACCAGATTGTGGTCGTTTCGGCGAAGTCCGGATTCCCGCTCCGCTATGTGAGCAACCTCAAGGTGATGAAAGACCGCTATGACCGTCTCCTCGCGGGTCCAGATAAGGAGACGAACCGGATCGTGCTCCATACGGAAAGCTTCCCGAAATCGTTGCCCGGTCTTTACGAAGCGGGTGCCGCCGACCTTATCAAGGAGATGCGCCGCCCTCTGCTGCTGGCTTATGCCCTCGGTATCATCCAGAATCAGTCCAATCCCACGACCGGCGAACGGTTCGAGGCGATGAACGTCCCGGATGTGTTCGGCTTGGACAACTGGGTCCGGCTCGGCAAGGATTTCGATTCGACGCTCCGTATGCTCTCCCAGGATTTCCAGAAATCGGAGAAATTGAAGGAACTGATCGCGAAGGAGCTTGCCACGAAGGCCGTGAGCAACGACCAAAAGAAGCAAATCCAGAACCAGCTGGTCGAAGTCTTCAAGTCACGCATCGTAAACGGCATCTGCGGCGGCAACAATTTCGATGAACGTGTCGCCCAGTTCAAGGCGATTATCGTGGATGTTTTGAACAAGGAACTTAAACAACTCTAATTGATATGGCAAAGAAAAAGGGAATCTGCCGCAATGTGGACGGATGTGACCTTGCTGCAGAGAAAGTCGTCCAGGAAGTCGAATCCTCCAATTTCGTATGCGAGGAATGCGGACGGCCGCTTCATCCGCTTGAGGAACCGGCAAAGAAATCCAAGTTTCCACTGATCGCTGGAATCGCCGCCGTGGCATTGATCGGCGGCCTGGTCGCTTTCCTGGCGCTCCGGCCCGGAAAGAAAGAAACCAACGAACCGGCGGTACAGGAAATTGTCGAGGAGCCGGCGGACACCTTGATACAAGAGGTGGAGGAGCCCACTCCTGAACCGGTCGTTGAACCTGAAAAGCCGAAGACGGCACCCGCCGCCAAACCGGCTGCGTCGTCCGGTTCCTCCCGCGGGACGAAGGATTTCGGATATGCGGTCTTCAAGGGAAAACTGAAGAATGGCCTCCCTGACGACCCGAACGGTACGATGACATACAAGCAGCGTCATCTGATCGACAGCCGGGATCCCAAGAAGCGTGAAGCCGAACCTGGTGACTATATCATCGGAGAGTATTCGGAAGGGAAACTTGTTCAGGGTATCTGGTACGATTCCACGAATACGGTGAAGGGGAGTATCATCATCGGCAAATAAATGCATCGCCGCCTGCTCATATCGCTGGCTTTCATTCTGATGGCCTGCGGGGCCCAGGCGCAAGGGTTCCGGTGCGAACTCTTGTCCCGGTTGGCATCCGGTATCGGCTTCCGGCCGGCACCGGATGCCGTCGGAGACATCCGTGTCGGAATGGTCCAAAACCGTCCGGTGCATGCCCGTTTCTCCAACCCCGGCCAGGTCGACCATCTTGGAATTGTCCTGTTTCAGGACGAGGTGAGGGAATGGTTCTCTCCCTTCGTCTGCGATTTTCTGGAACGGTATTTCCTGGATCTGTTCCTATGGAACGAAACCTCCATGGAACAGAAGATGAGGGATGACCACGTGTTCTTTTCCTCCGGCATTCCACATGACATCCTGAACGTCTCGCCGTCCACCCCTTTCTCGTTGACGCGACAGGAAGGAGAGAATTACCTTGCATCGTGGGACCTGGGGGATGGAAGGCGCCTGGAACTGCATTTCCCTGTCGACTATGAACTCCTTACCGGTATGCCTCAGGTCGAGATGGAACGGACGCTCCGTGCATCCTTGGAAAGGGCATCCGGCACTTTCGTGCCAAGGCCCCTACCGTCTTCCTGGGAGGTACTGGACGGGGATGTGCAGGCATCCCTCCCGTTCCGGCATTACTATTTGGCCGCACTGAACGACAGGGTATATGCAGAGCGGTCGGTTTCCGGTGAATGCCGTCTGCTTTCGGACAACCGGTATCCGGCTTTATCGGCGGCCAACCTGCTGCTCGGGTATTTGGACAAACCCTGTCGCCTGATTGTCCGGCAGCGGATGTATGGTTTCCAGGTGGAGGATTATGAGATTTCCCTTTCCCAATGGATATCCTACTGCCGGGACCAGGGAATGGCCCTGTATTTCTCCGTTGAATCCGAGAGCGGGGATGGCCTGCTCACGCTGGTCATTGCCGAGAATCCGGATTTGGGGTATAACCATATGCTATCGGTCGCCATTCCGGCGGGATTCATGGAGAAGGACAATCTCGCCTTGAAGGTCAAGCTGGATGCTTTCATCCCCACGCATAACGTCTCCGAACTATATCAGGAGTACAAGGAAATGCCCAAGAAGAACGTGAAATGACAAAGAATTTGAAAGGGTGCCTTGTTCTGGCGCTTGTCCTGCTTTGCACGGCGATGTCGGCCCAGTCCGCCGAGGACTTGAACCGGAGGATCAATTCCATCAAGGGATCTTCTGAGTACATCTATGCGGAATCTACAACGCGGGAGTTGGAAGACGCCGAAGAGAACGCCCGGATCCTTCTCAAGTTGAATGTCGAGGATTGGCTGCCCTCCGTACTGCCTGAGGAAGATAGGGAGGCATGTATCGAGAAGCTCCCTGCCATAACGCAAGAAATGCAGGCCCGTCGCGGCGTCCTTTACCGGGCTTTCCTCTATGTTAAGAAGGCGGATATCGTCCCTTCCGTAGCCGATCCTCCTCAGTCAGTCCCCGTTGTAATCGCCGAAGTGGTATATGTACCGGAGGAGAAACCCGTGGTGAACGAAGATGAAACCGAGAAAAAAGCACCGGAGGCTATGGCACTTTCCGCCTTGGAGGAGATGATGCTTTCCGTGAATAGATTCAGCAATGTCAAATCCTTCGTCACATCGCTGGAGAGGGATGGCGTCATCCGGGATTACGGCAAGTATTCCACGATGCCTTCCGGAGAACCCTGCTATGTTTTCGTCTATGACCGCTCGGGCAATATCGTCGCCCATATCAAGGTGACAGGAGACCGGCAAATGAATCTGGCCACCCGGGTCGAAGATCCAGTATCCAACTATAAAAATTGCGGAGCCTTCTGGTTCCGAGTCGTTGAAAAGTAATGAAAAGAACAGTCCTTACCTTTATTTTGTTTTGCACCGCCCTTCTTCCCGGGCGGTCCGCATCGGTCCATGTGCGGATTTCCGATGGCATTTCCGATCAGGCCGTCGCTTCCAGGATGGAGGAGACGATGTCCGCGTTGCTGTCCGAGATCAATGCGGCCCAGTCCGCATCCAGGAACTTGAATTTTCACAATGTCACCATCCCGACGTCTGTCCAGCAGTCGCTCGCGATGCTTTGGGAGAATTCTCCTTTCCTGTGCACGGATGAGGAAATCGTGGAGCATTGCATCGAGACGGGATCCGGATATCAGATCCGCAATATCCCCTTGCTGATGACGCCCCGTTCCGACCGGGTTTTCGACGAGGAAGAGTATCAGGAAGCGGTTATCAGTTTCGACAAGCGGGGCAACCTGGAGAGCTTCTATTTGTCCCTGAGCATGAATCTGTATATGAATGTCGTCAAGAACAATCTGGAAATCACGGATTTGCGCCGTCGCCAGTTGATTCTCGACTATGTGGAACGCTTCCGTACGTCCTATAACCAGAAGGACATCGCTTTCCTGCAGCAGGTTTTCAGCGATGACGCCTTGATTATCACCGGCAAGGTGATTACGCAGAAGCCTGTCGACGGGATTCGTCTGCCGGACAAGATCGTCTACAAGAAGCAGAGCAAACAGGAGTACCTGACGAATCTCAAGCGTGTCTTCGCCAACAACAGTTATATCAAGGTCAGTTTCGACCAGATCAAGGTGATGCGGCATCCAGTCAATGCGGATTTCTACGGTGTCACCCTGCATCAGGGTTATTCGGCGAGCCGCTATCACGACGACGGCTACCTGTTCCTGCTCTGGGACGTCTCTGATGAGGAACATCCCCGGATCCATGTGCGAACCTGGCAGCCGGACCAGTTCAACGGGGAACCCCTGCCGGAAGACGAGATTTTCTCCTTGGGTGATTTTGATATCTGATGTCTATGAAGTGGAAATGGATCTTGCCCCTTGCGGCGGCCTTCGTCCTGCAGGCTGCCGGGGCTCAGGAACTCAGGGTCGTTAGTTTCGAAGAGAAAACAGACGACATCCGCGGACGTACGCGGGAGAAGAAGGACCTTAACGGGGATCCTTGCGCCTTGATCTGCGTGGAACTGCCGATGCCGGAGGTCCAGTTCGACGGCTGGGTCATCGAGCAGCAGGCTTTGCCGGGCGAGTATCTGGTCTATGTTCCGGAAGGAACCAAGAAATTGATCATCCGGCAGGGTTCCATCACCCCTTTCGTGTATCAGTTTGATCAGAAGCTGATCGGGAAACACACCTACCGTCTCCGTCTTCAGCTCCAGTCGGGTAATCTGAGCTTCATCCGAATCCGCTGCAACGTAAAGGATGCGACCCTGTCCGTCCAGAACCAGGATTATAAGAGTTCCAACGGCGTTTTCGACTTCCAGCTGCCTCCGGGCAACTATTCTTTTTCCGTAAAAGCCACCGATGCCGATTTCTCCCCATACGAAGGTTCGCTGGAAGTCCAAGGGGCTCCGTTCATCGAGAAGGACATCACCTTGTCGACGAACGTCATGCACACGTTGTCGGTCGTTTCGGAAAAAGGCGCGCGGATCCGTGTCGACGGAGCCGAACAGCCCGGCGACGGTTCGCTGACCATGAGCCTTCCGGCCGGTCTGCACGAGGTGGAAGCGGTGATGGATGACTGGACAGTACAGGCGACGGCGGACCTGACCCGGACCGATGCTGCCGTGAAGCTGAGTTTCCGTACGCCGGTCCGGATGGCTTATCCGCAGAACGCGACGTTTGTCATCGTGCCTTCCGCAGGCGCCTTGAAGCCCGCAAAGTCCAGCATCAAGTCCGGTGAGGTGGCCTATCTGCTGGGCGATTATGTCATCCGGGTGGAAAAGAAGAACTATCAGCCGGGGGACAAACCTTTCAGTGTGGCCGCCGGCGGTTCAGAAGTGGAATTCCGAATGGATGCCCTGGTGAGCAAGGCTGACCAGTTGTTCGAAGGTGTAGGCATGGCCGCTCCGGATTACAAGAAAGCGGTCAAGGAGTATGAGAAACTGGCCAAAACCGGTGACGACAGGGCGCAGTATTCTTTGGGCATCTGCTATCTGGACGGACTTGGCACTCAACCCGATGCCTTAAAAGGCCGCTCGCTGCTTACGCAGTCTGCGCAGCAAGGTAATATGAATGCCGCACTTGCACTCGCGCAACGTTTCGGCGGTGGTGATGCGGTGGAAATGTACCGCACAGCCGCTTCGCTGGGCAGCAAGGAAGCCTCTTCCTGGTTATGGAAGCACTACATCGAGAACAAGGATTACAACAACGCGATTCCTTATCTCAGGGAGTTGACAGCTCTCAATGACGAAGAGGCCTGCTCAGCATTCGGAGACCTGTATTTTGGTGGGCTTGGTGTCGATACGGATTATGTCCTGGCCAAGCAGTACTACACGATTGCCGCTTCCCTGTATGACAACGCTCATTCCAAGGAACGGTTGGCGGATTGCAAGTATTTCGGGTTTGGAGAAGAACAGGATAAGGAAGGAGCGACGATGGACTATCTACGACTGGGTGATGCGATTTCTAGGGATGCTGCTGAAAAAGTTGCACTCCATTATTTTTTAACGAAGAAAGACCTTGAGAGCGCCAACCCCTATTTTAAACTTGCCGGATTTCAATTATCTGGTAGATCTGATCAGGGAAGCATCTTCTATCAGATGGGCAAGTACATGTATGAGAAGAGTCTTTTTGAGGATGCCTTCAGCTATCTGAGTAAGGCATTACAGAATGGGTATTCATCCATCAACTTATATTATGCTCTTGGTGTCTTGTACTCGAATGGACGAGGGGTAGAACGAGATTATGAAAAGTCAGCGGATGCATTTGAGAAAGCTTACCGCCTCGGTGATGCAAAGAGCGCTGCCAGACTGGGTCGCCTCTATGAGCAAGGGAGAGGACGTCCGAAAAATCTCAATAAGGCGCTTTCCCTCTATCAGGAAGCCTCACGTAAAGGCGTGCCTGAAGCATACTTGTATATCGGAACACTGTATTCCCAGAATAACGGGATTGGGAAAGATCTTCAGAAATCCGAATCAAACTGGATCAAAGCTGCCGAACTCGGGAATATTGAGGCCGTGAAGAATCTGGTCAAACTATATCGTTCGCAAGGGAGTATAGAGCAAGCATCGAAGTGGGAGAAGAAACTATAGCAGGGACGGATGTCAAGGGTAAGGGTTAAATGGATGTCAGCAATAATTGGATTCCTTCTCTTTTGCCTAGGAGGAATGATATATGTGTTGTACAGGAGTCCATCTCTACGTATGTTCGATTGGATGGATACGATGCATATCAAGGATTGGGTTCTGACGCATCGTCCGAACAGATCCGGCCTTTTTCCGGATTGGTTCCTTTTCTCCTTTCCGGACGGGTGTTGGATTTGCTCTTATGTTCTTTTAATCGGTACCGTGTGGGGGTTCAATGTCCGGAAGGGCTTGTTCTTCATTTTGCTGGTTCCCGCCATCGCACTAGGCAGTGAGCTGCTGCAGGGCCTTCACCTGCTTCGTGGAACTTTCGATTGGGCGGATGTGATTGCCTATTCGGTAGGCACTCTTATAGCGCTATATGCTATTTTCTTAATTCATAAAAGATTAGACAATGAAAACTGACAAGACATTGTTCAAGGTTTTGGTCTCGCTGTTTATTACAGCCCTCTTCCTACTTGCCGCAGGTGGAAGTGATGAAGGAAGTTCTTCCAGCAGCAGTTCTTCTTCAAAAAGCAGTGTGCCCAGCACGGACACACAAGTGAAATCGACCGCACCCGACCCCGTCTTCTCCAATGGTGAGGATGATGACGAGCTTCCTGAAGAAGAGATTGATTTCAGCAATGGTGACGAGGATGATTATTGATTATTCCCCGTTCTTTTGCCAATCCCCCCATTTTGGATTATTATTCCTTTTTTCTGCAGGGTTTTGTTATGCACAACCGCATCCAGAAGTCAACCGTTACGAACTTCCCTCCATCCGGGACAGCGAGTTCGTAATAGAATACCATGGGTTTACACTGTCATATGACGAGGCACGGCACATCCCGTTGTGGGTAGCCTATGAATTGACACAAGACGAAACGGACGGAGACTTTTCCAGGAGCGGAAAAGTGTTCCTGAACGATGACTCCGTACCCGTCGTCCAGGCAGATGGATACGATTTTCGGAGAACTGGCTGGTCGCGCGGGCATATGGCTCCTGCGGCCGATTTCAAGTGGAGCGATGAAGGGATGACAGACACTTTCTACTATACGAACGTCTGTCCCCAGGATCCCCAGCTGAACAACCGGTATTGGAACACGCTTGAGAACAAGGTGCGGGGATGGGCCAGGTCTTACGGAGGAGTGTTTGTCGTCACTGGACCGGTGTTCGGCGAAGGCGTTTTCGGGAAGATCGGTTATCACGAAGTGCAGGTGCCTGACGCCTTTTTCAAGGCGGTCCTTGTCCGTGATGGGGAGGGGTTCAAGTCCATCGCTTTCCTGATGGAGAACACACCCGACCCGCGCCACCTGAAGGACTGCGTACTTACGGTCAATGCATTGGAAGATCTGACCGGTATCGATTTCTTTCCGTCACTTGACGATTGCCTGGAGGAGGAGGTCGAAGACCAGCTGGATGCCCGTTCTTGGGGCGTTTATTGAGTGTAATCGGGACGAAAATGAAGCCGAGGTCTCATCAGAGCCTCGGCTTCCTGCATCTTGGGTAGGGGAACGGGATTACTCCTCTGCAGGTTTCATCGTGGTGTAGACGTTGGTGACGTCTTCGTCGTCCTCCAGGAGGCCTGTGAGCTTGTCCAAGGTGGCGCGCTGCTCGTCGGTGACTTCCTTCAGGTCCACGTTCGGGATCTGCTCAAAGCCGCCGGAGGCGAGCTCGTAGCCGTTCTCCTCGATGTACTTCTGGATCTGGCCGTAGGAGGTGTAGTCGCCGTAGATGACGATCTCGCTGGTCACGTTCTCGTCTTCGTCCTCGATCTCCTGGCGGAAGACCTCGTCGGCGCCGAAGTCGATCAGTTCGAGCTCCAGCTCGTCCAGGTCGATGGGCTTCGCCGGATCCTCCTTGATGCGGAAGACGCATTTGTGGTCGAACATGAAGGCGACGCTGCCGCTGGTCTGG
>JAEEGL011645466.1_pt1 | contig 11583 bp, 8 predicted proteins | sample 9134231 | NCBI WGS metagenome assembly JAEEGL01 (sample SAMN16246548, study PRJNA631951) | gut metagenome | biome: gut microbiome; feature: rumen; material: fiber-attached | host: Bos | place: Iran: Karaj | collected 2018-10 | reverse complement strand
GTCCGCCTGTGAAACCGTCTCCTCCGCCTATGCGGTCCATCACGACGATCGGACGCGGCTCCTCGACGAACCACTTGCCGTCGGCGTACACGATGGCGCCCCAGAGGTGCTCGTTGGCCGTCACGACCTGGCGGAGCGTTGTGCCGCACATCTTCGCGTTCGGGTACTTCTTCACGACCTGCGTGATCATCTCCTTGAACGAGGCGATCTTGGACTTGAGGTCCTTTCCGCCCGCCTCGGGGCCCTTGAATCCGAGGCAGAGCTGGAAGTCCTCCTCGTTGCCGACGAGAATGTCGGCAGCCTTCGCGATCTGGTGGAAGGCCTTCCTGAGCTCGGCCTCGCGTCCCTTCCAGAAAGTGGCGCGGTAGTTGAGGTCGAAGGAGACGAGCGTGCCGTACTTCTTCGCGGCCTTCGCGAGCGCGAGGCAGCACTTCGTCGTCTCGGGGCTCATCGCGGCGATGAGTCCGGAGAGGTGCAGTATCCCGACGCCCTCCTTGCCGAAGATGCGCCTGACGTCGTAGTCCTTCGGGTCGAGCGTGCGCCCCACTTCGCCGGCGCGGTCGTTCCACACGCGCGGCGCGCGAAGCCCGAAGCCGGAGTCCGCGATGTTGAACTGGTGGCGGTAGCCCCACGGGCCGCCCTGCGGGACGTCCTTCCCTTCGTACGCGATGTTGCGCCCGCGGAGCTTCTCCTTGATGACCGCCGCCATCGGGCTCCCCTCGACGAAGCGCGTAAGCACGAGGCACTCGCGTCCGAGCGAGCTCGTGACGTTCAGCACGTTCGACTCGGCACTCGTCGCCTGCAGGACGAACCTGTTCGAGTTGTGGACCGACATCCTGTTCTCGGGCGTGATCCTGAGCCCCATCGAGGTGACGCATGCCACCGCGTACTTTGCCTTCTTGTTGACTTTCATGTTTCCGCCATTTCCTTAGGTGTCGAACTCTTTTACGATATGACCGCGAGCTTCTGCCCCTTGACCACCTGCTCACCGTGCTTGGCGAGGAAGGTGATCTTTCCGGACGCAGTCGCCTTGATCGGGTTGAAGAGCTTCATCGCCTCGACGATGCAGCAGGGAGCGCCTTCCTTGACCTCGGACCCGTCGGCCGCGAGCTCCGGCTTGCCGGGGCCCGAGCTGCGGTAGAACGTGCCGTTGAGAGGCGCTTCGACCGCGGTGCCCTTGGGCTCCGCGGCGGGCTTCGCAGGTTCCGCCGCCTTGGCGCCTTCAGACGCCGCGGGAGCTGCGGGAACGGCGAGCGCGGATGCGTCGAACTTGCCGCCGCAGGACGCCATCAGCGCGGCGAACGCCTTGCCGATCTGGACGAACTTGGCGTCTTCGTCGGAAAGCGCGGCGGCGGCAGCCGCCTCGCCTGACTTCTCCTGCATCTCGACGTCGGCCGGGATCGGGTCCTTGGCGTCGTCAGGCTGCGCGCGCCACTTGAAGTAGCCCAGCGCGACCTCGGGGAACATGCAGTAGGAGAGAATGTCCTCCTCGGCCTTGATGTACTTGGACGGAATCTCCTTCGCGGCGGCCGCAAGGCCTGGCTTGAGAAGGTCCGCGGGACGGCAGGTTATCGGCTTGAGGTCGCCCATGAGCTTCTTCTGGAGCTTCTTGTCCATCGGAGCGGGCGTGCGTCCGTAGTACCCTGCGGCGTAGCGACGCGTCTCGTCGGTCACCATTCCGTAGCGCTTGCCGCCGAGCACGTTCAGGACGCTCTGCACGCCAACGATCTGCGAAGTCGGAGTGACGAGCGGCGGATAGCCCATGTCGGCGCGCGTCTTCGGGAGCTCCTCGAGCACCTCTGGCAGGCGGTCGAGCGCGCCCTGCTGGGCGAGCTGCGAGCGGAGGTTGGAGATCATGCCGCCGGGAATCGCATGAACGAGCACACCAGCGTCAACGGCCTCGACCTTGTTGCTGGAAGCAGGCTGGCGCTTCGCCTTGACGCCCTTGAAGTATTCGTTGATCTCGCCGAGGGTCTTCATGTCGAGCCCAGTGTCGAACCCCTCGCTCTCGAGGATCGAGACCATCGACTCGCACGGAGGCTGAGAGGAGAACGAGCTCATCGTGGAGATCGCGGTGTCGGCGCAACCAGCCCCTTCCTCGACAGCGGCGAGGTACATCGCCGCGGCCATGCCGCTAGTCATGTGCGAGTGTATCTGGACGGGCAGGTCGGGGAGCGACTTCACGAGAGCGTGCACGAGCTCGCGCGCGGCGCCGGGCGTGAGTATGCCGGCCATGTCCTTGATGCAGAGCGAGTCGACGCCCATCGAGTAGAGCTCGTTCGCGAGCTTAACGTACGCCGACACTGTGTGCACGGGCGAGGTGGTGTAGGAGATCGTCCCCTGCGCGTGGCCGCCGTACTTCTTCACGCTCCTGATCGCGGTCTCGAGGTTGCGCGGGTCGTTGAGCGCGTCGAACACGCGGAAGATGTCCATGCCGTTCTCGCACGCGAGCGCGACGAACCTGTCTACGATGTCGTCCGGGTAGTGCTTGTATCCGAGCGCGTTCTGTCCGCGAAGTAGCATCTGGAGCGGGGTCTTTTTGCAGACCTCCTTGATGCGGCGGAGACGCTCCCAGGGGTTCTCGCGGAGGAAGCGCATGCAGACGTCGAAAGTCGCGCCTCCCCAGCATTCGAGTGAATAGTATCCCGCGTTGTCGATCTTGTCGGCGATCGCGAGTATGTCGTCGGTGCGCATGCGCGTCGCCCAGAGCGACTGGTGCGCGTCGCGCAGCGTCGTGTCCGTAATCCTGACACGCTTTGTGCTGTTCTTGCTCATGATTTGGTAATGATACCAAATCCGCGCCCCTCAGGCAATACGCAGGACAGGGGAATTGGAAAATGGGAATGGGGAAACGGGGGAATGGAGCGGGCGATGGGAATCGAACCCACGTAAGAAGCTTGGGAAGCTCCTATTCTGCCATTGAATTACGCCCGCTAAAGCGTATTTGGCGGAGAGAGAGGGATTCGAACCCCCGATACCTTGCGGTATGCATGATTTCGAGTCATGTGCATTCAACCAGGCTCTGCCATCTCTCCGTGGCCAACGGACGCGGAGTTTATCAAAAACGCGCGGCCGCGTCAATAGCGTTTACGAGGTCGCAAATGCGTATGCATTGCGGAACATGCGCATCCACGGGCCGGCCTCGCCAGTGAACACCCCGGGGTTGTAGCTGAGCTGGCTGGCGCGGAAGCCGCGCTCGGGGTGCGGCATCATGATCGTCGCACGGCCATCGCGCGTGGTGAACGAAGTAAGCCCGCCGGCGGATCCGTTCGGGTTCCAGGGATAGCGCTCGGTCGCGTTGCCGCGTCCGTCGACGTAGCGAAGCGCTGCCTTGGCCCTTGACGCATCGACGCCTTCAGGGAACACGACTCGCCCTTCTCCGTGCGCCACGGCGATCGGAATGCGGCTTCCCGCCATGCCCTTGAAGAAGATCGACGGCGAGTCGAGCACCTCGAGCGTGCAGTAGCGCGCCTCGAACTGCTCGGACGTGTTGCGCTTGAACTCCGGCCACGCCTCTGCGCCGGGAATGAGGTCCTTGAGCTGCGAGAGCATCTGGCAGCCGTTGCAGACGCCGAGCGAGAACGTGTCCTTCCTGTGGAAGAACTTGCGGAACATCGCCTTGAGCTTCTTGTTGAAGAGTATCGAGCGAGCCCAGCCGGAGCCCGCGCCCAAGACGTCGCCGTAGCTGAATCCGCCGCAAGCGACCAGTCCCTGGAAGTCGGCGAGGTCCACGCGTCCGGAGAGGAGGTCCGTCATGTGCACGTCGACGCTCTCGAAGCCTGCGAGCGCAAACGCCGCGGCCATCTCGATGTGCCCGTTCACTCCCTGCTCGCGCAGGATCGCCATGCGCGGCTTTCCGGAGGCGCGCGAAACCCTGGCGTCAGGGTCGTATGTGAGCGCGAAGGTAAGGCCGGGATCGGACTCGTCGAGGCCGTTGTCGTACTCCTCCTTGGCCGACGCCGGGTTGTCGCGCAGCGCCTGCATGCGGTAGGTGGTCTCGCTCCACGCGCGGCGGAGGGACGTGACGTCGGTCGCGATGGCGCGGCGGCAGCCAACGCAGATCGTGAACGAACGGTCGTCCACTGGTGCGCCGATGACGTGCGTGTCGGCCTCGAGGCCTGCGCGCCTGAATATCGAAAGCACTTCCTTGAGGTTCTTCTCCTCGACCTGCAGGACTGCGCCGGGCTCTTCGCTGAAGAGCGCGGAAAGCGCGTCGCCGTCGGGCAGCGTGACGGAAACGCCGCGTCCGCCCGTGATCGCCATCTCGGCGAGGGTCACGGCGATGCCGCCGTCGGAGCGGTCGTGGTAGGCAAGCGCAAGGCGCTTCGACACGATCGCGTTCATCGCCTTGAAGAACGCCTTCACGCTCTTCGCGTCGGCATCGGCATGGTCTGCGCCGAGCTGGTTGTAGACCTGCGCGAGGCAGCTCGCGCCGAGGCGGTTCGCGCCGTGCCCGAGATCGACATACACAAGGCGCGAACCGGCGGCGGAGAGCCTGCCGTCCGAGGCCTTGTCGCTCGCCACGCCCTTGAGGTCGGGCGTAAGCGTAAGCGACGCGTCCTTGACCGGCGAGAAGCTGGAGACGACGAGCGAAAGCGGCGCTATCTGCTTGTGCGAGGCGCCCTTCGAGTCCTCCCACGTCGTGTGCATCGAGCAGCTGTCCTTGCCCACTGGAATCGAGACGCCGAGGTCAGGGCAGAAGCGGAGCCCGAGCTCCTCGACCGTGTCGTAGAGGATCGCGTCCTCGCCTGGCTCGCCGCACGGCGCCATCCAGTTCGCGGAGAGGCGCACGTTGGAGATGCTTCCGCAGTCGGCCGCAGCGAGGTTCGTTATGGCCTCGGTCACGGCGAGGCGCCCGGACGCAGGTCCGCTGAGGAGAGCGACCGGCGAGCGCTCGCCGGTGGCCATCGCCTGTCCGTTGAGCGTCTTGTATCCCATGGTCGTCACGGCGCAGTCTGCGGCGGGGAGCTGATAGGGGCCCACCATCTGGTCGCGCGCCACAAGGCCCGTGACGGAGCGGTCGGTGATGGTGATGAGGAACGTCTTGTCTGCGATGGTGGGCAGGCGCAGGAGGCGGTAGAGCGCGTCCTGCGGCTTCACGCCGGCGAGGTCGAGCTGCTGGGCCGGGCGCTTCACGCGCTTCACGTCGCGGCGCATGCGCGGAGGCTTGCCGAGGAGGACCCTGATGTCCATGTCGATCGGCGAGTCGTGGAAATAGTCGTCTTCAAGCACGAGGCGTCCGTCTCCCGTGGCCTCGCCGATGAACGCGACGGGGCAGCGCTCGCGCTCGCACAGCTCCTCGAAGAAGGCGCGCGCGTCGCGGCGGAGCGCGAGCACATAGCGCTCCTGCGCCTCGCAGCACCATATCTCCATCGGGCTCATCGAAGGCTCTTCGTTGTGCACCTTGCGGAGCTCGAACTTTCCGCCGGTGGCCTCGACGAGCTCGGGGCATCCGTTCGAAAGGCCGCCCGCGCCGATGTCGTGGATGGAAAGCACGGGATTCTTCCTGCCCATCGCCGAGCAGGCGTTGATGACGCCCTGGCAGCGGCGCTGCATCTCTGCGTTGCCGCGCTGCACGGAGTTGAAGTCGAGCGCCTCGGAGCTGGTTCCCGTCATCATCGAGGAGGCCGCGCCTCCGCCAATGCCGATGCGCATCGCGGGTCCGCCGATCTGCACGATGTACGCGCCGACAGTGACCGGCTTCTTCTCGACCTGGTCGCGCACGATCACGCCGTGTCCGCCTGCGAGCATCACGGGCTTGTGGTAGCCGCGGTAGAGGCCTGCTGCCTCGCCCTCGTAGGTGCGGAAGAATCCGGTGAGCTGCGGACGGCCGAACTCGTTTCCGAATGCAGCGCCGCCGAGGGGCCCCTCGGTCATGATGGCGAGCGGAGTCGCGAGGCGGCGCGGGAACTCTGCGTACTCGCGCTCCCACGGCTGCGGGAACCCGGGGATGTGGAGGTCGGAGACCATGAAGCCGCAGATGCCGGCGTGCGTGCGCGAGCCGCTGCCCGTGGCGGCTTCGTCGCGGATCTCGCCGCCCACGCCAGTGGCGGCGCCGGGGAACGGCGAGATGGCCGTCGGGTGGTTGTGCGTCTCGACCTTCATCAGCTGGTCGAGCTGCACCTTCCTGAAGCCGTACTTGTGCCCGGCGTTCGGGAGGAACATCTCGGTCTCGAATCCCTCGACAACGGACGAGTTGTCCTTGTACGCCACAAGCGTGCCCTTGCCGTGCTTCTTGTGGGTGTTCTTGATCATCCCGAAGAGCGAGTTGGGCATCTTCTTGCCGTTTATCACGAACTCGGCGCCGAAGATCTTGTGGCGGCAGTGCTCCGAGTTCACCTGGCCGAACATGGTCAGCTCGGTGTCGGTCGGGTTGCGCCCCGCGGCCCTGAACGAGTCCGCGAGGTACTGCATCTCGGGCTCCGAGATGGCGAGCCCGATCTCGGCGTTCGCCTCGCGTATCGCGTCGACGCCCTTCGACATCACGTCGTAGGTGCGGCCGGGACGCGGGGGCGGGCACTCGAAGATGTCGTCGATCGAGTCGTAGACGCCTTCGGTCATGCGGTCGTGGAGCGCGTTGAGCACGGCGGGCGTGAGGTCTTCGCGCGAGACGCCGGAGATCGAGTAGCGGATTCCGCGCTCGACGCGCGAAATGCCCGCGAGCGAGCAGTTGCGGAAGATGTCGGTGGCCTTGGAGGACCACGGGGAGATCGTTCCCTTGCGCGGCGTCACGAAGAACGCGGCGCCGGAAGCCTCGGCCGAGGCGCTTCCGCCATCGGCGTTAAGTAGAAGCGCGGCGCGGGCGAGCGTCTCCTGGTCGGGGCCGCTGCCCTCCGGCTGTATGGCGTACACCCACTTGGCCGCGATGCCGGCGTTGGCGAAAACGGGGTTTGCCTTGGACATGGCGACGCGGAGAGCGTCGATGCGGAACTGGGAATGGGCGTCGCCGCCAAAAAGGATAATCGGGTTGTTCATCGTGTAGCCTGCGGTTTTGTTTGTTCTTGAAGTCAAATGGGACTGTGGCTGCATGCCCGCTGCGGGCTAGCAGCAGAGGGCGGAGATGACGTCCTCGCGTGTCTTCGCGGCGAGGATGCTCTCGCGCACGGAGGACTGCAGCAGCCGCTGGTTGAGCGAGACCAGGAACTTGATGTGGCCCGCGGACGCCTTCGACGCGTTGAGCATAAGCACGAATATGCGCGACGGCGCGCCATCCGCCGCGCCGCACTCCACGCCATCCTGCTGAACACCGATCGCCACGGTCGTCCCGTCGACGCCATCGATGTATCCGTGCGGGATAGCGATGCCGCTGGATATGGCGGTCGAGCCGAGCTCCTCGCGCTCAAGGACGGCCGATATCGCGCCGTCGCGCAAAGAGGCGTCGAGCACTCCAGAGGAAACCATGGCGCCGACAAGTTCCGTTACGATCTCCGCGACGTTCTGCCCGTGCATGCCAAGGGCGACCGGGCACTTGCCGACTATTTCATCAAAGTTTTCCATTTAGTCAGGTCCTGTATTGTTGAGCTAGTCAAATCGCGAACCTTCTTGACCTGGTATCTGATGCCGGACGGCTCGAACTCGGTGTCGACGTTTATCTCGGATAGGTCCCGCACAAGCCAGGTCGCGCCGGTGAAGTCCTGCGGGACCTTTTCGTTGCGGTTCAGCGCGAGGACGTGCATCCCCGCGGCCCTTCCGGCCTTTACGCCTGCGGTGGAGTCCTCGACGACAACGCACTCGGACGCGTCCGCCTCCAGCAGCGTCGCGGCCCTGAGGAAGCTGTCAGGTGCGGGTTTCCCCCGGGGATAGTCCTCCGTGCCCAGCACGAACTCGAGCTTGTCGTCGATTCCGCACGTGCGGGCGATGTCCAGCACGTCCGCGCGCGGCGAGCCGGACACTATGGCCACAGGGGCGAAGCTCGCGACCTTCTTGAGGAACTCCACGGAGCTTTTGATCACGATCGACTCCGGGTCCGTGACGATCCGGTCGTAGTACGGGCGAAGCTTGACCGCATCCGCCGCCGGGTCAGCCTTCGGAAGCGACTCGTACCTTCTGTGCAGCTCGGAGTGGATGTCGTACCAGCTGCGTCCGCAGACGATCGGCGCTATGTCGTCCTCCGACGCGGAGACCCCGCGGTCGGAAAGGTACGCCACAATCGCCCTCGTCCATGGTGTCTCCGTGTCAACGAGGGTGCCGTCGAGGTCAAAGAAGAATGCCGCCGGTTTCATCTGTCGGCTCCGCTGTCTTCGTTACGCGGCGCCGCGGCCGCAGCACTTCTTGTACTTCTTGCCGGAACCGCACGGGCACGGGTCGTTGCGGCCGATCTTGGGCGTCTCGCGGCGGTACGTGTCGGTCCCGCGGATGACGCCGTCGATGAACCTCCACTCGCCGTCTACCCTGCGGAAGACCGAGCGCTCGTAGTGCTCGCAGTCGCGGTCTCCTGCCTTGTAGCGCGCGACAAACTCGACAACACCCTCGTCGTCGTCCTTTCCGCCCTTCTCCTCGCGGATGATCTCCATGCCGTTCCACTGCGCCTGCTTGGACCAGTTCTTGGAGGCTTCGGCGTCGAATTCCTTGCGGACTTCGTCGCCGGAGGACTTGTAGAGGAAATCGGTGTCGCACACCGCGTAGGCGGAATAGCGCGCGCGCATCAGCTGCGAGGCCGTCTCGGCCTTCCTTGTGCCCGCAAGTATCGGACCGCAGCACTCGCCGAATGTCTTACCGGACGAGCAAGGGCAAAGTTCTTCGTTTTTCATAGGTGTATATTTTACCAAAACCCGCCCCCGCTATAAAGCACACTTTTTGCCCGCCCTCGCCGTTGGCGCCGCCGCGGCGCCGCTTCTACGAACGGCCGCCGCATGAAGGCCGGGTCGCGCGCTCGATGTCGGAGGCTATTGCCGAACGGAGCTCGGACATGCTGTCGAACTTCCGCTCCGGGCGGATGAACTCGCGCAGGGTGAAGGTGAAGCGGCGCGGCAGGGCGGACTCCAGCCCGCCGGGGAAGTTCAGCTCCCAGACGGGGCTCTTCCACGCCCTCGAGCCCATCGTGGGCGCCAGCCCGAAGTTGGCGACCGCCCGTCCGGCAGGAGTGTCGACGGCATAGACGCCATGCGGAAGCGGCCCGAGGAAATCGGGCTCGACGTTCACCGTCGGGAACCCTATCTTCCTCCCCACGCCCTTGCCGCGCACAGTAGTGCCGGAAACGGCGTAGGGGCGCCCGAGAAGCGCAGCCGCAAGCCCCATGTCGCCGGCCGCTATCGCCGCCCTGATGCGGGTGGACGAAACAGGCTTGCCGCCGCGGACGGCATAGGGGACCACCCTGACGCTGAAGCCGAGCCTGCGCAGAAAAGCCGCGTCTCCCTTCCCGCCGGCGCCGAAGCGCCAGTTGCCGCCGCAGAAAAGCGTCCCCAGCCCGGGGAAGCGGCGCTTCAGCGAAGCGGCAAACTCCTCTGGCGGACGCGCGGCAAGCGCCTGCGTGAAATGGACCGCGGCGACTTCGTCGACTCCAAGCGCCTTGATGGCGGCGATGCGCTGTCGCAGCGAAAGCAGCAGTGCGGGGGCGAAACGCCCGCCGAGAAGCACGCTCGCCGGATGCTCGCGGAACGTGTAGACGACCGACCTCGAGCCTTTTGCGCGGGCGCGCGCGAGCATCGCGCCGATGAGCTTGCGGTGCCCGAGGTGGACTCCGTCGAAGAAACCTATGGCGAGCTCGGTCTGCATTGCCTGGTAGACTTTCAGCGTGAAAGCAGTTCGGACGGCTTGACGACGCGTCCAAGCAGCACGGAGGAATCCGATGTCAGAAGCTTGGCGAAGGTTATCGCCTCCGAGACGTCCACCTTGCCCTGGCGCGTGCGGCGCAGCGACTCGAGCGACGCCCCGCATCCGAGCAGCTCTCCGATGTTCGCCGCGAGGGCGCGCATGGACGTGCCCTTCGCGACTACGGCCGAGAAGCGGACGATCGGCGGTTCGAAGGCGGTGACCTCGAACCTGTAGACATGCGCGAGCTTTGGCTGCGGCCTTGGGTCGCCCTCCTTCGGGCCGATTATCTCGTAGCTCTCGCGACCGGGAAGCATGACCGCCTGGTACTCGGGCTCCGCAAGGAACACGTCGCCCCGCAGCTCCGGGAGAACGGCGTCCAGAGACTCGCGCGTGACCGATGCGAAGTCCTTCTCGGCAAGCGTGCGGCCCTCGCGGTCGGCAGTGTCGGTGACGCGCCCGAGGCGGATCGCCCCTTCGTAGGCGGAGTCCGCCCGCATGAAGAAGTCCGAGGCGCGCGTGCCGTCGCCGACCATCACGAGGAAAAGCCCTGAAACGTTGCCCGGGAGCGTCCCGCCGTGGCCCGCCTTCACGAGGTTGAAGCGGCGCTTGACCTCGCGCATGACGTCATGTGAGGCGATTCCGGCGGGCTTGTCGACGGCAAGCACCCCGTCGAGCGCCGACACCAGCGCCATCTGGTCAAGATTGGCCATTCTCGATCTTGCTGATGATGTCGAGCACGCGGTCGCCCTTCTCGAGCGACTCGTCCAGCACGAACCTGAGGCGGGGCGTGTACTTCATGCGGACCTCGCGGTTGATCGCGCGCTGGAACTCGCGCGAGCGCGAGACGATCTCGCCGAGCGCGCGGTTCTTCTCCTCGGGCGTGGGCGCGAAGACCGACACCCTGACGGTGCAGTCGCGCATGTCCTTGGCGCAGCTCACGGCCGTCACCGTGAAGATGCCCGGGCTGTACGCCGAGGACTGAAGCACGGTGAATATGTTCTCGGCTATCACGCGCTTCAGCAGCGAGTTCAGCCTTTCGACCCTGTCAACTGACATATCTCCAAAACCTTGCTCCGGGGCAGACCCCGGTTCTGTGCGTCACAGGCTCCTCGGAAGCTCCTCGAGGATATAGCACTCGATCGTGTCGCCCTCCTGGAACTTCTCGAAGTTCGCGAAGTGCACGCCGCACTCCTGCTGGCCCGTGACCTCCTTGACCTCGTCCTTGAAGTGCTTGAGCGACTGCAGCTTGCCCTCCCACACGTTCTCGCCGCCGCGGAGTATGCGGTAGCGGGCGGAGGAGATGAGCGTGCCGTCGAGCATCTGGGCGCCGGCGATCTTGCCGACCTTGCCGATGTCGTACACCGCCTTGACCGTGGCGTGGCCCTTGACCACTTCCTTGAACTCGGCGGGGATGAGGTCGAGCATCGACTTCTTGACGAAGTCCATGAGCTCGTAGATGATGCGGAACGTCGTGATCCTCACGCCGTCGTGGCGCGCCTGCTGCTGGACTCCCGAGTCGTTGCCGATGTCGAAGCCGACGATCATCGCCTTGCCGGCCGCGGCCGTCTTGACGTCCGTAAGCGAAACATTGCCGGTGCCGGTGCCGATGATCTTGAGCGAGACCTTCTCGCTCTTGATTCCGCGCAGCGCCTCGACGATCGCCTCGAGCGAGCCCTGCGTGTCGGACTTGACGATGCAGGAGAGCTCCTTCTTCTCGTCGGCGCCCATCTGCCCGAGCAGCGCGTCGAGCGAAAGAGCCTTCGTCTGGGAGAGCTCTTGCTCCTTGCGGAGCCGCGCCGTCTCCTCGGCGAGCGTGCGCGCGCGCTTCTC
>JAEEGL011356236.1_pt1 | contig 11583 bp, 8 predicted proteins | sample 9134231 | NCBI WGS metagenome assembly JAEEGL01 (sample SAMN16246548, study PRJNA631951) | gut metagenome | biome: gut microbiome; feature: rumen; material: fiber-attached | host: Bos | place: Iran: Karaj | collected 2018-10 | reverse complement strand
GCAAGTTACAACATTTTTTTGACATAACCGCAAAATCTTCAACAAAAATAATAAATTTTTCTTTATGTTTTTAATAAGATGGTGTTAAAGTTGCATTTTTTATTAAAAAAAACCATTTTTTTGCAAAAAAGTGCGAAAAAAGGGGGGGGCAAATGATAATATCAGTAAATGAAGAATGAAGAACGAAGAATGAAGAACGAAGAATTAAAGATGATGAATGAAGAATGAAAAATGAAGAATTATTAAGTGAAAAGTCTATTATCTTTTGGATTTAAAGACAAGAAATCAAATCGAGAAAGGGAACAACTACTTGTTAATAGCGGTAAAGGTCTTCATCGCATTTTGGGTTGTTGCAACTTCGACTGTGGCGGCATCACATCTGTAAATTTCTGACAACTTACTGATGACGGACTGCAGGAAAGCTGGTTCATTGCGTTTTCCGCGGTAAGGGACTGGCGCCAGATAAGGGGCATCGGTCTCGAGGACAATTCGTGAGAGCGGAACATTGTCGGCAAGCACCTGAGGAAGTGTCGCTTTCTTAAATGTGGCCACTCCTCCGATTCCAAGCATAAAATTGTCGAACTGCAGCAGTTCGTGTGCCTGCTGTTCATCACCGGTGAAGCAGTGGAACACCCCTTTGAGGTTGGCGTCATAGTGCCGGCTGATGATGCTGACGATATCGTCGTGCGCATTGCGGGAATGGATCATAAGCGGGAGGTCGTACTTCAGTGCCCATTTCACTTGAGTCTCAAACACTTCAAGCTGCAGTTCCTTATAGGTGGTGTCCCAATAATAGTCAAGCCCCACCTCCCCTATAGCCACAAAGGGATGTGTGGATCGAAGGCGGTTTTCCATATAGTCCATGAAGGCATCGACATCCGATTCCTTCGGGTTAGCGTCTTCTGGATGGAGCCCTATCATAGGATAGAGAAAGCCTTGATTTGCTTTGCAAATCTCCTCAACGACAGGGAGAGAGTTGGAGTTGACATTGGGGATAAGAATTTTCTCCACCCCAGCCTCTTTAGCCCTGAGAATCACGTCTTCCCGGTCGAGGTTAAATTCCTCTGCATCGATATGTGAGTGGGTATCAATCATAGACATTTACGATTTCACAATTCACGATTTACGTTTTGTCCAGCCCTTTGAATAGATTATTATTAAAATGAGAATTAAGCAGTTAAAAACAGAAGCCAATCAGGACTGGCGTTTCATGAGACGAAGTGCAAACTGCCGGAGCGGTTCTTTCTTTTCATTGGAGATATCCACATGTTCGAGCGCTTCCATCCCTTCAGCAAAAAGACGGTTGATTTTCTGTTCACAGACCTGCCGTGTTCCTGATATATTATATAAATGTGTAACCGCTTTGATTTTCTCCTCTTTATCGAAATCCGTTTCTTTCATCCATTTCATCAGTTCCTGACGGTCGTTTTCTGCAGCCATCTCCATTGTTTTAATCAACATGAATGTCTTTTTATTCGCCACGATGTCACCTCCGATATTTTTACCGAACACTTTGGGGTCACCATACACATCGAGCAGGTCGTCCTGGAGCTGAAACGCCAAGCCGGTCTTTTCTCCGAAAGTGTAGAGGAGTTCCGCCTGTTCGGGCTGTGCTAGCGCGAGCTGTGCTCCAATTTTCAGAGAGCAGGAAAGTAGCAGGGATGTCTTTAGCCTTATCATCTCCATATACTGCTGCTCGGTGACGTCGTCCATCGATTCGAAATCCATGTCGAGTTGTTGACCTTCACAGACTCCAACAGTGGCATCGTTAAAAGTGCCAACCGCCTGCTGCAAAGCATTGTAAAGTAAAAGTGGATCAGCCTCACAGTTAAAGAAAGCTGTGTTCTCGGTCATGAGCCTGTAGGCAAGCGTGAGCATGGTGTCTCCCGAGAGTATGGCGGTGTTCTCATCCCATTTCACGTGAACACATGGCTTGCCTCTCCTCATTTCCGCCTTGTCCATGACATCGTCGTGAAGAAGTGTGAAATTATGATAAACCTCCATAGCGATGGCGTTATCGATGATTCTGTGGATGTCGTCCCTAAAGAGGTTATATGCCATAATCATAAGGATCGGGCGTATTCGCTTTCCGCCGTTAGCAATGGCATATCTTACAGGCTGATAAAGGCGGTCGACATTCGGATTGGTATGCATCTGCCGAAGTGCTTCGTTGATGATTTGTGTGATTTCCTGTTGGGTGTACATGTTTTTTAAAAAAGGGTGTTGATTTTCTGCAAAAATAGAGGGTAATTCTGTGAATGGGAGTTAATTTTTCGCGAAAATGGAAATTAATTCTGTGAATGAAATAAAGAATATTCGGAATAACCGGACAAAAAACAAAAGCGCTAAGATTAAAAACTTAAAAAAAGGTCGCACAATAGTAATTATGCGACCTTTCTTATAATAGAAGTAAGCTTATTGCAATTTAAACATCACAGGGCAGGTGAAATAACAGTTAACAGGTTTTCCCGACTGTTTACCCGGCTTCCATTTCGGCATGCTGGATATCACTCTTACAGCCTCCTTGTCGCAGTCAGGGTCAAGAGATTTCACAACAGTAACTCCTGATACAGAACCGTCTTTACCAACGACGAACTTAAGAACTGCACGTCCCTGAATGTTGTTTTCCTGAGCTCTTGAAGGGTAACGGATATTCTTTTGCAGATACTGCATAAGTGCGTCCATACCGCCTGGGAATTCAGGCTGAACCTCAACAACCTCGAAGATCTGGTTCTCATCAACCTTCTCTTCCTCAACCACTGGTGGTGGTGGTGGTGGTGGAGGAGGAGGTGGTGGTGGTGGAGGAGGTGCGACAGTGGTTTCCACTGGAGGTCCGGGAGGTCCTGAACCCTCAACAGCTATCACCGGTCCGGGTGTCACGTTAGCGGCAGGTCCGGCAATTGACTGATGGGTATCCTCCGTCGACTCGATTTGCTTCTCTTCCTCGATTTTCTCATCGTTTTCAACGATTTCGAGGACTTCCACAACCGGCGGGATGTCTGCCGGTGGCGGTGGAGCAGCAGTGATGACAGGCTGCGTGATAGGCACGATTTCCTCTTCAGTGAGTTCATAGTGCACCGTTTCGACTTTTGGTGGCGGTGCTTCATAATAGAATGAGGTAAACTCAAAGAAGAAGAACAGCAACGCCAGAGCGACAATCAGTCCAATCAGGAAATTTGAACTTTTCATGTCCTCAAGGCTGGCCTTTTTCGACTTTTTGATTTCCATAGGGTTTATTTAAATAAATTATCTGTTCGCAAAAGTAATCTTTTTAGTTAGAAAATATGAAAATGGCATGATTCATAATATCGAAAGCAAAAATAACACTTTTTTTTCTTACAACATTACTAAAATCCGTTTTTTTTCAAAAAAATGGTGTTTTTTTTTAAAATCGTGATTTTTTTTGCCGTTTAGGGGTGATTTATTTTCAGTTTTCTGTTTTAGTTCTTTGTTTTTATTTTTCTGTTTTCAGACGATATCGTCTTCGGTCAAAGTGGAGCTTTTGTATCGCTTTCGGCAGGAGGGATGATATGCAAGTCGCGCTGCGGGAACGGAATTTCGATGTTGTGTTTGTTGAGCGCATCATAGATTACCTCCTTCACTTTCGCCGTAAACGGTATTTTCTGATCGACGAGCATCCATATTTTCACATTGAGGTCGATACTGCTCTCTCCGAAATCAGAGAAGGCTACGATGGTCTCCTTCTTTGGGTTGACGACGAACCGTCCGTCGGGCAGTCTTCCGCAGATTGGCTTGAGCGCCTCAAGAATGATATTTCTCACTTCTTTAATATCTGAGCCATACGCCACCCCCACGGGCACAGGCACCATCACATAACTGTTGTTTCGGGTAAGGTTTTTGAAGTTTTTGTTGAACAAAGAAGAGTTGAGGAAAGCCATGACACTTCCGTCGATGGTCTCAATCTGTGTGCTCTGATAGGAAATACTTTCCACCCTGCCCTGTATGCCGTCACACTCTATGAAATCTCCCACGCGGACACGTCCGGTCATAAGCGAAATGCCATAGAAGAAGTTTTCAAGCAGGTCTTTCATGGCGAAACCCATACCTGTGGCAAGACCAGTTGTCACGATGGCGATACCTCCACTTGGCACTTGCAGAAGAATCAGTGCGAACACGAAGAAACCTCCCCACACGAGAATGGCGATGATATTCTTGACGAGCGTCTCGTTCATACCCTCTGTTGAGCTCTTCGCCCTTCGGTACCAGTGGTAATAGTAGGATTTGAGAGCATAATTGATGAATTTGAAGATGAAATACACCTCTACGACCAGCGACAATTTGAAGATTGACAGCTGGAGATATTCCTGGTCGATAAAATTATAAAGGAAAATATCCTTCATGGTTGACGACATCTCAAAAATCTTGGCAGCCCAATTGACACTCATCATGACAGAAATCACAGTAAGCACCGGCAGACCTGTCTTATAAATGAAATCGAAGAGCCATGTTTTGGTGAAATAGTCTCCCCGCTTAAGAGCTGCCACCACACGGTCGTGGTCGTTTTTAGCCTTTGCCAGCGCTTTCTTGAGCGTCTTCTCGTCCATGGAGTCAGTCTGGGCGAGAATCTCATCCTCTGTTTTCAGACCTTTCTCCCTCATGATTTTCCTGACGATATACTTGTTCTCATACATGCGCAGGAGGTCATAGATGCAGGTGATGGTCTGAATGGCGGCAAGTTGGAACATCCACCACATGATGATTTGTACAGCAACCAGCGTATATCCGATCCATGCGAAGACACAAGCCACCACCATCGCCCCCATGGATACGGAAGCATAGGCAGAGTCGCTGAGTGGCAGCTCATTTCTGTATTTCTTATGCGCTTTGTATTGCCAGATGGTGAGAATAAGAAGAAGCAAAGGATAGAACAGGTTGATGAGACTGTTGGGAAGCAGTACAATTCTGAAAAGAATGACGATGAACGCCATGACAAGGAACGGGAGATAAATTTTGATGCCCGCCCTTACCTGGGACCCTTTCAGTCTGATGATAAGCGAGACGATCACGACCTCGAAAAGCCATGCTACAGTAATCATGAGATTAACAGCCATGATGAAAAGGTTACCCCAAAGATAATTTTTGATGATGGTGATGGCGAGTGCAAAAATGGCTATACCGAGCGCAATGGTAATCGGGAAGAATTTCAGCTTCAGCTCATTCTCATCAATAATCTTATGAGTGAGCTTTTCATTGAATTTAGCCGCCGCTTTAGGGAAGAATTTCTTCACGAACCACGGGACAGTCCGCATGATGAGGTTGCTGAGCAGCACCGCCACGAATATATAGAGAATCATGAATATGCTGACTCCAAGTATGACTGGTCCTCTCCACTCTGATTTCTGGTTTGGGAACGGGCTGTATTTGTCTGTGAGATCCCTTTGCGCCATTTTGTAATACCTAGGCAGGTTGAAAAGAATCTTGAAATAGTTCGTTCCACCATTCTTATATATCGACTGCTGCAGGAAAGCATATCTGCTCAACGCATATGCGTTAAGTTTTTCCACATGTAGTGACACATTATCATAATAGCTGTTATCCTTTTCTATCAGCTTGAGGAAAACCAGCAAATTGTCTCTTAAAGTTTTTGCATATTTCACGCAAAGCAGACGGTCTTTCTGCTCTTCTTCAGACAAAATAAAAGGCTCCTCCCTGATTGTGCGGCTAACGGAGTCAGTCTTCGCCGTATCTTGTTTTGCCGCCGGAATCACCTTCATTGACGAATCTATCCGGAGAGAATCCAGCATGTTTCCGAAGAAAGAATTATTGGCTTTAGTCATATCCTTGAATGATGAATCAGCTCCGAGGGAGTCGAAAAGCAGCGAATCAATTTTTGCAATAGAGTCTTTCATGAGTGAATCCATCTCAAACAGCTCTTCCTTGTCGTTGATGCTTGGAGGCAGCGCCTCGAGAATAGAAATGAGGCTGTCGTATCTCGCCACATCCATCTGAATCCGCTCCTTGATTCTCCCATAAGGCACATTCGTATTTTGAATTTCCTTATAGAGGTCTGTTGCCTGCTGACAAGCGAATGCCACATCGAAAGTGAAGTCCGATTTCTGAGAATATAGCATCAGTCCAATCTGCTCACACCTTTTCATATAATCAATGAGTTGGTTGTGCATTTCAAGATGCTGAGCCTTATGCCTTTCCATTATCCTTTGTAGATTCCTAGCATCATTTTCAAGCTCACTTTTAAGCACACCAAGCGTGCGGGACAGATTTCGTTCCTTAAGCACCGCGTAGGATGATGGCACCACAATCAAAAGGGCAATAAACAGGAATATAAATTTTCGTAGTTTTTGCATATTTTTATATGAAAAGTAAATAGTGAAAAGTGGAAAAGTGTATTTAATCGAAATATGAACTCAAGATACATGTCGACATGTATTATGGAAATACCCAAAGAAGGTCCGCAGGTGAGATGATATTATGACATGCAAAAAAAAATTTACTGCATTTTATACTTCGACAAGTCGTTTCATTGCCTTGTAAATCTTTCGTCCGAATTTTCGTATGCCTTTCACCTCTTCCTCGTTCTCGTTGTCGGAGATGATGCTGTTGGTCTCAGGCTCATTCTGTGCTGTCTCAGACTGTTCCAGGGAGGCTTCTGCCATTTCATGCTCAGTTGCCGTATCACTCTGGTCGTTCTCAATATAATTGGAGATGCTACCACGCAGCGCGTCGCGGCTGTCGATAAGTAGTCCCTTGAACCCTTTCGTCTTTCTGAATGCCTTATACTGCTGTTTTTTTCTGGCTCCCCACGCCTTGATGTTCGTCCCCTGACGTTTGAGCCAGTTCCAGAAACGGACTGATATCCTGACAATCCACTTTCCAAACAGTTTGAGCGTAGTTTTAAGATGTAGAAGCCCAATGAAAAGTTTCTTGAAGATCCAGACAATGGCTTTACCTATATAAACAATTGCTATCCAGATGCCTGCAAGCACCGCCAGAAGTGCGTTCTTGAGCCCCCTGCCGATTTTGCGGAGCTTCTCCTGTGTGTTGTTATCATTCCAGAAGTCGCGGATTTTCCTTGCAAGCCATCCGATTGAGTCTATAAGCCACAGAAGCCCTATGACCACCCATCGCAGGATCATTTTCAACCCCTTCAGAATGAGCCGTCCTAGCGCCTTGATTCCTTTCCAGCAGAGCAGACAGAGCAGTTTGGCAATTTCGCCAAGCACCGCCCAGACGGGCTTCTCTCCGCCGCCTCTGGCATTTCTGTTATCACCTACCATATTCTGTAAGTAACCGTTTTCAATGACAACAAGATTTTGATGAAGAGGAGAAGACAATCCGCTAATTTATTGTAGAATATCCAATTTCATGTCAGCTTCACATCTCATCAATTATGCCAAATTGTTGTTATTGGTATGATAAAAAATGGACTGAATTACAATTTCATGCAAAGTTAATGGTTTTTCGCAAAAAAAATGCTAAATTGCATCATAAAATTAGTAACTTTGCAATAAAATAACATTTTTTCAAGAATGAAACGCATTGGTTTACTTTCCGACACACATGGTTACTGGGATGACCGTTATGAGAAATACTTCAGTGAATGCGATGAGATATGGCATGCCGGCGACATAGGCGGCAACGGTGTAGCCGACCGTCTGGCATCTCTGAAGCCGCTCCGTGCTGTCTATGGAAATATCGACGGCCAGGACATCCGGATGCGGTTTTCTGAACGATACCGTTTCAAGTGTGAGGACGTGGATGTGCTGATGAAACATATCGGCGGCTATCCAGGACATTACGATGCGTCGGTGCGTGGAAGCCTGTTCACGAGACCTCCAAAACTGTTTATCAGCGGACATTCACATATTTTAAAAGTGCTATATGACAAAACGCTGGGCTGTCTGCATATCAACCCGGGCGCGGCAGGTATCTCTGGCTTTCATTTAGTGCGCACACTCGTGAGATTCACCATCGATGGCTCAGAAATCAAAGACTTGGAGGTAATTGAACTGGGGGAGAAGGATTAGGCTTTAGCTTTTTCCTAAATATTTAACCGTAAATAACAAATCCAAAACATTAAACACGATAAAACTTCCGGTCGGGTTTGCCGTTGAAGGTACGGCAGATGTGGTCAGCCTGCTCATAGATAAGGGGAACCTTATAGGATTCAAGCTTTTGGCTGATAAAGCGGGCGATGGTTTTGCGGTCCATGTTCTCTCCGTCTCTCATGACGACAATAAGCTTAAGCGCCATACCAGCCACAGGATGCTCCACCTGCACACAGATGCAGTCGGCAACCTGCGGCAACTCCATCGCCACATTCTCCACCTCCACAGGGTCAACCTTAAATCCACCTACATTGATGACATCATCCATCCTGCCGACGAGATGCAACATCCCGTTCTCATCGATTTGCCCGAGGTCGGCGGTGTAAAGTTCCCCGTCACGCAGTATCTGCGAGGTCATATCAAAGTCATAGGCATAACCAGTCATGAGCGTCCTGCCCCTGCATACAATCCTGCCATCGGAGTCGATTCTCACACCGGCATGTTTCATCGGATGTCCCATGCAGCCCGCCTGACAACGTCCGTCGTTGTAATTATAGGTGGCGATTATACCAGTCTCTGTGGAGGCGTAGGTGTTGAAGAGCCGCGTATGGGGTAACAGTTCGCAGAGTGACTTCATGTCAGCATGGGACAGCGGTGCGGCTCCCGACTCGATGAAATCGATTTTATCAGCCAACGATGCAAGCCTCTTTTTTGCCAACATGAGCAGCATCCTCACATTCGCAGGAACGAGAAAAGTTGCCATCTTATCTGATGGAAAATCCATAGCCTGAAAAAACTCCTCTAGATTTCGCATGCCGTCAAGGATGATAAGCGTGGCTCCCTGCATCAAGACCGGATAAATTTTTGATAGTGAGCCGATATGGTTAAGTGGTCCGCAGACAACGAATACAGTCTGACCAGTGTAGCCATGGGCTTCGATAAGGTTCTCGGCATCCGCGACGATGGTGTCGTGACTGATCATCACACCTTTGGAATTGCCTGTGGTGCCAGTGGTGAAGAGAATATCAGCCACGCCTTCGGGGGGATTGAAGCCGGCAAAACGACTGCATAATTCCACGAAGCGCTGTTCGGGCGTGTTCTTTTCCAACGGCATGGCTACGGCACCATCCAGATGGACAGCAAAATAGCTGATAAGGAAGTCAATGGTCTGCGTGGTGCGCATCACCACTACGCTGCCCTGTCCCAAGCCGTTGCCACGTAATTCAGCAGCTCTCTCCTGAACTTTCTGCCACAGGGAGGCATAGCTGACATACTGGCTGCCGCTGACTATGGCCACTTTATCGGGCATTGCCTCGGCATGAAGGCTGATATAATCTTCTATCATCATGACATTTTCGTTTTAACCATATTAACAATACTGTCGAGATTACGGAGGTTTTTGGGCGTGGCATCCTCGACTTCGAGCGTAATACCATATTTCTCGGAGAGCGTCATCATGATGGCGGTGACACCAAGAGAGTCGAGCTCGGCGAAAAGGAAGTCGGAGTCGATATCGACAAGGGGAAGAATTTCCTCCAGCAGGTTTCTGATTTCCTCTTTCATTTCTATGTTACAGGTATTTGGGGGATTATTGAGTTTTTTATTAAAAATGAATAGTGTATTCACTTGGGATTATGGAAGTTTACGGGATTTCATGAAGGGATTAGCGAAATTATAAGATGATAAGAGCTGTTTCAGGATTATTATGATATTCTTTAATCTTTTGATTGTCGGTCTGTGCGAAGACGAGATTAGGAGCAACCGACTCAGCACTGTAGGTGGCAAGGGCAATGTTGTCGGGGTTATCGTCGAACGCAAGAACCCGAATATCTGGATGTTCAAGTGCAAAAGCAAGGGGCAGATGTCCGTAGCCCGAGTTGAGCATTGCCACTTCTTCACAACCATTGTAGTCGCTAGACCATCGAGGTAGTGTTTCCAAGTGTCGCAAGTCAGCACATACTGTGGCCATGATGTCTCTGCCTTTATACCGGTAACGGTCGATGACGAATCTGCGGATGTTTTTTGCCGATGGTGCATTTACTTCATTTGTCTGATTTGTTGGTATATCAGCATCATGTGAGCCTTTCATTTTTTCCCACAGCATCCGGACAGACAGCGGACGCGTTCTGAGCTGACCGTTTTTTCGGGTGAGCCACCTGAAGATAAGCGGTGGAATCAGGTATGCCATCAGCACGACTGTGAACATGCCAAGAATGGTGAGCTGAGCCAGTGAGCGCAAAGCCGGGTGTTTGGCGATAATGAGTGTGCCGATTCCGATGAACATAATTAGCGCAGAGATGATGATGCTCGACTTATAGGCGGCTAACATCTTTCTCCGGTAAGCATATTCATACTGACACCCTTCGGTGATGAAAATCGTATAGTCGTCACCCTGTCCGAAAATAAAGGTGGCGAGAATCACATTCACCACATTGAACTGAATGTCTAACAGCGACATGAGTCCGAGAATCCATATCCAGCTGACCGCCATGGGGAGGAACGACAGCAAGGCAAGTTCAATACTTCCCATGGAGTACCAGAGGAACAGGAAGACAATGAGCCCGCATGCCCAGCCGATATAATTAAAGTTGTCGGAGAGGTTGTTGGCGACAGTGGAATTGAGTCCTTCCACATCAAAAACGATTACCCCCTCTCCCATCTGTTCTCTTATTTGTTGCTCCACAATCTGCACATCCCCAGGAGCCACCTTCAGCTCATCCACGATTCTAAACATCGGTCGCATGCTGTCGATGAGCACGTTATTCTCAAAGAGTAACCGCTTCAGGAATCCAAGGCAAGGCGGATTCAAATCACTGTGATTCGTCTCAAGAACAGCATAAAACTCTTCGAATGCCCCTTCTGCAAAGCCTTCCTTCCGTGCAGCAGTTTCCACCTGCTCTTTCAGCAGAGTTCCATGTTCATCCACAAACTGCCGCCACCGTTCCAGCCTGTGTTTCCGCTCCTGTTCGGGACAGAGGAATCCACCACAGCTGTTCCGTCCTTTCACCATGCCATGAGCATCCAGCCATCTGTTGAGCTGTCCGCTACGTTGCATGGCTTTGTCTTCGTCGGCATCGAAAGAAACGGCATACACCGTTTTCATTGAGTCGGAATGATCGACAAGCTGGCTGAGAGTCGTCATGTCGTCGCGCTGCCCGTCGGTCATGTAGTTGATATGGCTGAGATTGGTGTCGAAGCGTGTGTCGAAGCAGAAGAAGAGCAAGACAACGGTCAAGGCAACCACCACGGCAGCAATCCATCGGTTGCGTTCTGGTGAGAAATTGCCGACACATCTAAGCCATGTCCTCTCTTCCTTTGGCTGTTTCACTTGAGCTAAATGCGGGAGGAGGAGCAGCACAAACAAAATCGTGCCTACCAACAGGAGGGCTGCAAACAAGCCCAAATCTCTCAACGCCACCGACTTGAGCGGCACAAGCGCAAGAAAAGCGCCAACGGTGGTGATGTTGCCGACAAGAAGCGGCATGACGATTTCCCTCAACGCCTCTTTGCGGTCGGGCTGATGACGTAGGTGAGCAACATAATGCAGGGGATAGTT
>JAEEGL010020271.1_pt1 | contig 11583 bp, 11 predicted proteins | sample 9134231 | NCBI WGS metagenome assembly JAEEGL01 (sample SAMN16246548, study PRJNA631951) | gut metagenome | biome: gut microbiome; feature: rumen; material: fiber-attached | host: Bos | place: Iran: Karaj | collected 2018-10 | reverse complement strand
GTTCTCGGTCTTGTCGGATATTATGATGATGGGAGCATAATCTCCCACATAGAATACGGAATCATCCGGCACGGTGAATTTCGTATATACCGGATCCTCTTCGGGATAACTGCTGAGTTTGGTCAGAGGTATCTTCTTGCCGCCGAGAAGCGTATATATCTCGTCTGCCGCATTCAGCGTCTCATCGTCTATATAATTGCTCACGATGAACTTTCTGTCGCTGTTGGCGATCGCTATAAAGTTCGTCTTGCCGGCGATCCAGCTTCCGGCGTTTGATGATACTGCGATCACCTCACCTTCATCCAGAGCATAAAGTGAGGTGGCCGCAAGTTTTGTCCTTGCCTCTTCAAGCATGGCATCGAGTTTTCCGACCGCCTCGTCAAGCACCTGTTTCTGCTGGCGTATCTTAAGCTCGTTCATTTCCTTTTCCTGCCAGCTTATGCCCGGCTTATTGTTTGCTTCTTCAAGCTGCCCGATCTCATAATTGCATGAGCTCGTGATCTCGTTTATCTGATCCGTGATCTCGGACACCGCCGCCTGAGCAGACGCACTGTCCATATCCGCAATGAGGTCGCCTTTGTTCACCCTGTCGCCCATCTTCTTGTAGAGTCCGGAGATCCTGCCGGTATTCTCGAACGAATATTCAATGATATCCGCCGTGACTTCGCCGTTAAATACGCTTGTGTTGTACAGATCCTTTCTGAAAGTGGTCGTCTCGGAAACACTCTTTCCCACAGGCGTCAGCAGTTCGGGCACGTCACCCTTGGCAATACTGTCGGAACAGCCTGCCGCAAGTACGGCGCCGCATAATATTAATGTAAATAGCCTTCTGTTCTTCATTTCCGCTCCATGCCTTATTTGATAACAAGGAAATCTCCCTCTTTGATACCCGAAAGGATCTCGTATCTGTCGTCTCCCTTCAGTCCCACGGTCACATACTGGACCGTCCGGATGTTGTTTTCATCCGTAAAATAGACATAATATTCATCCCCGACCGTATGGACTGCCTTTTTGGGCGCCCACAGAACGCCGTCGCGCTCATCAAGGATAACGTTGAAATATGCCTTTGCGCCTATGCTCAGAGTATAATCGGGTTCCGGCAGTTCGAATACCAGTTCCTTATCCTCTTTGTTGTAACTGTATACCGTTTCGTACTCCGTTCCGTTCAGGAGGGTTATCGTGTATTTCCGGCCTTCTTCCATGTACTGCGAATAGTCCTCATCGGCGCAGGTGAACGAGCACTTTGCGCTGTCAAAGATGGTAACCACGTTCTGGGTCTTCAGGGATCTTGCGGTTTTGCTGAAAGTTCTGACATAGGCAACCGTACCGTCTATGCCGGCATATATCCTGCCTTCCTCGACCTGCTTCCCGTAGTAATCCATTCTCATCGTCTGATAGGTGATAAGGTCTTCGATCTCCTTGATCTGCGGATCGTAATCCGCGCATATGTCCGCGTCTCTTTCCGCTGCGGCAACCGCATCCGTTTCTCCGCTCTCGAGCATCCTTCTTGTCTGATCCAGCGCAAGTTCTTTCTGCTCTTTAAGGAAATTCACCTCGGTCTCATACAGATCTATCTGTGTCAGGCAATTGTCATACTGCTCGCCGGCTTCTTCCATATCCAGCTCCGCTATCAGATCTCCCGCCTTGACTTTATCGCCCTTCTGGACATATACACCCTTTATGCGGTATCCTTCGATCTTGAAGTTCAGATTCTCCGAATCCTTCTGCGCATATTTGAGGGTGAGTTTTTTTGTTAAAAGCACGTCCCCAACAGAAGCCTCGGCCACATTGTATTCGGCTTTGGCAGGCTCTTTTTCCACAACTATCTCGTGGACCTCCTTCTTTCCGCAGCCGGCGAGGATAAGGCTTCCCGCAGCGAGCACCGAAAAGACGGTCATCATTCTCTTGTTCCTTAACTTAACCATAAAAAAAGCTCCCAATAACGATTTAAAAAACATCAGCGTCAATTATAAAAAAACACCAAATTTTTTTCAACCATATATTGGGAAATAATTACTCAACTTTTGCTATAAAGTTACTGATCACGAATATGCCGTATGCTAATACTCTGAAAGCTTGCTTTCACAGAGTTTTGGCATACGGCATATATTGCGTAGCAATAACGCCCCCACCCAAATGAGCAAGAAGCGAAGCGGATTGCGAATTCGGGTGCGGCAAGTGATCAGTAACTATATATATGTGCTATTCCCTTGACGCAAGCTCCCTTGCAATATCGGTCCAGCTTAAGCCCGTTTCCGCCATAAGAACCATCACATGGTACATAAAATCAGCGATCTCATACCTCAATTCTTCGTGATCGGGGTTCTTTGCGGCTATGACGATCTCGGTAGCTTCCTCACCGCATTTTTTGAGTATCTTGTCAATGCCCTTGTCAAAGAGGTAGTTTGTATAGCTTCCCTCTTTCGGGTTCTTCTTTCTGTCAAGTATTACTCCCATGACCTTTTCGAACACATCGGATATGTCCTCGCTCTCAAAATCCCTTTTGAAAACATCGGTATAGAAGCAGGAATAGTTGCCTGTATGGCAGGCTGCCCCGATCTGCTTTACCTTTGCGAGAAGCGTGTCGGAATCGCAGTCGACCGATATGCTCTTGACGAACTGGTAATGTCCCGAGGTGTCACCCTTGATCCAGAGTTCGTTCCTGCTTCTTGACCAGTAGGTCATCCTTCCGGTCTCTATGGTGCGGACATACGCTTCCTCGTTCATATATGCGAGCATAAGCACCTGATTTGTCTTGTAATCCTGAACAACAACGGGCACAAGTCCCTGCTCGTTCTTTTTGAGATCGAAGAAATTCACCGTGGATTCGGTCATATAAACCGGATAACCCTGTTCTCTCAGCGACTTCTTGACACCGAAGACATTTTTTCCGGCATAGAACGATGTCGCAATCGCTTCGACATTCGGAAGTTCCATAAGCGAAGTGATCGAATTTCTTTCGAGAGCATCGCGAATGATAACGGGGCAATAATTCTCGTTTAAGTATTTAAGGATCTTCGGAGTGATCTGGATGTGCTTTGCCATAATGCCGTAGATGCCTGCCGCAATGTATTTTAAGCAGGTCTGGCCTATCTCGTGTATGGTCTCCTCTTTATAATCGCAGCCGAAGTTCACGCAGGCCCAGACATTTTCTTTTCCGATCTTTGTAACGGCCTGTGAAAGAAGCTCGGGATCCGAGATCTTTTCCATATCGATCACTATCTTTGAAGCGCCCGAATAATAAGCCTTCTTCACATCCTCAAGACGATCGACGTATACTCCCGCCATAAACGGCAGATCCGTCCTGTCTCTTACCAGACGGAGGGTCGAAATAAAGTCATCCCTGTCCTTGCCCGATTTTGAGAAGTTGTAAATGTAAAGCATATCCACGCCCGAATCGTCGTAGTCCGCAACCATTTCAAGTATGGTATCTCTTGCTTCGTTTTCGGCATCTATGGATGCGATTATCTTTTTGTCCATTATTCGAACTCCTTTGTAACTTCGTTTAAGTTTATCTTATGCTCGTAAATGGCTTTTCCGAATATGGCGCCGTACACTCCCGCAGCCGCAAGCTTACGGAGATCCTCCGCCGAGGAAACGCCGCCCGATGCTATGACATTGAGGCCGGTCTCATAAGCAAGCTTTTGTGTCTGCTCGATGTTCGGTCCGGAAAGCATGCCGTCTTTGGATATATCAGTATAGATCACGGTCTTTACGCCCATATCCTTCATAAGGAGAGCCAGGTCGACAGCCGATATCCTGCTGATCTCTTCCCAGCCGGACACAGCAACTTTACCGTCTTTTGCATCGATCCCGACAACTATCCTGTCGGGTCCGAATTCAAGAATGGATTCCTTAACGAATTCCGGTCTTCTGACGGCTTCGGTGCCAATGATGACTCTTGAGACACCGAGAGAAAGTTTTCCGCTTATGTCCTCGGTCGTCCTTATGCCGCCTCCGATCTCAACGGGTATGTTCACGTTTTCGATGATCTTCTTTACGGCATCGTCGTTTACGGATTTTCCTTCCCTTGCGCCGTCAAGGTCGACAAGATGAATGAATTTCGCTCCCGCAGCTTCAAATTCCTTTGCGACAAGCCACGGCTGATCCGCATATACGGTCTTGTCTTCATATACTCCCTGTCTCAGGCGGACGCACTGTCCGTCTTTAATGTCTATAGCCGGATAAAGTTTCATTTTTCCCTCACTGATCATAAAGAACCTTTTGTGGATAATATGCCCTTAACTCTTTCGTTCACGGTGACCGCGTTGCAAAGAGCCTTCGAAAAAGCCTTGAAGCTGGCTTCAAGCTTGTGATGATTGTTCTCTCCCGCCAGTTCCTTTATGTGCAGGTTCATCTTGGCGGAATAAGATATAGCATAGAAGAACTCCCTTGCCATCTCAGTGTCGAAATCCCCGACCTTCGGAACCGTGAGGTTCACATTGAAGTTCAGATAGGGTCTGCCGCAGAGATCCACGGCCGAAAGCACAAGCGTTTCATCCATTGGCAGGGTAAAGCAGCCGTAACGGTTTATACCTTCCTTGCTGCCGAGGGCCTTGTCGATCGCCTCCCCGAGCGCTATGCCGCAGTCCTCGACCGTGTGGTGACTGTCCACATTCAGATCGCCGACACACTTAAGCTTTAAGTCAAAAAAGCCGTGTTTCGCAAAGGCAGTAAGCATATGATCAAAAAAGCCTATGCCCGTGGAGACTTCCGCTTCTCCGGTACCGTCAAGGTCTATGGTCACTTCGATATCGGTTTCTTTTGTAACACGTTTTACGCTGCCTGTTCTCATTATCTGACCTCTTTTCCGAAACGCACGGCTATCGAATTTGCGTGCGCAGTGAGTCCCTCCGCTTTCGCAAAGGTAATGATGTCTTCGCTTACGGGTTCAAGCGCTTCCTTTGAATACATTATTATGCTGCTCTTTTTGATAAAGTCGTCAACGGAAAGAGGCGAGAAGAATTTTGCCGTTCCGTTGGTCGGAAGAACGTGGTTCGGTCCCGCGAAATAATCTCCGAGCGGTTCGCTGGAGAATTCACCGAGGAAGATCGCGCCCGCATTTTTAACCCTCGTCATGGTCATAAAAGGATCGCGGGTCAGTATCTCAAGGTGTTCGCTCGCGATCTCGTTCACAGCATCCACCGCTTCTTTCATATTGTCGGCTATGAGCATAAAGCCGTAGTTTTCAAGGGACTTGTTAAGTATGTCTTTTCTCGAGAGCTGAGCCGCAAATCTGTCGATCTCCGATGCCACCTTATCGGCAATTTCTTCGGATGTCGTAACGAGGATCGCGCTCGCAAGTTCGTCGTGCTCGGCCTGTGAAAGGAGGTCTGCGGCGATGTAGGTCGGGTTCGCGGTCTCGTCGGCAAGTACCATGACCTCGGAAGGACCCGCTATGGAATCGATAGCTACCGCTCCGTAAACCGCCTTCTTGGCAAGAGCAACAAAGATGTTGCCGGGGCCCACTATCTTGTCAACCTTGGGTATCGACTCCGTGCCGTATGCCATTGCTCCTATGGCCTGAGCGCCGCCGACCTTGTAGATCTCGGTCACACCTGCTTCCGTAGCGGCCACAAGCGTTCCTTCGTATACTTTGCCGTCCTTTCCGGGAGGCGTTGTCATGCATATGCGCTTAACGCCCGCAACCTTTGCGGGAAGAACGTTCATAAGCACGGATGAAGGATATGCTGCCTTTCCGCCGGGAACATATACGCCGACAGCCTCGATAGGGCTCACCTTCTGGCCGAGGATAATGCCCGTCTCCTCCGAATCGAACCAGCTGTACTGCTTCTGTTTCATGTGATAATCCCTGATGTTTGCCGCGGCCTTGCGGATAACGTCAAGCACTTCTGCGGGAAGCTTTTCATATGCTTCTTTTATCTCTTCGGGAGTGACCCTTACGGTTCCGGCATTTATGTCCGCCTTGTCAAACTTCTTTGTATAGTCAAAGAGCGCCTTGTCGCCCTCCGTACGTATCTTATCGAGTATCTCCGAAACCGTCTGTGTCTGTTCGGTATACTGTGAGGGATTGCGCTTTAAGAGCTTAGCGACAATATCCCTTTTATTTTCTTCATTCAGTCTGATCTTTTTCATTACAGCTCCTTTCTCAATCTGTCGATGATCTCAGTGATCCTCTCATGTTCCATTTTCATGGAAACCTGATTGACCACCATTCTGGCAGAAAGAGGAAGTATCTCTTCAAGGACTTCGAGTCCGTTTTCCCTTAAGGTGGTTCCGGTTTCCACAATATCCACTATGACCTCGGACAGGCCCACTATGGGCGCAAGTTCGATTGATCCGTTGAGTTTGATTATCTCCACTGTCTGATGCTTCCTGTTCTGGAAATAATCTTTTGCGATCCTCGGATACTTTGTGGCAACACGGATGATCTGTCCGGAATTCAGGAGGGGCTTTGCCGAAGCCGGTCCCGCAACGCACATACGGCATTTTCCAATACCGAGATCAAGTACTTCGTAAAGATTTCTGTCTTCTTCGTATATCGTATCTTTTCCGACAACACCGATGTCAGCCGCGCCGTATTCGACATAGGTGGGAACATCGGATGCCTTTGCAAGGAAAAATCTGAGCTTGAGCTCTTCGTTAGTAAATATCAGTTTTCTGGACTCCTTGTCCTTCATCTCTTCGCAGGTGATGCCTATCTTTTCGAGGAAGCCCAGAGTCTGTAATGCAAGTCTGCCCTTTGCCAGGGCGAATGTGATATATTCCATATTTTTCACCCTTCTTATAATTTCTTAACGCTGACCTTGCCGGATTCCATATCCAGAATGCGGATCGACTCGTCCGAGTCCACATAGAGGATGCCGCCTGCCAGTATACTTTCGGCGTATTTCCTGTATTCACCGTCCGTGACCGAAAGATCCTTCTTTAACAGCACTGCCTTAAGGTTGTCCTTTCTGAAGCCGTTTGCTATCATAACGGCCTTTTCCTCGTATTTCTCATCATAGAGAACGAGGGTCAGATCCCTTGTGATCCCGGGGATGATGTTCTGCCTTGCCATTGCAGCAAGCGCATAATCTGTATATATCGCTATGCCGATCGCAGGCGCGGGTTTACCGAACTGCGAAAGGAGCTTGTCATATCTGCCTCCTGCCGCAATGGGCTCTCCGGTCTTATGGGTGTATGCCTTAAAGACAACGCCGGTGTAATAATCGTATTGTGAAAGCATACCCAGATCAAAGGAAACATATTCCTCCTTTTTGTAATGGGTGAGCTTTTCATATATCTCTTCAAGTCTTTCCAGCGCGTGTACCGCTCTGGGATTGTCGGTCTTCTTCTTCATCTCGCGTACGAAATCGATGGAGCCGAACTGAAGCGGAAGTCTTGTGAAAAGATCCTTTATGCTCTCGTCTATGTTTTTACCGGAAAGCAGTTCCTCAACTCCGAAGAGGTTCTTTGCTTCGATGAGTTTTCTGAGCTCGTCCGTCTCATCTTCGTTAAAGCCTGCGGCATCGCAGAGTCCCCTGAAGAAATCGGCATATCCGATCTCAATCTGGAAATCGTTCAGTCCCATGCTTCCGAGACAGTCGATCATAAGCGCTATCATCTCGGCATCCGCGGATGCGCCCGCCTCGTTCACAAGTTCCGCGCCGATCTGCGTGATCTCCTTGAGTTTTCCGCGGTAGCCGTCGTTGTTTATGAAGGTATTGCCGTGGTAGAACATCCTGATCGGGAGTTTCTCGTCCCTGAAGTATTTCGCAACGCATCTTGCGACCTGAGGCGTCATATCCGGTCTCAGAACCAGCGTCTCGCCGTCACGGTCTATAAACTTGTACATATCTCTCTGGTCAACGGTGCCTCTTTCCGAATTGAAGATATCGAAGTACTCGAAGCCCGGTGTCCGTATCTGAAGGAAGCCGTAATGTCGCATGCATTCCTTTACGGCACGTTCAGCCCGTCCTTTTGTAATGTATTCCTCGCCATAAATGTCTCTCACACCTTCGGGTGTATGCAGCAGTTTTTCTCTCACGGCGTCTCCTTTCTCTTTATTATGGTAAAGTGCTAATTTGTTACCAGATTAGCAGATGAATGTTAACGCATTTTACCCCAATGTTAACATATTGTCAAGGGGATATTTTGTGTCGGGGTGAACAGCAACATATTATTCCCTCTCCTCGAGGTCTTTGCCGAGCATTGTCAGATAAGGCACGAATACGCCCGCTTTCTCGGTAAAGAACCAGTTTTCGTCGAGTTCATCGAACTTAAAGCTTTTGCGTCCCCCGTTCTCCATCCGCTCCCAGTAGATCATTATCTCCTTAAATCTCATATAGTAATAGAGATTTCTGTGCGTATAGTTGATCAGGAAGAACGCCACTCCGTCCTGTGCCTCGAAATCCTTCATAAACTCTATCTGGTGCTCGTGGATGTTGTTAAGGGCAAACGTATCATATTTGCATTCCTTGGCATCAAAGCATACGGGGACTCCCTGCACGGCTCCGATATAGTCGACTGTACTCTTCTGATCGAAGTATGCAAGTGTTATATGCCTCGTGCTCTGATCGATCTCCACGGGAGTTATGGGCGTGGGTATCTTCTGTATCAGAGCCAGCTTTTTCTCTCTGTATCTTTCGTTTGTGAGATTTACAAGTTCCTCAAGGTTGGAACCCCTGAGTCCTCTTGAACTCCATGATGGCATTATCGTAATCCTCTTCCTTAAAGAATAACTTTACCGTATCCGAAAACTCTGCGGGAGGCAGGCAGGAGACCGTCTTTTTCGAAAGCTCCGGGAGCTTTCCCGTGTTCTCCGGAAATACCAGCATAAACGCATGAAGGAGCTGATGGTTGACCTTTATTCCTTCCCTCTTTTTGTAGCCGTATTTGACGTCCCCGACAAGCGGATGACCGAGATATGAAAGCTGTGCCCTTATCTGATGGGTTTTTCCGGTGATCAGCCTTACCGCGAGCAGGCTTGCTTCCTTTCCCTGGATAAGCGGAATGATCTCGGCTTCTATCTTTTCACAGCCTTCCTTCTTTTCATCGAAGACCGTTACCTTGTTTGTTTTTTCGTCCTTTAAGATCCAAGCTTCGACCTTCATATTCTTCTTTATCTCCCCGACTGCCGAGCAGAGATAGAATTTCTTAAGGTCGTGACTTTTAAGCAGCCTCGATGCTTCCTGAAGCCCGGCAAGGCTTTTCCCCGCTATCACGAGGCCCGAAGTGTTCCGGTCTATCCTGTTGCATACGCCGGGTGTAAAGGCTTCGTTTTGGCCTATGCCCTTTTTGGAAAGATAGTTAAGTACCCTTTCATTCAGGGATATGTCGTCTTCTTTGGCTTTCTGCGACAGCTCTCCGACCGGTTTGTTTACGATGATGATGTCCTCATCCTCATATACGATCTCTTTATCCGAAACAGCCGGGCCTGCGGGCATATCCGTCTTTTGGCCGCCTTTACCCGAAAACTTTTCGTAAGTCTCGTCCGAAAGAAAGAATGTGATCTCGTCGCCTTCTTCCACCTTTTCCTTTCCTTCGGCCTTTTTGCCGTTCAGGGTTATGTTCTTTTTTCTCAGCATCTTATAAACAAAAGAAGACGGAGCTTCTTTCAAAAGCTTCATCAAAAGCTTGTCAAATCTCTGTCCGCTTTCATTTTTTCCCGCTTTAATTGTAATCATTATACTATCGCCGTTCTTATAAAATCGACCACCGTCTGCTGATCGTGCGCCTGCTTTTCGGAAAGCGCTCCCGTTTCGCTCCGTCTGTCCAGCCTGCTCTTAAGCACCTGCTCGGACTTTGTGAGGAAGCATACATAATCAAGTTTTCTGATGTTAAGTTCGTTCTTAAAGTATTGCTCTGTCTTATCTATCTTGTCCTTATTTTCGGTGGTGTAACCCACTATCTGATGCTCGGTGACTATGATGGCGTCAAGATGCATCGGGCTTTCCTTTGATGTGAAGACCACATCATAGAACACCTTATCGTTTTCCTTTACCAGACCGTCCAGAAAAGCCTTTTCATCCTCTTTGATCTGCTTATGCGGAAACAGAACGATCAGAAGGGTCAGAAGCTTTGCGCCCGGCAGCACGCCGAGGATCGATACTATCGTGAAGAAATTTGCTTTCTCCCAGTCATTTACTAGAAGCCCGGTGAAAAAGATCGCAAGAGACGCGAGCAGCACTCCGAATAATCCGAGCGTCAGCGTTGCCTTCCTGTATCTTAAGTATCCGTATTCGCCTCTGTCTTTTTTCTTAAGCATTTATATGTCCTCTTTTTTTATAAATCTCATATCGCCCGGTCTCATATCTTCGGGCAGGGTCAGTTTTCCGAAGCGTATCCTCTTTAGGTACGTAACTTCGACACCGACCTCGTGGCACATGCGTTTCACCTGATGAAACCTGCCTTCGGTAAGCGTGATCCGCAGTGTGCAGGTGTTTTCTCCCTCCGATACCGTAACCAGCTTTGCGGGTTTTGCAACATACTCGCTTCCTACGGGCAGGCCTTCCCCGAAACGTTTTGCGGCGTCGTCGGCCGGCCTTCCCGTGCATTCAGCCAGATACTCTTTTTCCACATGTTTTTTGGGGCTTAAGAGCTCATGTGCAAGCATTCCGTCATCCGAGATCACGAGCAGACCTTCTGTATCCTTATCCAGCCTTCCTACCGGAAAGAGACCGTTTTTCGGACAGTTCTCCGATATCTCCTCATTCTCCTTTACAAGATCGAGCACGGTTTTATCCCTGCTGTCCTCGGTAGCGGAAACCACGCCCGCAGGTTTGTAAAGAAGGATGTAAACATTCTTAAAAGCCTTAAGTTCACGTCCGTCAAGCGCGATCCTGTCGGTATCCTCCGTCTTTATATCGCCTTTTTTGCATATGACGCCGTTCACCGTTACACGCCCGCCTGCAAGCGCACGCTTTGCTTCGGACCTCGTAAGGCCTGAATTTGTGCTTATGAATTTGTCCAGACGGTCAGCCATCACATCATCCTCCATCCCGGAAGATATTTGTTTTTAAGGCTGTTTCCCTTGGCCTTTGCCCAGCCGAGAGGGAAACCGTCCACGCATACAAGGACATAGCCGTCCGAGACTTCGTTCTTCGGCTCTATGGTCTCGCATTTAAGGTATCTGACGACATCCTCGTCTTCCACGCTCATCGAATAAACGTTGTCATATTCATCGGCCTTTAAGGCTGATGCAAGAGCCTGCGAAGGCTCAAAACGGTTCTTCGCGATCTCGCCGAGCAGGAGTCCTGTCCTCATTATCCTTAAGCCCTTTAAGTCGGGTATGCCCTCCGGCACAAGATAGAGGCGGTTTTCTCTGAGTTCGGTTCTTTCAAGCGGTATATCCTTTTTGATATGCTTAAAGAAGTCCTTCACCTCATCCGGAAGCTTCGGCGCACGGAATTCATACATCTTTCCGCAGAAGCCGCCCTTCGAGTCTTCATCCCTTTTGAGCAGGGCGGAATAATGCCCTTCGCCCTCAAGGATATGCGGCCAGAGTCTTACCGTACCCGATATCTCGGATCTTTCGGAGCCGATCAGCTCGGGTCTGCCCCACGAGAACTTCTCATACGGGTTCTCCGGCTTTACGACATGCATATCCGGCCATTTTTCAAGGATATAATCTATGGAGCC
>JAEEGL016163325.1_pt1 | contig 11584 bp, 9 predicted proteins | sample 9134231 | NCBI WGS metagenome assembly JAEEGL01 (sample SAMN16246548, study PRJNA631951) | gut metagenome | biome: gut microbiome; feature: rumen; material: fiber-attached | host: Bos | place: Iran: Karaj | collected 2018-10 | reverse complement strand
GAAAACGCCAAGATCATCCTCTACGGCGTCTCGATGGGCTCCTCAACAGCCCTCGCCGCCTCCTCCCTCCCTGCCGTCAAGGCCTCCCTCTGCGGCATAATCGCCGACTGCGGTTTCACCTCACCCGCTGATGAGTTTCTTCACCTTGCCGTCTGTCGCGGGCACACCGCTCCCAAAAAGTTTATCGATCAGGCAAGTGAGGTTGTCAAGGAAAAGGCCGACTTTTCAACCGACGCCTTCACAACCCTCGACTCGGTCAAAACCCTCACGGTGCCCGCCCTCTTCGTCCACGGCGAAAGCGACAGGTTCGTGCCCAAAAAATTCACGCTCATGAACTACGAAGCCTGCACTTCGCCTTATAAGCGCCTTTTGCTTGTCGAAAACGCAACCCACGCCGCGTCCTTCTACCACGCCAAGGCCAGATACACCGAAGAGATCAAAGCGCTTTTTGACGAGGCAGTCGCATACTCTTCAAGCCAAAAAAACTGTTGATTTACGTTTTTTCTTGTGGTACAATCCCTAAGCGGTCGCGAGGAGCTTGCGTTTACGCCTCCCCGCAGCCTTTCCCGCCAATGTGGCTCAGGGGTAGAGCAATTCACTCGTAATGAATAGGTCGTGGGTCCGATTCCCACCATTGGCTCCAGAAAGTCCGGAAATCGCCGGGCTTTCTTTTTTGCCTGAAAATAGGCAAATTTCGGATTGCGGCGAAATGAGGAAAACGGGCTCCGGAACAATGCAAGCCGGTTCAAAAAACAACCCGGAACCGGTTTCTATACACCATTCCGTTCGAAAACGCTTGCCGTTTCAAGTTTTTTATACTAAAATGGTTATCGGCCGGAAAGGCCGCGCGCGAAAGGGCTTTGACAAAGCGGCACGCGCGCAAATTTACAAAACTTTCGAGAGGAGAACTTTGATGGATAATTCATTTTTTCTTAACGATATGCCGGAAAAGGTAGAGGAGATATTTAACGGGGTATGGCCGAGGGCGCTGGCGCTGGTCGCGGGAATCGTCCTGCTGATCTGCCTTGTGATTATTCTGGTGGCGGTCGCGGTAAGGATCGTGGCAAACGTGATGATCTTCAAGAAGGCGGGTGAGCGCTGGTGGAAGGCGCTGATTCCCGGGTACAACAGGTACGTGCTGGCGAAGATCGTTTACGGCAAAAAGTTCGCTTGGGTGTTCGTTTTCAGCCTGTTTGACAGCCTGAGTCCGTACTACACATCGATAACCGCTTACAACATGGGACTTGCATTCGGCAGGGGAATCATTTTCTGCCTGCTGTCGGTGTTCTTCCCGACGGTTACGAGGCTCATTCTCGCGTTCGGAAAGAGCGAGTACAGGAATCCGGTCTGGGGCGAAAAGTAATTCCCGCGGGGAAGGGCGCCAAAAACCGGGATTGTCCGGCGGAAACGCAGGAAACGCGGAAGCGTGAAAATAATTGCCGGAGACAGGCAAAAAGAGGGGGAAAAACGCGAAAAAGTGGTTGCAAAACCATTTCGTATGTGTTATAATTTCCTTCACTGCTGATTTAAGCAGCCTTAAAAGAGAATTTACCTATTTTGGTGCCAAAAGGAAGGTGACATATAATGAAACAGGGTCTTCATCCAAAGTTTACGGAGGTAACGGCAAAGTGTGCGTGCGGCGAAACGTTCACGACGATGTCCACAAAGGGCGCGCTCAACGTTGAAATCTGCTCCAAGTGCCATCCGTTCTACACAGGGAAGCAGAAGCTGGTCGACACCGGCGGTCGTGTTGACAAGTTCAAGAAGAAATACGGTCTTTGATTCACTATTTATTCGTACCATAAGAGGCCTGCTGGATACGCAGGCCTTCTTTGTGTAACCGGTAAATGAAAAGATAACAGCAGCAGGAGGTTTTTGCCATGAGCGCAAAATACGAAGTTACCGATAAAAATAAGGTTCTGATCACGGTGGACGTCGAGCCCGAGAAGTTCGAGGCGGCGCTTAACCGTTCTTTTGAGAGAAACCGCAAGAAGTTTAAGATCAGGGGTTTCCGCGACGGAAAGGCTCCGAGAAAAATGGTCGAGCAGGTCTACGGCATCGGGGCGTTCTATGACGGCGCGTTCCAGCACCTGGTTCCGCAGGAGTACGAGGCGGCGGTCAAGGAGCTGAATCTGGTTCCGGTTTCCGAGCCCGATTATTCGATCGTTGAGGTCGAGGGCAATTCCAAACTCGTTTTCACGGCTTCCGTTTTCGTTAAGCCGGAGGTCAAACTCGGCGAGTACAAGGGCATCGAAATCAAGCGCATTTCCACCGACGTGACCGATGAGGACGTCGACGCGGAGCTGAAGAGGCTTGCGGAAGAGGATTACAGGCTCGAGCCTGTCGAGGGAAGACCGGCCAAAAACGGAGACACGGTTCTTATAGACTACGCGGGTTCGGTCGACGGCGTGGCGTTTGAAGGCGGCACGGCGGAAGGTCAGAATCTCGAGCTCGGCTCGGGTTCGTTCATTCCCGGGTTTGAGGACCAGATCGTCGGTCACGAGGTCGGCGACGAGTTTGTCGTGAACGTGACGTTCCCCGAAGAGTATCACGCCGAGGAGCTTGCCGGCAAGGCGGCCGAGTTCAAGGTGACGCTCCACGACATCAAGGAGAAGATTATTCCCGAGATCAACGACGATTTCGCGGCTGAAAAGAGCGACTTCGAGACGCTGGCCGAGTACCGCGAGGACCTCAAGAAGAAGCTTGCCGAGAAGAAGGAAAAGGAAGCGAAGAGCTCCACCGAGAATGAACTGATCGCGAAGGCGGCAGAGAACGCCGAGATTGACATTCCCGAGTGCATGTTCGACAACGCGGTCGAGAATATGCTCGAGAACTACCGCAGACAGATCTCCAACTACGGGATCAAATTCGAGGACTACCTCAAGATGACCGGCAACGACATCGATTCGGTCAGAGAGCAGATCAGGCCCAACGCGGAGAGACAGGTCCGTGAGCAGCTCGTTCTCGAGGCGATTGCCGACACCGAGAATCTCAAGGCTACCGACGCGCAGATCGAGGAGCGGCTGAGAGAGATGGCGGCGATGTACAAGGCAGACTACGACGAGATGGTCAAGAACCTCTCCGACGAGAGCAAAGAGTTTGTGGCGTCGGATCTTAAGCCGATGCTCGCGATCGATTTTCTCGTTGAGAACGCGAAGTACGTCGACTGACCGTAAGTGAGAAGCAGTTTATACGCGGTAACTTGAGGATTCCGCCGGAAACGGGCGGGTGATTTGGGGTGCCGCGTATTTGCGGTATTTCCGGGGCCGCAAAAACAGTGGATTCAAGCGCGACATATGACGGTTCAGACGTGAATTGAGACGGTTCTGCCGGAATTTTCGACGGTTCCGCTGCGAAAACAGGTGTTTCAAGGCGTGAAAAAAGCCTTTTTGGCTCTAAAAAAACGGGCAAACGCGCCGGTTTATTGAAAAATGCTTGAGAGGCAAAAAAACTGTTTATAAATTCCCGGAAATATAGTAAAATAGTTTGATAAGGATTTTTATCGAAACGGAGGGTAAAATGGCACTTGTACCTTATGTTATAGAACAGACGAGCAACGGCGGCGAGAGATCCTACGATATCTATTCGCGCCTGCTCAACGACAGGATAATCGTTCTCAGCGACGAGATCAACGACGTGACGGCGAGCCTTTGCGTCGCGCAGCTTCTGTACCTTGAGAGCAGCAATCCGGGCAAGGACATTTCGCTTTATATCAACAGCCCCGGAGGCAGCGTCAGCGCCGGCCTTGCGATCTACGACACGATGAAATTCATCAAGTGCGACGTGTCCACGATCTGCGTAGGCAGGGCTGCCAGCATGGGCGCGTTCCTGCTTTCGTCGGGAACCAAGGGCAAGCGGTTTGCGCTTCCCAACAGTGAAATCATGATCCACCAGCCGCTCGGAGGCACCCGCGGTCAGGCGACCGACATCGAGATCGCGACGAAGCACATATTGAGCGTCCGCGACAACATCAACCGCATTCTCGCCGAGAACACGGGAAGGTCGCTCGAGGAGATCCAGCGCGACACGGACCGCGACAACTACATGACGGCTCAGGAAGCGCTCGACTACGGACTTATCGACGTGGTTTGCGCGAAGAGACCTTGAGCAGCTTGCGAAAGGGCAACCGAACCGGAAACGGATGTTTTTGACCTGTAATTAGCGAAAATGTCCGGACCGGAATGCCGCATTTACGGCGGCTTTCATGTGATTTGAGTGAGATTTCCGGAAAATTCGGATATTTCCGGAAAATAAGTGAAAAGCAGCTTCCACGCAAAGAGGCAATTTATATGGCTGACAAAGATAAAAACAAATACAGATGCGTACTCTGCGGCAGAGAGCTGAACGGGAGCGTTACCGTTATTGAATCTCCCGGTGCCGCCATCTGCGAAGACTGCGTCCGGTATTGCATGGGTCTTCTTGAAGAAAAGAACCTTTATGAGGCAGAAGGGGACAATCTCCGCAAAACCACGGAGCCGGAGCTCTTCCCGCAGGATTTCGTTCTTCCCAAACCGGCTGAGCTCAAAGAAAAGCTGGACGAGTACGTAATCGGCCAGGAGAACGCGAAAAAAGCGCTCTGTGTGGCGGTTTACAACCACTATAAAAGAATTATCGACAACGAAGCGCGTTCGGGCTCCGGATTCGGCAAAAAGAAGACGCCTAGCTTCGTTAAATCCGCCACAAAACCGGCGCAGGTTTCCCGGGACGTTTCCGACACCGAACTGTCCAAGAGCAACGTGCTCCTTATAGGCCCCACCGGCGTCGGGAAAACGTACCTGGCGCAGACACTGGCAAAGATTCTCAACGTTCCGTTCGCGATTGCGGACGCCACGGCGCTGACAGAGGCCGGATACGTCGGGGAAGACGTGGAAAACATTCTTCTCAGGCTCATCCAGGCGGCGAATTTTGACATAAAACGCGCGGAGCGGGGCATCATTTTTGTCGATGAAATAGACAAAATCGCGCGCAAGACCGAGAACGTTTCGATTACAAGGGACGTGAGCGGCGAGGGCGTTCAACAGGCGCTTCTCAAGATTCTGGAGGGAACCGTCGCGCAGGTACCGCCAAACGGCGGCAGAAAGCACCCGCAGATGCAGTTCATCCAGATCGACACGACGAACATTCTGTTCATCTGCTCCGGAGCGTTTGACGGGCTTCCAAGAATTGTCGAGAACAGGCTCGGGAAGTCTACGGTGGGCTTCACCGGCAACCTCGTCACAGAGAACGAACTCGACACCGACGCGCTGCTCGCGCAGGTCGAGCCGCAGGACCTTTTGAGGTTCGGGCTCATCCCCGAGTTCATCGGACGCGTTCCGACAGTGGTGACGCTTGACGCCCTCGACAAAACGGCGCTTGTCAGGATTCTGACGGACCCGAAGAACTCGCTTGTGAAACAGTACCAGAAGCTTCTTTCGCTCGACGGCGTGGTGCTCGAATTCGACCGTGACGCGCTCGAGGCGGTCGCGGAACTCGCAATGAAGCGGAAGACAGGCGCGCGCGGTTTAAGGGCCATAGTCGAGAGGGCGATGCAGGAAGTGATGTTCTCGGTGCCGTCGAAGGGCGACGTGGAGCGGTGCATCGTAACAAAGGATACGATCCTGAACGGAAGCGAGCCGCTGCTGGTGTTTAAAACCCTGAGGGGACTGGAAGCAATGGACGAGGCGGATTTTTCACAGACCGAGTTCACGGTGGAGCCGTCAGGTGATTGACGGATTGCAGAGCCCCGGTTGATTTGATTAAGAGGTAAACAAACAGAGGATTCCGGGAAAGAACGCGGCCGCATAAATAATATTAAGAGCGGTCGCGGACGCGGAATCCGGCTATCGGAGGTTATAGATATGAGGATTTTTACATCGGAGTCGGTGACAGAGGGTCATCCCGATAAGATTTGCGACAAGATTGCCGACAGCATTCTCGACGCGGTGCTCGCGCAGGACCCGTATTCAAGAGTGGCGTGCGAAGTTACGGCTTGCACGGGACTTATTCAGATTATGGGCGAGATCACCACCAAGGCGCAGGTCGACTACGCGGAGATCGCAAGGCAGACGGTGCTCGACATCGGCTACAACAGCTCCGAACTGGGCTTTGACGGCAACACCTGCTGCGTCAACAACTGCCTCCACCAGCAGTCGCCCGATATCGCGATGGGTGTGGACAGGGACGGCGCCGGCGACCAGGGAATGGTGTTCGGCTACGCGTCGAACGAGATAACCGAACACGGCGAATACATGCCGGCGCCTATCGCGCTCGCGCACAGGCTCTCGAAGAGGCTTGCCGAGGTCAGGAAGACCGGCCTGCTTAAGTACCTGAGGCCTGACGGCAAGAGCCAGGTCAGCGTCGCGTATGACGACAACGGGAAGCCCGTGAAGGTGACCGCAGTCGTGGTTTCCACGCAGCATTCCGAGGCGGTCTCGACGGCTCAGCTTCGCGCCGACATCGAAAAATACGTCATCAGGGCGGTCATTCCCGCAAACCTGATCGACTCGAACACGCAGTTCTTCATCAACCCGACCGGAAGGTTCGTTATCGGAGGCCCCTACGGCGACTCCGGACTGACCGGCAGGAAAATCATCGTTGACACTTACGGCGGTATGGGAAGACACGGCGGCGGCTCGTTCTCGGGTAAGGACGCCACGAAGGTCGACAGAAGCGGCGCCTACATGGCCAGATACGTTGCCAAGAACGTTGTCGCGGCGGGACTCGCGGACAAGTGCGAAATCGAGATTTCCTACGCAATCGGGGTCGCGCAGCCGGTCTCCGTTTCCGTCGAGACTTTCGGCACCGAGAAGATTCCTGTCGCACAGATTCAGAACCTGATCGTCGAGACCTTCGACCTGACGCCGAAGGGAATCATCGAGACGCTTGAACTGAGACGGCCAATCTACGGGAAGACGACAAACTACGGACACTTCGGCAAGACCGACGTGGGCCTGCCGTGGGAGAGAACCGACAAGGCGGCGCAGCTCGGCAGATTCAAGAGATAAGGCTCTGCCGCGTGTCAGTCAAGACATTTAGCAGGACATGCAACAAGATATGTGACATTCGCAGAAGCCGGCGGTTTTAGTGTTTTTTATGGATTTTCACATAGAATACCTGGGACCGGAAGCGGAAAACGCGTTTTATGACGTGTCCGTCCGGACACAGCTGTTATTTTAACAACAATTTGATTTGAAAGGTCTAAGATTATGAAATACAGATTTGCGGTAGCGGCGATACTTGCCGTTGTGATGACGTTCGCGATTTGCGCGTGCACCGAAAATCCGGGACCGTCCGGCACGAACAAACCGGCCGGAACGGGAACCCCTTCCGAGACCGCGGGCGCAGACGACCCTTCAACGCTTCCTCAGATTGAGGCGTCTGACAAATTCACGAAATTTGACACAACGATTGCGTACAATCCGGCGGAGTGCACCAAAATCAAGCTGGCGCAGGACGCGACAACCGTTGAGGGCGACGGAGTGACCGTTGCGGGCAACAAAATTACCGTGGGCAAGGCCGGTTCTTATATTGTTACCGGAACGCTTACCGACGGACAGATCTTCGTGAGCGTTGAGAAGACCGAGAAAGTCAGACTCATTCTCGCCGGCGTTTCCGTCACCAACAAGTCGCAGGCAGCCATCTACGTTGCATCGGCTGACAAGGTAGGCATCACGCTCGCATCCGGCACAGAAAACGTGCTCACCGACGGTTCCAAATACACAGGGCTCAACGAAAAGGACGAACCGACAGGATGCCTTTTCAGCAAGGACGACCTCACGATCAACGGCTACGGCACGCTCACGGTCAACGGCAATTACAACAACGGTATCGCCAGCAAGAACGACCTCAAGATCGTCAGCGGCAACATCACCGTGACCGCGAAAAACAACGCGATTAAAGGCAAGGACAGCTTCATGATGAACTCCGGAACGCTTGTCGTGAATTCCGACGACGACGGCATCAAGGTCAACGAGGACGAGGACATCTCGAAGGGCTTCATCTGCATCGAGGGCGGAACGATAACCGTTAACGCGGAGGACGACGCACTTACCGCGGTTTACAGCGTTACGATCACGGGCGGAACCGTTACGACTTACGTCGGCGGAAAGGCCGTCAACTGCACCGGAACCGTGAACATCGCCAGCGGCTGCCTTATCGAGAAATAACCGGAAAATTCACGCAAATCACGCGATTCACGCGAAAAGTTTGCGCTGTTTGTAAAAAAGTGCTTGCATTCGGTGTTCCGTTTGTGGTACAATATACGACGCTGTTTGATAGAATCACTAAGGGAGGTGTGTTGAATGGCAAAATGTGAGATTTGTTCCAAAGATATGATGTTCGGACGTCATATCAGCATTACTCGTTCACAGGTCAGCAGACGTGCGAAGAGAAACTGGAAAGTGAACGTTCGCCGCGTCAAAATTGTTGACGACAAAGGCGTTACCCGTTATGCATATGTTTGTGCATCGTGCCTGAAATCAGGTCTTGTTACGAGAGCCAAGAAAGTACAACCGGAGCAGAGCGCTGTCTGATCAAAGGTTGAACCGGCAAATAATGCTGAACGCGAGACGCGTTCCGATGGAGGGCGGTAAACAGAGCCTTTTCGGAGCAGAGAGCTTGCGGAACAAACACAATTCCGACTGTGGATACGCCGAAAAAACAATTCAGGCGGAGGTCCATAAAAAAAGAGCCTTTCGGGGGCTCTTTTTTTTGCGCTTGAAAAGGTTTTGTTTGTTAAAGGGCGAACATATGTCGGGACGCCCGGGCAATCGGGACGTGCGGGAAATCCTTAAGAAGGGAATTGAATCAGAGGGTCACTTCGCGCGCTTTTTCGGTGACGCGGTCGTAGTAGGCGGCGGATTCCGGGTCGTTCCCGTCCGTGAGGGACTTGATTATGTACTTGGCCGCTTCCGACGCGTCGGCGAGGAGTTTGCCGCCTGAGGTGAAGCCTGTAAGTTCTTCCATAGGTCGGCCGGTCTGGGAGGTGCCGAAGAAGTCGCCGGGGCCGCGCAGTTCGAGGTCCTTCTCGGCGATTTTGAAGCCGTCGGAGGTCTCGGTGAGGACTTTCAGGCGTTCGGCGTTGGAGTCGCTGACGAGAATGCAGAAGGAGCGGGCGGTGCCTCTGCCGACGCGGCCCCGGAGCTGGTGAATCGTGGAGAGGCCGAAACGGTCGGCGTCCTCGATTATAATAATGTTTGCGTTGGGGACGTCAATTCCTACCTCGATGACGGTGGTCGCAAAGAGAACCTTCGTCTCGCCCGAGGCAAACGACTCCATGACCTCCTTCTTTTCGCTGTCCTTCATCTTGCCGTGAATGAGGCCGGTCTTCACGCCGCGGAAGACGGTTTTGGAGAGCTCTTCGTAGTTCGAGGTGCAGGCGAGCGGGGCGTAGGGGGAGTCGGCTTCGAGACCGAGTTCGCCGGTGATCTCGCTCTTGTCGATACAGGAGTGAACGATGTAGGCCTGACCGCCCTGGCGGACGAGCTCGAGGGTGCGCGCCATGATACGGGCGCGGTCTTTTTTCTTGTAAAGATAGGTGGAAACGGGAATCCGGCCCTTGGGCTTTTCGCTGAGCACGGAGATGTCCATGTCGCCGTAGAGAACCAGCGCCAGCGAGCGGGGAATCGGGGTGGCGGTGAGAGAAATCACGTCGGGAACGGTCTCGGAGCCGCGCTTCATTATCGCCGCGCGCTGCAGAACGCCGAAGCGATGCTGCTCGTCGATGACCGCAAGACCGAGCTTCGGGAAGTCAACGCCCTCGCTGATGAGACTGTGGGTACCCACGACGCAGAGGGGCTCGCCGGATTTGACGCGTTCGAGAATTTCGCGCTTTTCGCGGGCGGGCGTTGAGGAGTAGAGAAGGCAGGTTTGGATGCCGAGACCGCCGAAGATCTCGCTGAGCTTCTTCATGTGCTGCACGGCCAGAACGGTGGAGGGCACCATGAAGGCGGCCTGGTAACCGTTCATGATGGCGTTGTAGACGGCGGCGAGGGCGATGACGGTTTTGCCCGAGCCGACGTCGCCGTCAATGAGGCGGTTCATCGGGGCGGGGGAAGCCATGTCGTCAAGAACGGCGCCGATGACCTTGAGCTGGCCGTCGGTCAGCGTGAAGGGGAGCGCCGCGGTCAGCGGCGCGAGGTCGCAGCGTTCGAATTGGATCCCCTTGAGGCTGCTCCCGGCGCGCATCGTTTTGAGGGCGTGAATGCAGAGAGTCGTGTCAAGAAGGTTCCCGAACGTGATCCTGCGGCGGCTGCTTTCGGCCTCGGAGATGTCGCGGGGCGCGTGAATGCCGCGGAACAGACCGTCCAGCGCGGGCATGCTGTACCGTTCACGAACGGCAGCGGGTATCTCGGCGGGCAGCAGCTTATTCTCTTCGGGCGTGAGGAGTTCTTTGCGGGACTCGAACACTTCGACCGCTTCAAGCGCCGCGGTGGCGACGTCTTTTTGCTTGATTCCCGAAGGCAGTCTGTAAACAGGCCGCAGCGTGAGAAAACCGTCGACTGCGCCGCGGTCCCTGACGCTGACAAACTGGGGCTGAACCAGCTGAATGCTTCTGAAAAAGTCGGGATTCACCGCCACGCGGCCGTAAAAACAGTAGACGGCGTCTTCGTGAAGCGATTTTTTGACATATTTATTGTTGAACCAGACCGCGTCGATCCGTTCGCCTTTCTCGTCCTCGCAGCTGACCACTATAACGGGAAGCCGCGGGTTGCCGCGCTCGGTCACGCCCAAAACTCTCAGAATCATTGAGGCGCTTATAGCGGGCCTGCCGTCGTCGAGTGCGTCGAAAGCCATTTTCCGGGCTTCGTTGACGGAAACGGGACGCGTGCGGTCTTCGTATTTAACCGGGAACATCGAGAGCAGGTCGCCGACCGTCGCGACGCCGTTTGTTGCCAGCGCATCCGCGGTCTTGGGGCCGATTCCCTTGAGAACCGTTACCGGGGAAAGAAGGGTGGCCGCGCCGGCTGCGGTTTTTTGTTTCGCCGGCGCGCTTTTCTCCGCCGGCTTCTTTTTTGTCTCTTTGGCGGGTTCTTTTTTCGAAGCCGGCGCCTTTTCGACAGAAGCTGAGGTACTGCCTCTGCCGCCTTGGGTACTTTCCGCGAAAACGACGGATTTGAGGGCGTTCTTGTAGGCGGTGAACCTTGACGCGGCTTCTTCGAACGAGGGGTCGGATTCCGAAACGGTGTCGCCGGCGAGGGTGCCGCAGACGAAGCGGTCCTTCCCGTCGAGGTCGCGAACGACCGTGACCATACCGAACTTCTTGCCCGCGAGCAGCGCCTTCACCATGTTTCCCTGGTCCTCGCCGATCTCGAACATCACCGCCGCGCCCGGATTGCAGACGTTCCGGATACTTTTCGTTATTTTGATATATGGGGTGAGGCCGCCGGCGCCGCCGTCAAGAGCGATGCGCGGCTCGTAATCCCTGACCACTGCGGGAAGGGAGTTGTAGACTTCAGTTGCGACGTAGGGCGGGTTAGAAAGAATCAGATCGAACCGCTCCGAAGCGGCGTTTTCCGCACCGCCGGTAAAGGGGTCGAGAAAATTCCCGTGAACGTATCTGACGGCGTCTTCGGCGCCGAGAATGTTTTTGGCGTTGGTTCTTGAG
>JAEEGL016117328.1_pt1 | contig 11584 bp, 8 predicted proteins | sample 9134231 | NCBI WGS metagenome assembly JAEEGL01 (sample SAMN16246548, study PRJNA631951) | gut metagenome | biome: gut microbiome; feature: rumen; material: fiber-attached | host: Bos | place: Iran: Karaj | collected 2018-10 | reverse complement strand
TTGGAAGGGAATGCACATCTTCCTTCGTAACCGAAGAAGTGATGCTGTGCGGAGAACTTACCCTTGTAGGTGCCTGCCTTCTTTCTTCCTTCCAGCTTGTCCTTTACCAGTGCGGAGAAGAGCTTTTCAGACTCGATGAGGGATACCTGCACGTTACCGTGAGGATCTCTTTCCAGGAAAAGCTGCTGCTGTACGAACTGGGGCAGGATATCGAATACACCGAAGGCTTCGGCGGTAAGTCCCTTCTTAATGAAAGCATATTTCGCATCCCAGTCGGGAAGTGCGTTGAACTCATCCGTTTTGCTGCCTGCCAGAAGTTCGTTGATCTCGGCAATGAGCTTGGAGAATTCGGGAACGAATTCCACGATCCCCTCGGGGATGATGGCTACGCCGAAGTTGTCGCCGTTGGCCGCTCTCTTTTCAACGGAATCCGCAATGTAATCCGCGATGGAGGAAAGGGACATCTTCTTTGCCGCAACTTCCTCGCCGATAAGGCAGATGTTGGGCTGGGTCTCCAGGGCACACTCCAGTGCCACATGAGAAGCGCTCCGTCCCATAACCTTGATGAAATGCCAGTATTTCTTGGCGGAATTGGCATCACGCTCGATATTGCCGATCAGTTCCGAATAGGTCTTGGTAGCGGTATCGAAACCGAAAGATGCTTCGATATCCTCGTTCTTTAAGTCACCGTCGATGGTCTTGGGACATCCGATGACCTGAACTCCGGTATTGTGGGCAGCCATGTACTCCGCAAGTACCGCCGCGTTGGTGTTGGAATCGTCACCGCCGATGATGACGATGGCGGTAAGTCCGTGCTTTTTGGCAACTTCGGTAACGATCTTGAACTGTTCCTCCGTCTCCAGCTTCGTCCGTCCGGAACCGATGATATCGAATCCTCCGGTATTCCGGTAAGCATCGATGTAGGCGTCGTCAAATTCGATATAGTCATCTTCGATGAGTCCGCTGGGACCGCCCTTGAAACCTAAGAGTACATTGTTTTTGTCCGTAGCTTTGATGGCATCGTAAAGTCCGCATACCACATTGTGTCCCCCGGGGGCCTGTCCGCCGGATAAGATCACGCCCACAACCTGCTTTTTGGCTGCGGAGGTGTTGGCGCCTTTTTCAAAGGTGATCTCGTTCTTCCCGTAGGTATTGGGGAAAAGGGCTTTGATCTTGTCCTGATCCGCAACACTCTCCGTGGGTGCGCCGTTCTTTACGCAGATCTCGGCGATACCGCCTCTGAGCATCCCGGGAAGCTTGGGGTTGTACTCGTATCTTGTTTTCTGAAGTGGTGAAAGATTCATACGTTTACTCCTTATGTGATGGATTGATACTTAAAAACCTGATCCTGCCCGTTCTTTCCACGGGCGTGCAACAGGTATTATAGCACATGAAACACGCTTATACAAACTGGAACACGCAATAGGAAACGTATCCCAGAAGCAGCAGGATCCCCTGCCAGCGCTGCAATCTTCCCTTGATCAGCGTGGGGATCGTAAGGATGATCATCACGGCGAACATCACCGGAACATCCACCACCAGGGAGGCATTCATTCCCGCAATGGTCTTTTCCACGGGAATGTGGAAGGGTCTCAGGGTCATGGCGATCCCGCTCACCAGCACCAGGTTAAAGAGGTTGGCACCGATGACATTTCCCAGAGACAGAGCACCGTGTCCCTTGATCAGGGAAACAATGGCCGTTACCAGTTCCGGGAGAGATGTTCCCAGGGCCACGAAGGTGACGGCGATGACCGACTGGGGAACTCCCAGTTCCTCGGCGATGACGGTTCCGTTATTGACAAGCAGGTTGGCGCCCAGCGCGATCAGTGCCGCACCGACCACGATCTTGACCACATCTCCCATAAGGGACAGTCTCTCGTTCACAACCGGCTTCGATTTCTCATCATCCATATTGGGTCTGGAATTCTCGGGGATAGCGGCTCCTTCCATAGCCTGGATCCTGGCTCCCGTCTCCGGATCTTCATAGGAAGTGACCGTATCCGCGGAACCTGTTCCGGCGGGACTTCCTTTCATCTCCTCCCGGGCCTGCTTTACCAGTGTCACGATATAAGCGGCAAACACCGCCAGAAGGATAACGCCTGCTATTCTATTGAAATATCCGGTGATATAGGCGATCCCCGCATAAATGAGGGCTGCCACAAAAAAGAAGGCCACCGGCTTGATCAGAGACTTCTTGGCAACCTCCGAGGGTTTTATGGCGACGGTAATGGCCGCGATCAGTGCCGTATTGCAGATAATGGAACCGATGGCGTTTCCGTAGGCAATCCCGCTGGCCCCCTGCACCGCGGAAGTTGCCGAGACCATCACTTCGGGGAGTGTGGTCCCGATGGATACCACCGTGGCCCCAATGAGAATATCCGGAATATGAAACCGCTTCGCGATGCCCGTAGCTCCGTCCACGAACCAGTCGCCGCCCTTGATCAGCAGTACCAGACCTATAACAAAAAATATGACAGCGGATATCATAAATGCCTCCTATAATTTGATCTTAACCCATTTCCCCTGTCGGAAACGGATGGAACTGAACATAAACCGGGAGATCTGATCCGCCAGTACCCCGAACCAGATTCCCACAATTCCCCATTCTAGCACATATCCGCAGAAATAGGAAAAAAAGGTTCGGATGAGGGTCACGCTGATCATGGATGCAACCGCGGTATAAAGCGTGTCTCCGGCCCCCCGCAGACATCCCATGTATACCACCTGGATCACCTGGAAGATCACCACGAAAAGGATCACGTGCATGATCCGTACCCCGATGTCCACGATATGCTCCTCCTGGAAAAAGAGTCCCATCATGGGCCGCGCGCCGAAGAAATACACGGTTACCAGAACCGCTGCGATGGTTACCGCAAACATCCGGCAGATCCTGCCGAATTCCCGGGCCTTCTTTTCGTCCCCTTCTCCCAGGGACCGGCCGATGAGGGCCACCGCGGCAGCCTGCAGTCCGTCTCCGAAAGAAAAGGTAAGCCCCATGATGTTCATGCCCACCTGATGGGCCGCCATGGCATCCGTCCCCTGATCCGCGGCCATCACCGCCGTCAGGATGAAGCCGATCCGCATCAGCACCTGTTCAAAGAACACACTGTATCCCAGCTTGATGATCTGCCGGAAGGCTTCCAGCCCGGGACGGAGTTTCTGTTCCAATATATAAGGAAGAGAAACGAACTCTCCTTTTTTGCAAAGGGCAATGACACTCATCACAAGGGCCACCACCGTTCCCAGCACCGTGGCCAGAGCAGCTCCCGTGATCCCCAGGGCGGGAAAACCGAAATGCCCGTTGATGAGCAGATAGTTAAAAATGATGTTGACGATACTGGAGGTAACATTGGTCCGCATGGTGATCTTGGTATTCCCGGCACCGCGCTGGGCGGAATTGATCACCATCTGCAGACAGTTAAAGATCGATCCCCCCATGATGATCCGCATATAGGTCACGGCAGCGTCATGGGTATCCGGGGAAGAACCGCACCAGGTGATGATGGCGGGAGCAAATACCACAAACAGGGTGCTGATGACGAAAGAAGCAATGGTGACAAATAAGAGCGCCGTCGTCAGGATCCGGTTGGCCGCCTCGGGTTTTCGTTCTCCCCGTCTGCGGGCCACCAACGCGGAAACGGCGATATTCGTGGCAAAAAACAGGGCAAAGCCCATGAATTTGGGCTGGGTGGTCAGTCCCACGGCAGCCACGGCATAGGCGCCCAGGGCGCTCACCATGTAGGAATCCACCAGGCCGGTAAAAGCAACAAAAAAAGACTCCAATATGGAAGGCCATGCCATATCAAGTGTTATTTTAATATTCCTTTTATCATATCGAAACAGGGTTTGCATCATATATCACCGATGAAATCCATCATAATACTTATCCCGGCCGGGCGCAAGCGCATCAGGGCCTGCTGCCGTATCCCGCAAATAAGAACAGGACCCTTTTACCGGTCCTGTTCATTCACCTGATCTCATTTAATGAAGTTTCCTTTCGTTCCTTTTCCGAAGCCCTGCCGCCTACACTGCATCAAATCTGCGATAAGATCATTTCAACGACCGAACCTGTACTTTTTATATACTGTATATCGACAGTTTTGTTCGGAAAATGAACCCCCGGAGGAAACTTATTTCCGGATCTTTTCTTCCTGCTTTTCCTGATATTTCTTGTACATCTCGTATCCCACGGCACCGAAGAGTGCGATCAGAAGGAGCCATCCGAAGGACACGGGGCCTGCCACCGCATCCTGTGCGGGATCAAGGCCGGGCATTACCTGTCCGCGAGGGATCAGGTCGATCTTCGGAGCTTCCTCCTTGGAAGCATTGATGGTAGCCATGGCTTTTGCGGTTACGGTATCCTTCAGGATCTGAGCAGGGCCTCTCCTTGCACCCAGAACGCCGCTGTCGGAACCGGATCCGTTACCGTTGCCGTTACCGTTACCGTTGCCGTTACCGTTGCCGTTACCGTTGCCGTTACCGTTGCCGCCTACACGTGCGCCCAGTACCGCAACATCATCTCCTGCCTGTGCGGCCGCAGATACTGCGGTAGCGCCTGCAGCTGCTGCATTCGCATTCGCTGCGGGAGCGGGAGTAACCGTACTGTCAGCAGTTCCCGCATCGGAAGGTGCGCCGCCCTGATCCGTATCCGTATCAGCAGAGGGCGTAGGTGTGAATTTGGCAATGGCCTCATCCAGTGCCGTACCTGCATCTGCAAGTTTCTGGTTCAGTTCGCCCAGGGTGCCCTTCACTACGGTGAGGGTATTCTGTGCCTTCTGCAGACGGCTGTCCAGATCTTCAATGAGTTCGTCGATGGTCAGGTTGTTCAGGCGCTCCGCTTCTTCCTCATCCACTTCAAGTCCGAGATAATCGGCGATGCTCTTAACACCCAGGACTTCTCTGGCGCTGAAGGACCCGTCACCTTTATTGCTCTCGGTGATGGCATCGATCTTATCCTGCAGATTCTGTGCTTCCTCCTTGGTGTCATCGATCTTGGCCTGAGCCGCATCCACAAGTCTGGAATAATTATTGTATTTCTCAATGATCTCCTGATTGTCCGCCTTTGCAAGGAATTCCTGGAAGGCTTCGTCATTGTGAAGATCGATCTTGACGGCCGCATTCTTTGCTACGGTCTGTACAACCTTGGTGTATTCCTTGCCTTCAACCCAGAACCTGTTGGGATCGCCTTCAATCGGATCAACGGTGCCGTCTGCGATGCCTTTGATCATCTCGTCGCGCATCCTGTACTGTACCTCGCCGCTTCCGTCATCATAGGCGAATACATCGAACTCCCCGTTCCTAACCCTGGTCTGCCAGTCACCGCCAAGCTGATTAGCGTTCTTATTTCCGTAATAAGCTCTCGCATACTCACTTGCGCCGACTTCCAGAGCGCTCTTTTCATATACGACTATGCTGTTCTTAAGTGCCGTATTAATTCCATTCCAGGGATTCTTGTCATCGTAGACACGGTTGTCTCTGTCATAGTTGAAGTACTTCGTCTGCGGCTGTCCCTCACTGTCAATGTAGGTTACTTCCGCATAGTTGCAGTTCTGGGTATCAAATCCGGACTTAACGACCCTGGTCTTATCCTTGGCAAGATTAACCCAGATGATATCCGTGGCACCGGCATCCACCAGCTGCGGGATGTAATAGTTCTCAACAAAGGACTGAAGCAGATTCCTGGTTACAGCCCAGTCATTCTTCTTGGCCGAAACAGCAGCCTGTTTTGCATTGATATCCTCTGCGCCCTGCTGTTCTTCTTCCAGAGCGGCCCTGGCTTCATTCAGTTCCGTTTCCAGACTGTTGACCTTACCCTCTGCCTTATCAAGGGCAGCCTTGGCATCCGCAACTTCGGAGTTTGCCTTACCGAGAGACTGTTTGAACCGTTCCTGTGCGTCTCTTAACTCGGTCTTGGCCTTATCGTACTTCCCGGCAAGATCCTCAACTGCCGCCTGCTTGATGGCAACATCTTCCTTCGTATTTTGTACCAGAGTGGCGATGGCGTCGTAATTCTGCTGCGCTTCCTCGGCGGAGGAGGCATCGGTAATGGCCTGAGACAGGGTATCAACCTGGGTATTTGCATTATCCGCTGCAGCAGAAGCAAGATCAGCCAGATGCTCTGCGGAGGTAGCATCCTTGGCTGCCTCATCGGCTGCTGCGGTGATGTCTTCATCCGCTTCCACAACTGCTTCAAGATCCTGGGCAGCCTTACCCAGTCCATCCTTCACATCGTCGAAGGAAGCAGCGATTCCCGCATCGTTGGCCGCATCCAGCAGATCCTTGATCTCGATGGCAGCAACAGCGCCGCCGTCTTCCGTGCTGGCAGCTTCTACGGCAACGGTTTCCGCTTCGGTAACCGGAGCTGCTTCGTTTCCGCTCGCGATCGCATCGGTCGCAACTTCTACGGCAGCTTCCGCAACTGCTACGCTGGCGGAAGTATCTTCCGCAGCCTGTACCGCCTCTTCCGCAACGGTAGCTTCCGCGGTGTTCTCGGAAGTATCCTGTACGGGATCAGTGCCGCCCGGTACGGGATTCACTTCATCATCCGCGAATGCGTTCACAGGTGCCATAGCGGCCATTGCAGCCGAAATACCGATGGTCATGGCCATCAGTATGCTTGTTTTATTCGAAATATTCTTTTTCATCATAGATTCCTCCTACTTGCTTTTACGAGTTCCTTCTCTGCAATATATATCGGAAAATTACATTTTATCTTTAGCAAAATAATAATATTTTTTGCGATATTTTTCAAGGAATTTCACCGTTTATTCACATAATTTTTTTATTTTTCGGTGATCCTGCGAAGAGGAAGATCCTTTTCCCTGGCGATGGCCGCCAGATCCTCGTATTCCGGCTTCTCCCGGGTCACCCCGTAGCCGGAAGAGATCTTGTACCGGACTTTTCCGTAGGGCGTTTCCCGCTCCTCCATCCGGCGGTCCAGGATATAACGGCGGGTCCTGGTTTCCCGAAGTCCGATGGTGGTGGTATGGCGGTAGGCGGCATAGATCACTTTTTCCCTGTTCTCTTCGCTGCAGAGGATCCGGATCATGGTTCCGGGCCGGGACTTCTTCATGCCCACGGCTACCGTATAGACATCCAGCGCCCCTGCGTCAAAGAGCCGTTCGCAGGCAAACCCGATCTCTTCTGCCGTCATATCATCCACGTTCAGGGAGATCTCAAAGACTTCTTCCGAAACATCCGCCGTCTCGCCCAGAAAGGCCCGGACACAGTTGGTAATGTCAAAATCTTTTCTGCCCATCCCATAACCGGTCTTTTCGGTCCGCATCACGGGCATATCTCCGAATTCATCCACGAAATGTTTTAAGAGTGCGGCTCCCGTGGGGGTACAGAGTTCGCTCGGGATCCTGCCCCCGTAGATGGGAACATCCCGCAGGATATAGGCCGTTGCGGGTGCCGGTACGGGCAGGATCCCGTGGGCACAGCGCACCGTTCCCGCACCTACGTGAACGGGAGAGCAATAAACCCTGTCGGGTCCGATCCTGTGCATCAGCAGACAGAAGGCCGTCACATCCGCCACCGCATCCATGGTCCCAACCTCATGAAAATGGATCAGGTCGATCTCTGTATCATGAGCATGGGCTTCCGCTTCGGCGATCATCTCATATACCCCGAGGATATCCTTTTTCACCGGCTCTTCCGTCCGAAAGCCTTCCACCATATGCCGGATGTCCGCAAGGGTGGTATGGTGATGGTGGTGATGATGTTCCTCATGATCATGATGATGGTGTTCCTCATGGTCATGGTCATGATGATGGCCGTGTTCATGACCGTCATGGCTGTGATGATCATGTTCATGCTCATCGTGATCATGGAGGTGATCGTCTTCTTCAACCCCGTTGACCAGGATCTTCATGTGCGTCCCGGAAATACCGCATTTCACCGCCTTTTCCATGGACATGGTAACTCCGGGGATCCCCAGAGACATAAACTCCCGGATAAAATCTTCTTTGTCGTCAATAAGTTCAAAGAGCGCGGCACTCAGCATATCGCCGGCCGCGCCCATTCCGCAATCGAAATAGAGGATCTTCATGCTGTTTTTCTCTTCTCCGTCAGTGTCTTCTTTAAAACGCCTCTCGGATCCTTCACAAGGAGGATCACCAGCCAGATCACCAGGGCAAGGGCGATGACGCAAAGCCCCAGGAACAGATCGTTCACCATATCCTCCGGGGCGGGAGTAAAGTACGCCGCACCCAGTTCCGCATATTCATAAACCGCATCCACCAGCCACATCAGGGACGCACCCCAGAACATAAAGCAGAGGGTACTGATCCTGTAAGTGTCACGGGGTGCATTCTTATACCAGAGCACCGTGCAGATCACGGCCGCAAAAACCGTTAAGAGCAGGGTCATGATCAGGCCTCGCTTTCCGAAACCGTCTCACCGGCATCTTCTCTTTTTTCGATCCGGGAGCTTACCAGAACCATACCGCCCCATACGGCAGTTACAACAAGTGCCATGGTCAGCCCCACGGTGGACATCTCATGCAGCATCTCCGCAGCATCCGCAGGATCCTTCATAGCCGTCAGGAAGGGGAAATAAGGAACCACCTCTCCGTGCCATACATGCTCGAAAGCAAGGAGTGCGGAGCCTCCCCAGAGCATATTGGTGAGCCATTTCAGTTTTCTTGTAAAAGGGATCTTTCCTTCCGTCTCTTCGGAATGAACTCCCTTCTTTTCCTTTGTCTTTGTTACGATGGTGGTCACGATCGCTTCCGTTGTGGGTACGATAAAACAAGCCATGGTATTCCTCCTTTAATCAGTAAGTACAGACACCCTTTTTTAATGAAAAAATTATAACACAGGGACGGAGATGATGTCTATGCGGAAAACTCCGTGCTTTCCCGGCCGTAGACCTCGATCTGGGTAAGGGCGGGGAAGGGACTGGGGTCATCCGCCTTGATGAGCTCGGAAAGCTTCAGCCCGGTAATGTTCTTTTTATCAAGATCCCGGTAGATATGCGGCAGATCCGTATGTTTTTCCATTTCAAGGATCCGGGTGCTGCCGTCGGAGAATGTCAGGGTCCCCTTCACCCACCAGTTATCGTGAGGGAAATCCGCCCTGGTATAGATCCGGATCTCGTCGATATCCACGGGGCGGCCGAATTCCAGCCGGAATTCCGCATCCTCCTGCCGGTTGATCCCCCAGGATTCATAGGGCCACTCCCCGTGGGAGCGGGTGGCGATCACACCGTCTATGGCATTTCTTGCGGCAAAGACCGCTTCTCCCCTGGTCTCCACGTTGGCGGAAGCATGGGGGAATACCCCTTCCACGTCATGCTGGTCAAAGGGGTTTAAAGCCAGGTTCCGGTAAGGCGAGATCTCGTATTCCCGGGCTTCCCGGATGGACAGATAATGCCGGTTTCCGAAAAAGGCAAGGGGATTGTAGCTTGTTTTCTTTTCATAGAAGGGAACCGTATAGATAATGTTTTCCGTCTTTACGTAGATCAGGGCCTCTTCTATGGCAGCATCCACCTTGACCGCATAAAAGCTGTCTTTTTTCAGGCCGGAAAACTCGATGATGTCTCCTTTCCGGTATTCCCCGTCCCAGGCAAGGACCGTCTGGCTCTCCCCTTCGCTCTGTGCCTTGTTCACATGATCCCAGTCATTGTATACTTCGATCTTCAGCATATTTTCATTCTCCTTTGATCATCACTTCCGCTTCCTTTCCCGCCATGGTGAGCAGGATACGGTACACCTCATGTTTCCATGCTTTTTTAAGCCTTTCGTCTTCGATGGGGATCCTTTCGATCACCGCGGACCCGGCCCCGGTTATTTCCATCACCCCCAGAGATCCCACCCGAATGCGGATCTTTTCTCCGTCCCGGATCTCCTCCGGTCTTTCATAGGTCATGAAGCTTAAGATCCCCCGCAGATCTCCTTCCGTTTCCGCATGATCCCGGATCAGGATCCTTCCCGCTTTTTCGGAAGTACCTTTCATAAAACATACGGAACGCAGAGCCTTTTTGATCCCGGGATCTTTGTAGGCTCCCGCCAGATCCATGGAGATCTCCGCTCCATCTGTGTCAATTTTATATCTGACATTGCCTGCGGCAGCTTCCTTCCCGTCCTTTTGCATGATCCGGATCCCCGGTTCCGTTCCCCGGCCGAAATTCAGGGTGTTGTGGTATTGAGACTGCATGGTCCAGATCTCATATCTTTGATCGGAAAAAGTCTTTGCGGTGTAGGTCTCCACCCCCAGATCGATGAGAAAAGGCTTTTTGTCAAGATAGAGGGTCAGGCTGCCGATATCGTTGTGATTGTGGCTGTCCCCGTTATCTCCCGCCTTTACCGCCAGAGCCCAGTGGGGATCCCGGGCGATCAGAAGTCCCGTGCTCTCAAACCAGGCATCCTCCGGCAGTTCCTCCGGTGCCGGATCTTCCAGCAGCTTTTCATAATCCGTAAGCTGAAGGAGATGATCGTACAGATTCTCCTCTTCGGGAAGAAGCCGGTCCCTTAGGGACTGGGCCCTGAAATCCAAGGACGTCATGGCCTCGTAGCCCGGATTTCCCGTATACCGGGCAAAGAGATGATCCTTCGCGGTACGGTTCCCGGCATAGGGGGAAGCATCCGAATAATTAAAATACTGCCCCTCCCCGATCTGCATCTTTACGATATAGGAAGCGATATTGCGGATCAGAGGATCCTTCCACAGTTCCTCCATCTTTCCCTCCGTGATGCGGTTCATCACATCATAGCATCCGAAGAGGGCAAGTCCGCTGTGTCCGTAATAAAATGCTCCCTCGTTGCAGCATCCGTCATCCCCGTAATCGTCAAGATAAAAGTCAACGGATCTCACCGCCTGTTCAAAAACCTTCCGGAGATCCTCTTTTGAGATCACGTCCTTCCTTCTGGAAAAAAGAGCAAGGAGCACATTCTGGGTGATCCAGGGCGTCCAGTTGCACATGGGCTGCAGTCCGTCCCCCATCCACCAGAAATGAAAGTTCAGGTAAGGCTTCAGGATCCGTCCTTTCAGTTCGTCATCGATCCTTTCCCCCAACAGAGCATAGTCCTTTTCAAGCCGATCCCTCAGGAGAAATTCCGTAAGGGCCAGGATGGCCCCGGTCTCTGCGGCAAAAAGATCGATCACGGGGCGTTTCACATCGGGAAAGGGAAGGGGTTTTTGATCCCGCACATAGGTATTGTGGGCGGGCAGGCACCAGGTGCTCTCTTCCAGGATGGCAATGACAAGATCCAGGATCTTCGGAAGAAAAGAGCAATCATCCGATACGCACTCCGCAAGGACCAGACGGGTCAGCATCTTTCTCCGGGCAAAATACTGATCCTCAAAACGGATCCGGTTCCCGTTCAGGGAAAACTCCCGGTAATCCGAAAACAGCAGCTGCGGTACCGGCTGCTCCAGAGTCTTCTTTCCCTGATCCGTAAGATACCCCGATACTTCCTCCGGAAGTCCCTCCCAGAAATCCCGGTCTGTGATACCGGGGAGCCCCGTCAGAGTTCCGGGCAGAAGATCCCCTGCCTTTTCATATGCTTTTTCTGTGATCCTGCGTCTGTCCATTACAGCCTCAGCCTTCCTTCCATACCGTCAAAATCCACGGTTTTGGTCTC
>JAEEGL015704924.1_pt1 | contig 11584 bp, 7 predicted proteins | sample 9134231 | NCBI WGS metagenome assembly JAEEGL01 (sample SAMN16246548, study PRJNA631951) | gut metagenome | biome: gut microbiome; feature: rumen; material: fiber-attached | host: Bos | place: Iran: Karaj | collected 2018-10 | reverse complement strand
TAGCTGCCCTTTTAACGGTAGCTATGGCTGCAACACTTCTTGTTGGTTGCGGAAAATCCGGCAGCAGCGGAGGATCCGGCAATGTGGATGAGAACGGTGTTACAACCGACAAGATCAAACTGACCTACTGGCACTACGAGGACGAGACTACCATCGGACTTCTTGCTGAAGCCTTCATGAAGAAGTACCCCAACATCACCGTAGAGTGCAAGCAGATAGCTGACATGTCGACCGACCTTTCCGCTGCTGCTGCAGCAGGAACTTTCCCGGATGTATTCTCCGGAACAGATTCCGACACAGCACTTGCAAATATGTATTGGGCAGACATCACCGAGTACGTAGAGAACGATCCCGACATGAACAACATGATGGTTTCTATCAAGAATTACGGTATCGGTAAGTTTGATACCGACCGCTGGTTTGGACTTCCCACATGGTATCAGCCCAGCGCCGTATTCATTGACAGAAACGTAATCAAGAAGCTTAACCTTCAGATGCCCAGAACGGACTGGACCTGGGCTGAGATGATCCAGCTCATCAAGGATGCCACAGTGGATGACCGTACAGGAATGAAGTATTACGGACTGGGCTTCTACAACAGACTTGATTCCCTTTACGGAATTGCAGCATGCGCTACCGCTGAGCGTGCCATCAAGGGCGAGTTCGGATTTGACGGAAATGATTTCGATCTTTCTTATTGGGCTATCGGTGAGCAGGAATTCGGCGATCTTCAGACCGGTGGATATGTAGCTCCCAAGCAGGATACCCAGCAGATGGAAGACTGGTCCGGAGACTGGGGAACCTGGTTTGGTTCTACCGGACACGTAGCTGTATTTTCAGAGGGATTCTGGTCCTATCAGAACATCTGGGCAACCGATGGTTATCAGGAGCAGTACGGACTCGATATCGTTCCTTACGTAACTCCCAACGTTGTAGATGAAAAGGATCACAACATCATCGCAAATATGTACATCGGCGGTGTGTCCACTTCCTGCAAGCACCCCTATGAGGCATACCTGCTTCTGAAGTTTATGGGTATCGGAACCGACGGATGGAAAGCAAGACTGGATATCTACGAGGACGAGAGCATCACAAACGCATCAGGCGTAGCCCTTAAGCATTCCAACATGCCCGTTCCCATGACTCTTGATACCGAGGTCTGGGACAGATATAAGGCAATGTTCCCTACAGATGCAGATCACAAGCAGTACTGGGATGATTATTTTGCATCAATCACAAGGCCTGTTCCTTACGGATGGTATTCAATCGCCGGATACTGGAACTTCTGTGACCAGTACTTTAACAAGATCGGAATTCACGATCTGGTAGATGCCGGAACAGCAAAGGCAGCAGACTATGCGGCAGAGGCAACCGAGCAGGCAAACTACTATCATTCGGAAGCAATGATCTCTTACTTCGGTCCAAGTGGATATGACATTCTTTCTGACGAGGACCTTGCAAAATATCAGGCAGTAGTAGATTCATTCGGTAAATAAATTATATTAATAACCAACAGGAGGAAAGCTACATGAAAAAGAAGCTTATCAGCGTTATTCTCTGCGGAGCAATGGCTGCAATGACACTTGCGGGATGCTCTAAGGGCGGAGATACAGCGCAGGGCGGAGGAGATACTCAGACCGGCGGTGACACAGCTACTGTTACAGCTGCAGCAGAGATCCCTCAAGACTTCAAGTACTATTATTCATTTGATCAGGCAGACGACAAGGAGACCATCAGAAAGGTCACCTGCGAAGCCGGAGCAACAATGGTACCCGTCAACAAGGAAAAGAATTATATCCCCGGCGTAAAGGGTGATGCTATTTATAACGATGGTATTTTCGGCTACGACCTTGAGGATGTAAACGGCGTAGGTAATTCCTATACCGTAGCATACTGGACATACTGCCAGAGAAGCGCTCTCTATATGCCCAATACCATCTGGGGACCCGATATCAAGGGTAACAAGGATATCGGAGCAGAGCAGTGGGCTGCATTCGACTGGCTTGCATCAGACGACGACGGTTCCCTTCAGGTATTCCCCGGAGTATGGTCAAACGAGGGAGCAGGCGTAGGACGTGCTGAGTGGAAGGCAGCAGGAAGTGATTCCAACACCGGACACTGGATGCACCTTGCACTTGTTGTTGATGAGAACAGCGTAAGCGCTGACGGAAACCTCAATATCGCAAAGGTATATGTGGACGGACAGGAATATCAGAAGGTAATGAACGGTGAAGTAGTTCCCGTTAATGTAGTCAAGACTGCAATGGTGCCTGCAGATTCATTTGAATTCCTTCTTGGAATCAACTACTGGGATGCGGTATTCAAGGGTGCTTATGATGAACTTTACATCTATGACAGAGCTCTTGATGCTTCAGAGATCGCAGCACTTGCAGCGGACGGAGATTCTTCCGTAGCTCTTCAGGAGCCTGAGAGAGTAATTGAGCCCAAGGCAAGTGAAGAATTCATTACCGCACTTGGAGATCTTTCACTCAAGGCTGAGGAAGGTAAAAATACTTCCGATGTTTACCCCATAAAGAACGGTGAGTCATGGAAGTTCAGTCTTAAGAACTGGTCTGACGGAAATGATATGAAGAACAACTACATCCTTAAGTTCGCAGATGAGAGCGGAGCGGATGTAGCAACGATTTATGCAGATGCATCAGGTACAGTAAAGGGAAATGACATCACAAATGATTTCACTTATACCTGGGGTAACTGGAATACATGGCTTGCAAACGTAATGAAGGAGGCTTCTCCTGTAATCACTGTTTCAAGAGAGGGAGATACCCTCAGCTTAAAGTGTGACAACATCGATGTATACGGAACAGAGGGTGCAAACCTTGCAAGTGTAACATTTGCAACAGGCGTAGCTGATGACGAGGCAATCAATCTTACTTTCACAAACAAGGACAGCTATGTTGAACTTCTTTCTGTAAAGGATATGACAGCAAAGGCCGGCGGCATCATCGTAGGAAACACAGACAGAACCACAGGATTCTGGACAGAGTTCTCTGACATCTTTGCAATTCCCGAGGGACAGTCTGTAACAAAGGTATTTACCAACTACACCGATGGAGCAGAACTTTGGAGAAACTATCTTGTATGTCTCCAGACAACTCCTACCGGACACAGTGCAGACACTGAAGGATATGCTGAATATGCGGTTCTCAGAGCTGATGCATACGGCTGGGGAGACGGATACGAGAGCGCAACCGTAGAGAATAACTTTAATTTTGATACCTTCAAAGAAGATATGGACGGTGCTAAGGTTACCGTAACCATTACAAATAACGGAGCAACCGCAGACGTTTACGCAGATGTTCTTACCGCAGACGGAAGAAGCTTCTATCAGAGCTACAAGGGAATCACCACCGGCGGAGATCTCTATGCATGCTTCCTTTGCGAAGGTTCTTACCTGAGCTTTGATGCGGTAACCGTTGGCAACACTGACAGAAGCACTCCTTTCTGGACAGCATTCTCTGACATCTATGCCGTTCCCGAAGGAACTTCAAAGACTGTATTCTTCAAGAACTATACCGATGGAGCAGAACTTTGGAGAAACTACCTTGTAGCACTTCAGAATGTTCCTTACGGACACAGTGCCGATATGGCAGAAGGTTACAAAGAGTACGCAGTAGTTCGTTCCGATGCATATGGCTGGGGAGACGGATATGAAGGCGCAACTGTTGAAAGCGACTTTAACTTCGAGACCTTCAAGGAAGATATGGACGGAGCAAGCGTAGCAGTAACCGTAACAAACAACGGAACCACAGCAGACGTATACTGTGCTGTTACCACCGCAGAAGGAAAGGGATATCATCAGAGCTTCAGCGGTATCGCCATCGACGGTGATCTTTACTTCAAGCTTCTTTGCGAAGGCTCATACCTTGTAATCGAGGGCGAGAAGGTTGGACTTACCGATTGCACCACACCTTTCTGGACAAACTTCTCCAACATCTGGAAGGTTGCAGAGGGTGAGACAGTATACAAGAGCTTTACCAACTACACTGATGAGGGAGAACTTTGGAGAAACTATCTTGTATGCCTCCAGACAACTCCCACCGGACACAGCGCAGATACCGAAGGCTATGCTGAATATGCAGTACTTCGCTCAGATGCATACGGCTGGGGTGATGGTTATGAATCTGCAACAGTAACCAGCGACTTCAATTTTGACACTTTTAAGGCTGATATGAACGGAGCACATGTACTTCTTGCAGTAACCAACAACGGAGCTACCGCAGATGTTGCAGCATACATTACTACAGCAGACGGAAGAGTATTCTCTCAGAAGTATGAGGGAATCACCACCGGAGGAGACCTGTATTTCTGCCTCCTTTGCGAAGGATCATATGTTGTTATCGACTAATTGATCGGAAATTATAGATTGGTCCCGGGGTGCGGATGCAAAACATCCCGGGGCTTTTCTCAGGAAAAAAACGGGGTTTTTCTTCTGAGAAAGGCTTAAAAAGTAATAAAACAGGAGATTATTTTGATGAACGAAAGACCAAGAAACGGAAAACTGACAGATGTTAATATCCCTTTTATCGAACAGCGGGCAGATCCGTTTATTAAAAGGAGTGAGGACGGAAAATATTATTTTACCGCGTCCGTGCCGGAATATGACAGAATAGTATTAAGATGCTCGGATTCGCTTAAAGGTCTTGCGGATGCGGAAGAAAAGGTTATTTGGGAAAAACATGCCGAAGGTGATATGAGCCAGCATATCTGGGCTCCGGAACTTCATTATCTGCGGGGAAAATGGTATATTTATTTTGCCGCTTCACGCAAGGACGATATATGGAGACTCCGTCCATACATCCTTGAATGCCGGGGCCAGGATCCCATGAAGGATGAGTGGACAGAAAAGGGAAAGATTCAGAGAAGCGATGATGACATATACTCATTCAAGGCATTTTCCCTGGATGCGACTATTTTTGAAAACAAGGGCGAATACTATTATGTCTGGGCTGAAAAGGTAAGTGTGGGAATACAGATATCCAACATATACATCGCACGGATGGAAAGCCCCACAAAGCTCGCAACCGCCCAGGTGCTGCTTACCACACCGGACTATGACTGGGAGAGAGTTGATATCTGGGTAAATGAAGGACCGGCTGCAATACATCATGACGGCAGGATTTTCCTTACATACTCTGCAAGTGCTACAGGCGAATGTTACTGCATGGGCATGCTTTCCGTATCAGAGGATGCGGATCTGCTGGATCCAAGAGCATGGAAGAAGGAACGTTACCCGGTGCTTGCATCAAGCCGCGAACAGGGATTTTACGGACCGGGACATAACTCCTTTACAAAGGCAGAGGACGGCAGGGATATCTGCGTATATCATGCCAGAACATATGCGGAAATAGAGGGGGATCCTCTCTATGATCCAAACAGACATACAATGCTTATGACAGTTGAGTGGGGAAGCGACGGAAAACCGGTATTTGACTATAAAAACAGGTATTGATAATGGCTAAGAGATTTTTGTTGAAAAAAGCAGTTTCTATAATGACGGCCCTGACGCTGACAGTATCATTGGCTGCCTGCGGCGGAGCGGGTGACGGAAGCAAAGCAACCGATGGTTACAATGGACAGACCTGCACAGAGGAAGACAAGGATATCGCGGTTATTCTGACAACGGATAAAACCGACTACGCTTCCGGGGAGGAGATTAAGTATTCCCTTACTGTGAAGAACAACAGAAAGGATTACAATGTCAGCATGGTGGTGATCGAGTCATCAAACGACGAAGCCATCAGCGAGATTGGTACTCCCGCTGTTTCCGGAGTGATAGAGTGTGGCTCCGAAGGCGTCTATGAAGGTGTGCTGGTGGGAAATGCAGAAAACCCGACCGTTGCCACACCTCCTTCAAAGTTGATGCTTTCCGGTGACATCGACAAGACCACTTTAAGACCATATCTCACTGTCAGGGTTGACGGTACTGAGATGATGATCAGATATATTGTGGAAGTCATAATGTACCAGAAGAGAGTGGAGATAGACCCTGCAGATAAGGTTACTCTCAAAACAGCTGTCTGCCACGATCCTTCCATTGCCGTGGGTGAGGATAAAGAAGGAAAGAAGTGCTATTATATATTCGGATCACACAGGGCATGGTATAAATCCTATGATCTTCAGAACTGGCAGCCTTTTTCCGACAATCTGAGCACTGATTACCGCAATATACTTGAAGAACCTGCCGCATGGTCTGCCCACGGAAGCAATAACTACAGAGTGGACGGAAATATGTGGGCCCCGGACGTAATGTATAACACCGCTATGGGTAAGTGGTGTATGTATCTTTCTGTGAACGGAGACAACTGGTATTCGTCCATAGTACTGCTCACGGCAGATACCCTTGAGGGTGACTGGACATACGAAGGTATAGTTGTATATTCCGGATTCCATAGCAGTGAGTTCTATGATGAAACTGATGTTGCGCAGGTGACCGGAGAGACGGAGTATCCGGAGCGATACAAAAAAGGAAACAAGTGGGGAGACTACTATCCCAACAATATAGATGCCTGTGTATTTTACGATGATGAAGGCAATCTCTGGATGACATACGGATCCTGGAGTGGCGGAATCTTTATGCTGGCACTTGATGAAGAGACCGGCTTCAGGGATACCTCCGTCACATACGCCGACAATATTCACAGCGATCCATACTTCGGAAAGAAGATTGCCGGAGGCGCATATGTTTCAGGAGAAGCGTCCTACATCCAGAAGATAGGTGATTACTACTGGCTCTTTATGTGCTATGGCGGACTTGAAGCCAAGGGCGGATATAATGTAAGGGTGTTCCGAAGCGAAAGACCTGACGGCGATTATGTGGATATGATGGACAACACACCCTATTTTGATAAATGGGTTCAGAACTTTAATATGCCCATAGGAGAAAGGCTGTTTGGCAGTTATAAATGGAATACGTTTGTACAGGGCCAGGTAGCTCAGGGACACAACTCCGCATTTGTGGATGATGACGGAAAAGCTTATATGGTATTCCATACCAGAACAACAGACGGCAGCGAAGGACATTATGTAAAGGTTCATCAGTTGTTCCTTAACAGGGAGGGTTGGCTTGTGGCAGCACCCTACCAGACTTCCGGAGAAACACTTAAAACCGATGGTTATTCTGTGAGTGAGGTGGTGGGAAGCTATGATGTAATCATTCACAGGATGAACATAGATTATGCCGGCCTGGAAGTAAACAAGCCTTCATCCATAGAACTCAACGAGGATGGCACAGTCACCGGAGCTTATGAGGGAACATGGAGCCTTGAAGAGGGAACTCCGTATATTAACATTACTGTTGGCGGAGAGACATATAGCGGCGTGGCACTGATGATGAATGTAGAAGGTTCCTCCATAGAGACCATGACATTCACTGCCGTTGGTATGGATGATCAGGTGACACTCTGGGGAAGCAGATCCTTTGAGTAACACTCCGGCAGTCAGTACGCACGAAAAAGAGTTTTAATACATGGCAAGCAGCTAACCGATGGTTAAGGTACGAAGAGATGAAAGACGAAAAAACCAATCTGTCAGATTTATATACGGACGATACCCAGGCCCTGGTGCGTTCCATGCAGGAAAGCGCCGATGAGATGACAGAGAAATATCACGATAATCCATACAGCGTCAGAGATATTATTCTTGATATCATCCTGTTTTTTGTGACGGTTGCGGGGGCATTCGGATGGCTGATGCTCATGCTCCTTATAGTAAGTTTTGTATCACTTTCATATCTTCATATGAAGATTGACAAGATGATAGTGGCTTCTGTGATATTCGCTGTTGCAGCAGGGGTTTTCTATATCGTGATGAAGTCTAAAAAGTACAGAAAGCTGAATGCTGAAAAGCGCCGGAGAAAAAAAGACCATGACAAATAATCTGTGCAAGAGATGTCTGCTGAGGGAAATGGCAGAGGCAGACAAAGCTATGATCGAAAAATATAAAACCGCAATAAAGCAAGAGGATCAGCCCTCTCCCGAAGAATATGAGAGAAGGCTGTCCGTTTGCAAAAACTGCGAAAAACTGAACGCGGGAACCTGCGATGCCTGTGGCTGCTATGTGGAACTTCGCGCTGCTTCAAAGATGGCTCATTGCCCTCATAAAAAATGGTAACCGTAAAACATCATATTTTTCGAGAAGTAACTAGCAATATTTAGGGAGTAGAAATCTGACCCGGGTGTTAGAATCAGAGGGTATCGTAGGTAAAGTATGCGTTTATAACATAAGCGTTTAAGACAATGATTTGGAGGCATTTTATGAACAGCGCAAAGGAATGTATTGAGAATGGAAAAGCCGTTCTCGGAATTGAATTCGGATCAACCAGAATAAAGGGTGTTCTTATTGATGAGGACCACAACCCCATAGCTTCGGGCGACCATGAATGGGAAAACAAGCTCGAAAACGGCGTCTGGACATACAGCCTTGACGATATATGGAGCGGTCTGCAGGACTGTTACACAAAGCTCCGCAGGGATGTCAAGGAAAGATATTATATAGATATCACTAGGCTTGCAGCGATCGGTTTCTCCGGAATGATGCACGGATATATGCCTTTTGATAAAGAAGGAAATCTCCTTACATCCTTCAGGACCTGGAGAAATACCATTACCGGACAGGCTGCAAAGGAATTGACGGAATGTTTTGATTTCAATATTCCTCAGCGCTGGAGCATTGCTCATCTCTATCAGGCAATCCTTAACGGTGAAGAGCATGTGGCAAAGATCGACTTTTTCACTACCCTTGCGGGCTATATTCACTGGCAGCTTACGGGCGAGAGGGTTATGGGCGTAGGCGAAGCTTCGGGAATGTTCCCCATCGATTCCTCCACCTGCGACTACAACAACAATATGCTCGATAAGTTCGCTGCTCTTGACAATGTAAAGAAATATGATTGGGATATCAGAAAGATCCTTCCCAAGGTGCTCGTTGCCGGACAGGAAGGCGGAAAGCTTACCGAAGAGGGCGCTAAGAAGCTGGATGTTTCCGGAAGACTTCAGGCGGGAATTCCCATTGCTCCTCCCGAGGGAGATGCGGGAACCGGTATGGTAGCCACCAACTCTGTAGCAAAGAGGACCGGAAACGTTTCAGCCGGAACCAGCGTTTTCGCTATGGTAGTACTTGAGGAAGATTTAAAGAAGGTTCATGAGGAACTCGATCTTGTTACGACTCCCGCAGGTCCGGCAGTAGCTATGGTTCACTGCAATAACTGCACATCGGATCTCAATGCCTGGATCGGTCTTTTCAAGGAGTTTGCCGAGATGTTCGGCGTGGATGCAGGGATCAACATGATCTATGGAACGCTCTACAACAATGCTCTCAAGGGAGAAAAGGACTGCGGCGGTCTTGTGGCATTCAATACTCTCTCGGGCGAGCCCGTAATCGGAACCGACGAAGGACGTCCGATGTTCGCAAGAAAGCCCGATGCAAAGATGAACCTTGCGAATTTCATCCGCACACATCTGTATGCTTCCCTTGCGACTCTCAAGATCGGTTGCGACATTCTCTTCAAGGAGGAGAAGGTTAAGGTCGATACCATCTACGGACACGGCGGACTCTTCAAGACCAAGGGTGTCGGACAGAGCATTTTAGCAGCAGCCATGAACGCTCCCGTATCCGTAATGGAGACTGCAGGCGAGGGCGGTCCCTGGGGCATGGCACTTCTTGCTTCCTACATGATAAATAAGGCTGAGGGCGAGAGCCTTGATGCATTCCTTTCCGACAAGGTATTCCACGGCGAGAAGGGAAGCGTAATGCAGCCCGATCCCGAGGATGTAGAAGGCTTTGACAAGTATATTGAGACCTATGTAAAGGCAATCCCCGCACAGAAGGATATCTGCAAAGCTATAGAAATATGATCGGCGGCTACAGATCGCATACATTTATCTGCCTATGAAAAACAGCCCGGATAAATCAAAGATAATACGCACAGTATTCACCGCAGTACTTGCTGCTGCGGTTTTACTGATCTGCGGCTGCGGCGCAAAAAGCGATAAGACGACGGCAAAGATTTATATCACCACGGACAACGGTGAGGGGGGCTCTTACGGCAGTGCTCTGACAAAGGCTGACGGAAACGTTTCCGCACATGTGATCATCTGTGATCCCCTTGGGGAGACAATAGCGGATGATACCGAGGCCAAGGTCAAGATCCGCGGGAACTCAACGAGCAACGGGAAAAAGAAACCTTATCAGATCAAGTTCAGCGAAAAAACTGATATTCTCGGAATGGGAGAATGCAAAAAATGGATCCTTCTTGCGGACTTTTTTGATCCGACGCTCATGAGGAATTCACTTGCCATGAAAATGGCAAAGGATTTTGATCTTGAAGGGACTCCCGATTACAGACGCGCGGAGCTCTGGTTTGACGGAGAGTACGCCGGGCTTTATCTTCTCTCGGAAAAGATCGAGGCGGACGAAAACCGCGTGAATATAGACACGAAAAACGGAGATTTCATTATCGAGATCGATACGCCGGATCGAAGCGAGGAAGAGGACATAAATTTTTATTCCGAGGAATTTTATTTTAGAGTCCGGGATCCCGATGATCCCGAAAAATGCGATGTCCCCGCGATACAGGAAAAGGTGATCGAACTCGAACATGCCATGCAGTCCGGGGATTACGAAAGCGTTCTAAAGCTGGTGGATATAGATTCCTTCGTAGATTATTACATTCTCAATGAGTACCTTAAGCCCATCGATTTTGATAAGCACTCGGTATATTTTTATTGTAAAGACGGCAAGTTTTATGCCGGACCGATCTGGGATTACGATCTTTCCTGCGGCAATGAGAATGAAATGTATTCTCTGATGGGACCTTATGAGAGCGCTTTTGATCCCGAGCTTAATTTCGCAAAGGGTTGTCATTTCTACAGATATCTTATGAAATATCCGGAGTTCTGCGAAGCTGTTTCAAAAAGATATGCGGAGCTGAAGGAAGAAGAATATTTCTCGTCCATATATGCGGATGACGGTTGGATAATAGCGGAGACGAAAAAGTATCGCAGGGCAATAGGCAGAAACAACAAACTCTTCGATATCGGCAGCCAGAAGATCCTTGTAATGAGAAATCCGGATGACACCTATGAGGAAAACCTCACCTACCTTCTTAACTGGCTTAAAGTGAGGGATCAGGCAATGGAGGAGTATTTTAAAGGAGAATTCTAAAGGCATGGAACTTTAAAGGTTCTATGCCTTTTTGATACATCATTATGAAAAAGAAGAGAGAGATTAAAAGAACGAGAGCCATACAGAATAACATATATGCATGCGGACTGCTTTCGAAGATCTGCCCCAAACTTGTGGTACACAAAGGTATTGCCAGATTCCTGGGCTATTTTGAGTGGCTTTTTTACAGTGCATTCTTTATGCGCTATGTTATAAACTCGCTGGAGAACGGAACAGGGTTCTGGAATATCATGATCTTTGTGGGGATCACTGCAGTAGTGTTCGGAAGTATGACGCTCTACAACAGTATCTTAACCGGACATATTTTTCCGACCTGCGGAGCGGTAGTAAACAAGGGACTGTATACAAAGCTGTTCAGGAAGTCAAGAAATGTTGAACT
>JAEEGL013994782.1_pt1 | contig 11584 bp, 15 predicted proteins | sample 9134231 | NCBI WGS metagenome assembly JAEEGL01 (sample SAMN16246548, study PRJNA631951) | gut metagenome | biome: gut microbiome; feature: rumen; material: fiber-attached | host: Bos | place: Iran: Karaj | collected 2018-10 | reverse complement strand
TCATCCCTTGTGATATGACTTTACCTTGTCATTTGGATGCGGTTCTAACTCTATGATGGTGATTCCACCCTATTTTGACTGTGAGGATTCCAAAATTCAAATTTCTAAAAAGGAATTTGTCCGGATTCTCACCTTTTTACCTGAGAAAGCGATTCCAAGTTTGAGGATACTCGCAATGCCTTCTTCCTTCATTTCCGAATCATACCCTTTATCATCTATCTGCTGCAATGCCTCAGCAGACAGGGAATCGAGCACCTTATCGTTTAAGTCCTTCCCTGATTTCAGCTCCATGATAATTCCGGGATATTTCTCCTCCCGCGGGAACAGGCTGATATCATACCTGCCACCACCTGATTCCCGGTTGGACTTTATCCTGTATTGATTATCCATCATTGCAATCAATCCAAGTACAAGGCCATGGTAAAAACTTTCCGCTCCGGAATCATAAAAGCTTATAGACTTGTTCAGGTATTCTGCGATCCCATTCTGGAGCTTATTAAGATCCATCGCATACAAGCTCTCTGCTACCTTATTCGCCGTAGTCCTCGTTATTGCTCCAATCTTTAATAAATGTGACAGTATCTCGCTTTTGTATACCGCAGCAATCTCCCGATTCGGGATCGACACATCACAAAGCCATGCCCCGTCGTCCTGCAATTCCTTCTTCGGCGTCTTCAGATAACCGGCCACCAGAAGGAGGCTATATATATTTGCAGGATCCTCCGTTAATGATCTGTATACCACATTCTGGTCAATCCGTGCTATGACACGTTCTCCTTGCAGAAGGGAATACAATTTTTCCGTAATGTCTTCGGTTGCTGTCCTTAAGACATCCTCAAGAACCTCATTATTCCCTGTGTTGACCCAGTAAGCCTGTGGAAGGCATCCCTTTGAAATATAGTTGATCACAGACCAGGGATTATATATTTCTTTACTTCCAAAAAAGTATCCGTCATACCAGTCCTTTAGCTCGGCTTCCTTATCAGACGCCCCATAGTACTTAAGCATTTTGCTCACTTCCTGCTCGGTAAATCCAAAAAATCCGTCATACTCATCGTCCATCACGGAGTTCACGGTCAGGTTGTTCAGGCCGCTGAAAATGCTCTCCTGTGCAATCCGGAGTATCCCTGTAAGGAATCCGTAGGAAAGATTGTTGTTATCCTTAAAGGCTCCTGAGAAAAAATTCCTCATGAAGCCGATGATCTCATCATAAAACTCTTTCGCGTACCCTTCCTGGATAGGCATATCGTATTCATCTATGATAATGATCGGAGCCCTGCCGTAATGCTCCTTCAGCATCTTTGACAGCTTTTGCAGCGATGCGGAAAGCTCAACTTCGCTTGCCTGGCCATTCAATACCTTCTGAAAAAAAACAAGCTCATAGTCTTTAAGCCTGTCGCTGTTCATAAGCTCCGAGTGCCTGCCGAATTCCTCCTGCAGCAGCTCGCTGATCTTTAAAAATGTTGCCTCCCAGGAATTAAACTTAACGTCCTTGAAGGAAAGGAAGATCACCGGGTATTTCCCCTGATGCTCTCTGTACTTCGCCCCGCTCTTCCAGATTGCCTTATCCGTAAAATATCTGCTCGTATCCTCCTCCGATATTTCAAAGAATACCCGGAGCATATCCATGTTCAGGGTTTTGCCAAAGCGCCTGGGTCTTGTAAACAGCGACACATATGCTTTCCGATCAAGAAGCTCCTTGATCAGCAGTGTCTTATCAACATAGTAATACTCAGACTGCGCCCTCACAAAATCCGAAATACCGACCGGTAAAGGTTTCGTTTCATCATGTGTCTGATTTTTCTGATATTTCCCTGTGACAATACGTCTGTCGGCAGGTTTAGGCGTATCATCAGGTATCTGCCAGATACCGCTTTCCTTTATTGCGCCAGATATCTTGCCCTTCTTGCACAGATCGTTGACCGTCCTGATAGAAACTCCCCATTCTTCCGCTTTTTCTTTGCATGTCATCATATCGACCATCTCCTCCGATCAGGATACGCATAATGCTTCATGCGAAGATTATACTTTATGCTTCGCAATATATCAACATTAATTCGACTTATTGCGTTTATATTATGCTAACATCCGATATCATGCGATATCAATACCTCTATACCTCCTTTACGTTTCACGATTTTGCACGCGTGCCCCCCGCACTTAAACAACTTAATAATCTCCGTCCCCTTATCCCCCTTAATATGAGGAAGGTAATAGACATACCGCTGAATCATGTTCCAGAGCACACTTTTTTTCGAGAGTGTGCTCTGTGCCATCTTTTCTCTATAATGTTCTATGACATTATACAGAACAGTTCTAAAAAAAATGATCGAAGATTTTAAGAAACACTTTTATGGAAGAGTAGCATCAACGTCATAAAATGCAGTGCAAAAATGCAATGCAAAAATGTATTGCAAATCAGCACAGCAAATAATATAATGAAGGCATGATGAATCTGGAATTTGAATGGGATGCAGACAAGGAACGCGCGAATATAAAAAAGCATGGTCTGGATTTTACCACGGCAGCTCATGTATTTTCGGATGTAAATCGTCTGGAATATTACGATTATAAACATAGCGAAGACGAAAACAGGTATATAGTTATCGGTGCTATAAACGGAACTTTGACTATTGTAGTTGTTGTGTACACACTGAGAGATAGTGACAGAATCATCCGGATAATATCGGCCAGACCAGCCGAAAAATGGGAGGAAGACGAGTATTATGAGCATTGTTAAGAAAACGATCGATGTATCAAAGCCGCTTACAAAAGAGCAGCAAAAGATGCTGGAGGATGTAAAAAACATGCCGCACAAATATGACGAAGATAATCCTCCTCTTTCAAAGGAGGAATTATCTAAATTTCATCGTGTCACAGCGGTTATTCGTGAAGACCGGGAAAAGGACCGTAAGCAGAATGTTACGTTAAGGCTTTCTCCTCAAGCCATAAAAAGAGCAAAATCGCTTGGAAAAGGATATACAAGCATCCTCGCCAGAATAGTAGAAAAGGCGCTTGAAAACCCTTCCTTGGCAGAGGAACTATTAAAATGATCAAGTTTAGATAATAACTGAATCGTTTTTGGAACGGTTCACCCCTCACGTTTTGAAACGGGCTTTTCCATATTCCCTGCAGCGCCGAAGTCCCTGTTCATTCAGTCAAACCTCGTACCCATTGTCCTGTCAGTGATAAACTCCGTACGGCAAAAGCGATCCCTCTTTGTATTGATAGCATAGGCTGTCACAAGGCCGTCCGGTTTCATGTCATTGATCATGATCCGTTCGCCCTCTCCTGCGTTAAAAATAATATGATCATATCTGACGTTATTCTCCTTCAGGAATCGCATTGTATGCGGTTTTTCATAGTCGCTTCTTGCGGTCAGAAAAATGATCATGTCTCTTTTCGGAATAGAATCCAAAAATTCCCTTGCTCCCGGAAGAAACTCATCCTTTCCCATAATAAACGGTCCGTCATGAACTACCAAAGTGCCGTCCAGATCCAGTATCCAGGTCTTTGGCATTGGAGATAATCTCATTTCATCCGGTTCAAGCTCCAGCCTCATATTTTTATCTACCCCCATACCTGATCAATTTTCGTTACTATCACGGCCTTTCAAGCCGTGATAGTAACGGGTTGCCTCTTCCTGCGCGGCTGCATGACAGGTATTCCTCATGTCTCAGATCAGGTCATTCTGAAACCTTGACAGATGCTCATAGGGCAGGATCAGACGTCCCCTGTACAAACCACAGCCGTCATTTATAAGGCTGTTGTCCACGGCTCCAAACATATTTACGTCAACCCTGCTCAGATCCAGTTCCTGCAGCTTCATTCCTCTTTCGTAGGCATCATCAAAATATATATTTTCACCCGGCGCTATTTCCTCCCTTCTTGCCCGCTCGCTTTCCTGCCGCTTCTCGTATCCCAGGTGGTTTGCGGGGCCGATCTCGGCAATGTCATCCATTTCCTTTGTCCGGATCTGCACTTCGATATTGCTTCGGGATGTATTGTCAAAGAAAGCTATATGGAGCGACTTATATCCGAAATTGTTCGGATTTTCAATATAGTCCCGGTAATACTGCCTGTAGGCTTCGTTTATTCTCCTGCTTTGTGTTTCGATCCCCGATAACTCCGGCATAAAGCCCCGCTCTTCAAGAAAATCCGGCAGTGCGTCGGCAATCTCGTAGAGATATCCCAGCTCCCGTTTCTGCCTGTCTTCTCCGGGTTTTACATGGCACTGTGGCAGCGATATCACAATCCTGTATGCAATGAGATCCTTTATTCTTCCGATCTGATCCTTGATCTCGGCTTCCGAAGGATATGTGCCGTTTTTAATGTGATAGTCATATATGAACTCGACTATGTTCCCGTTTATCTTCTCCTCAAGGCGTATGAGAGATTTGATCCGGCCCTTGAAGGTAAATGCAAGAAACGGATATTTGTCCGCCATATACTTGTAAAACTCTCTGATCTTCTGGGACTGCGCCGTAAGGAAATCATTATGCTCCAGAAGATCGATCATGAGCAGCAGGCAGTTGCTGTGGGCAAGATCGATCCCGTTGCTGTTTTCTATGGCACTGTTTTTCAAATCCTGCGAATAACAGTGCAGGATCTTTACGACAGTATCACCACTGTATAAATAATCGTTAAGTGAGATCATACGCATAACAATTCCTGCTTACCCCTTTACTTGCTGTCTTCTGCCTTGTTTTTCATCTGAAATGATACTCTCCATCCAGATATCCCAGTAAAAACGATTCTGCGAGGGAGCCCTTGCATATGTTGTAGCTTGCCTCCTTCAGGAAGAACCAAGCATCTGTCAAGTCAGGGACAAACTTTTCCTATCTTTTGTGTTGTCATTTCCCTATACCTCTGACTTATCAATGATTATATCAGATAAGCATTCACACTCCCACCATTTTTATTCATAATATCATTTCTCCGGAAAACTACTTCCATGTTCTTCTCATCATATACAAGCTTCTTACAAATAAACTTTGAAAGAATATCCGCATCATAATGATCGAGAAGGCTACACAATAAAACATCTTCATAATTATTTATAGCATTCACCTCCCGTTTCTTTTCTGATAATTCTTTAAGCAAAACTTCAATTTCCTCTATCCTTTCCTTCTACATCTATCTTAAGGATGTATATTTTTCGGGCATCGACGACCGACGATAACGCAGCGTATGGACAATCAGACAAGTGAATGTGCCAGTTAATTATTATTCGGTGTACTAGACATTTCCCCAGATCGATGATCTGAATACAGCTTCAGCACGGACTGAGCTGTCAAACATATAAATTATTTTGCGTGAAACTGAGTGGCTAATGGTTAGTCTTTTCTTCCAGTTATGACAGATTACGGCTGGTTTGTCTCCCTCTTTTCCATTTCATTATCCGCAGAATAATGAATACCCCATTCCTTTCTTGCCTGCTCAATGATCTCTGCTACAGTGAGGCTCTCTTTATGTGTAAAATCAGCACATTCCAGGGATCCTTTCATCAAAGCCTCCTGTACTGCCATGATCTCATACTGGAATCCTGTTTCCGTAAAAGGATCCTTAAATTCCTCGGTTATGCCATTGTTTAATTCAAGCAGAGCATAACAGGGATCCCAGAATTCAGGCCCGAAAGAAATCCTTCCATCAGCCCCTGTGATACGGGCCGTTGTATCGCCCAGCTGATTAAAGGCGCCGGCCGCATATGCGGATTTCCCGTCACCATAATCCATGAACAAACGGCAGCTGTCATCGACTTCGCCATTGCTGTGGTGAATGGAATACACAGTCTTTGGGACTTCCGGAAAAACCATGTTTGCTACAGCGACCGAATAGATACCCACATCCCGAAGCGACCCGCCTGAATGGGCAAGCTCTGCTTTCCAGGGCTGCCAGTCTTCCATATCCGGTTTTATATCAAAGCTCACATTTACGGAAAGCGGATCTCCGATCTTCCCTTCGGCGATCCATTGCCTGACTTTACGGACAGCCGGAAAACATCGGGTCCACATTCCCTCCATTAAGAAAAGGCCTTTTTCATCTGCCTTTCGAAAAACCTCTCTTGTCTGTTGCACGGTATCTACGAGGGGTTTTTCGCTTAAAACCGGGATCCCACGATCCAGGGCAGTCATAATATAAGAATAATGCCTGTCATTCGGAATTCCCAGATAAACGATGTCAATACCAGCTTTATCCAGCATTTCCTCATAATCGGTATAGACATCCGGATTCCCGTATTTTTCCGAAAAGCCCTTTCCACTTTCCCGGCTTCTGGAAACAACTGCGGAAAGATCAGCATTCTTTACTGCCCTCATTCCCTGTACAAAACGGTTCGTAATATAGCCTGTTCCCACAACAGCCCATTTGAATTCTCTCTTCATTCGTTCCCTCCTAAAACAAAATACTGCTTCATTTCCATCCAGTTTCCTATCAGAAACTCCTTCCGTTGCATAATTAGCGCAAATCATACCTACTTCTTCGACTCCCTGAAATTTTCAGGCTTCGGCATTTTCCCCTGAAACACAGGCCAGAGCAACATGAGCGGGACAATTATCGTCTCATTTCTCTTGCCATACTCCCCGTTAAACGTGAAAGCGACAGCTTCCTTCCTATTGAATAGGTTATTCATCACAAATTGCACCGGCATCTCTGCCCACTTATCATCGCCTACAGCCCTCTGCGCCTTATCCTTAGTCGTGTAAAATGAATACACTCTGCCTATATCGCTCTGCATATAGGACATATAGGCGTTCATCACATCTCCTTTTCCAGTGGGCTTCATCTCACAGCGCACAACTATGTTGTAGCCCTTATTATACCCCTCGCGGATAAGAAAAATAAGGCTCGTCATCACATCCGCTGACTTCTGATCCTTTATCGCTCCTCCATTCGGACATAGTCTGCTGAGCTTCAATACAAGTGCATCCAGCCGCTCATAGAACTCTTCATTAGACTTTACTGTATCCAGCTCATCCTTTATTCCATTCAGATAGCTATCCATTGTAGTTCTCCCTATACTCGTCTTATAACCACCACAGCTCTTTAAAACCTCCTGCGCATTCAAAGGACATTCATTACTCCAGCGTCAGAATACTCGATGTCAGCATAGACGCTGAACAATATCTGCTCCACAAGGTCTTCGGCAAACCATACTTTTCCTTACCAAGAGCAATACTCTTCATTAAGAAAGCCATATTACTTGCAAGAACTCTCATGGTCTGAAGTCCCTCCGTGTCCTGCTCTGCCTGTCCCCGTTCATTTCCATGCACGCTGTTCCAGTACTGGCCGGATGCCACCGGCATTCCGCAGATCGTAAAGTACTTATTCAGCTCATCAAAGGTCGCGGACGATCCGCCGCGTCTTGCGCATACCACGCTTGCGCCGACCTTCATGGTCTTATCGAAGTGAGTACTGAAAAACAGCCTGTCAAGGCATGCGATCAAAGTAGCGTTCGCAGAAGCATAATAAACCGGTGAAGCAACAACTAACCCATCCGCCGCCTCGAACTTAGGAGCCAATTCATTCACGATGTCATCAAACACGCACTTTCCATTCTTAAAGCAGGTTCCGCAGGCGATACACCCGCGCACATCCTTATTTCCGATCTGTACGACCTCAGCCCCAGCCCCTTCTTTTTAAACACCTTCACCATTTCATTCAACGCAATGGCTGTGTTGCCATTTATCCTTGGACTTCATTCTATTATCGACAGGGTGTTCATTATATAGTCAAAGCGTCTTCCAAATCCCTCAACGCTCTCAAAAGAATAATGAGCTGTGGCGGTTATGCTCCCATCAGCAGACGGAATGATATATACCATCTGCAAAAGATCCGGCGTTCCTCCTCCTTTGGTAGCAGATGCATCAATCCGCACGCAGCTGCCTGCGTGTTCAAGCTCATATGTTTCTTTTATGATGTCATAATTCTCTGACAGTTCTTCTTCGATGGACTTTGAAACTTCATCGGCATTCTTTGAGCTGTAGGTAATCTCAAGGTAGTTTTCGGGATTATCGGGGTCGTCATATGTTGATATGAAGCTTTCCCTGCCAGGTTCTCTGGGAGTTGACAGCCCGCCCATAACCTCAGGGCATATCGGAATAACCTCCTGACCCTTAACAAAATCTGCCACTTTTTCGCTGAAATTATTACCGCCGTTGTATTTACAGTCATCTCTCTCTAAAATATAATATTCAGGGCAGATCATAAGCACATCACGCCCCACCTTTACCGCTCATATACTACATTATACTATACTTATTTCTCGCTGTCTCTTCCAGATAAACCATCCCGATTCCAAAAATCCCCATACCTCCACCTAATCTCGATCGATTCGTTCGAACAGACGTAAACTGCCTCAACAAAAGCCTTAGCCATCTCATTCGATAATTCATCCTGCCCGGAATACTGTTTCACAGCCACCTCAATTTCCTCAGGCAAATCCTCCAACATCTTACTCGTCAAAGCCGCTTCCTCCAGTTCAGCCTTCACAGCCTCAATCCTCAGATCATACGCCTTCTTCCGGCTAGCGTACTCTTCCCTGGAAATATTCCCCTCCACATATTCCTCATACAAACCAAGCTTCATATTCTGGCACCGCTCTATTTCCTCCCTGAGCTTCTCTATCTGTGCCACGTATCCGAACCTCCTCTTTTCAGCTCCCGGATCATCCTTTATCATCTGAACCGACCGTTCCAGATCCAGCACCTTGTTGATCTGCTCAACAATTGCATGAAACACCGTATTCTCAACCTCTTCCACTCCAATTCTATGAGGACGACACCCGTTCTTTCCTTTTGCCCCGGAACACACATAGTAAAAATATGTCCTGTTCTTTGCCGGAACACTCGTCCTAACCATCGACTGCCCACAGTCAGCACAATAAAGAAATCCCGAAAAAACATTGACAACCTCCTTATCAGCCACGCTTCGCATATCCCGTTTCAGAAGAGCCGTCACCTCACAGTAGTCTTCCGGAGTGATCAAAGCAGGAACCGCATTCTCAGCACGTATCCAATCAGCACGTTCTCTCAGCTTCAGCCTGTGATCCTTGTAATTAGGCGTACTGCTCTTACCCTGCAGCAAAACGCCGGTATAAACCTCATTTGTCAAAATCCGCTTTACAGCATTACAGGTCCATTTTGCCCGCTCATTCTTTTTGAACGGCGTTCGGCATTTGATCCCCCCTGGAAAGCTTATCCTCCATCGGAGCCAACACTCCCCTCTCGTTTAGAACCCCGGCGATCACTCCCGGACTCTTCCCATCCTTAAACATAGCAAAGATTGTTACCATTCACGGCCGAATCGCGCACTTGCTGCGGGATTACGGGCCATAATATATGGCTTGAGATGGGTTTTGCCCATCGCCGAAGGCGATTTATATTGGCAAAACCCGTTACTATCACGGCCCCAAAGGCCGTGAATAGTAACCAAAGATTGACGAAACCACTCCTGCCGCATACTCATCAACCACCAGAACATTACTGTTCTCAGGTGCTTTCATATAACCGCAGGACTCGAAATTCCCAACATACTCGCCATTCTTTCACTTTATCTCAAGGCTGCTGCGGATTTTTACTGATATATCCTTGCAAACGATACATTCTATCCGCCCGGAACGAACAGCCTGCTCCAGCCTTTCAAAGCCCGGACGTTCAAATGATACTCCGCTGAAACCGTCATCCGTAAACGTTTCAACCAATTCAAGATCTGAATGCTTTTCGATAAAATCCTCACAAAGAGCCTTTTGACTTGTAATGCTGTTACTTTCAGAAGTGTCCCCGTCATCGCGGGATAATCTGGCATAGATTGCAGTCTTATACTTTTTCTCCTGCATAAAAAAACCTCCGTTTCTTTCAAAATGTACTCCGTTGCACGAAACGACCATAAAACAGCAAAAAACGACTATGGGTATTTTCCTCCGCTTTTTCAAAAGCTGCCACGATTATTTCCAATAGAAAAGCGGCAGAGTATTTTCTGCCGCTCATACTTTATAACTTATATCGTGTTATCGTCTCCCAATTCTTTGGCATCCCCATCTGCTTGAGCAGATCATCCATCGCAAGGCGTTTACTCTTTTTACAATATTGACTAATGAGTTTTTTAAGGCTCTGTTTGTATTGCAAGAATTCATCTCTACGCAACAGATACCGAAAAGCTATCACTAGGCCAAAGTAATCATTTTTTCCGATTGTATATAACCCGCCTCTTTTAGGGAGGTTCATTTTTTTATGTAAAGGTGTATCCGGAAATTCACGTTGTACAATTCTATGACTGAATAATCTCTCATTATGAGCACATACATTTCGGAACAGTGTAAGACAGCCAAGGTATTTTCCAAGACTTCTCTCCGAAACATTTTCATAAGCTTTACTGATAGAACTTTGCTGTCGATGTTGCAATACACTATAAAATTTTGAAAGCTGTCCAAATGTAAGTATCTTTGTTACAACCCACAGTGGTACATTGCCGTACGCCCTTCGCTGATGGACAAGATATTGCTTCTCTGTGTTTTGATTTGCATTATAATTCAAGATGTTTATCAATCTTGAAATATCTGCAGAAAACCTTGGGCTTGGATTGTAGTTTGCCGCATTCAAATACTGATTCTGTAACTCCCCGTAATATCCACAGAAACTATCAGGGATAAGCTGCCGTATCTTTTGTTCAACCTTGATCAGATGGCTGAATGTCAGCTGTCTAAGCTCCTCGTCAAAATGATAAAGGGCTACTATATCTTCAAAAGTGGTATTTATATATTTCCGCGTCATAGGATCAATAAACGAACTCTTATATCCGCCTATCAAAGAAAAATATCCGATGTCCGTGAGCATACGCTCAGCATAAGCTGTGTCCTTTATTATAAGCCCTTTGTCATTGATCAATTTCTGAATCTGTTGTGCATATGTTAAATACGGTTTACTCATATTGCGAAAAAACTCTTTATTGCATAAAATTAAAGGAGGGCCCTCAGGTCCTCCCGCGGTCCCAGTCCTCACGAGTATCTGGAACTTAGTCACTACAAATAATATAGGGCAAATACGCAGTTATGTCAAGTAATAATTCCCATTTTCAGCCGATTCTACGCGTTTTTCCTTCATATTATTGGCTCGTTTTTTCTAGGTTTTCTGACAATGCCCTTCTCACGTTCCGCCGCCCGTCGCTCCGCATTCCAGCGGTCAGCCTCTTTCTTGCTGATAGCAAGCTGCTCCTATTTCATACTTATCTTCAAAAAGAGATATTATATTAATATCTTTTATGCTTAAAAACTTTAATATATTCTTTTGTTCTTTTTTCATTCATTACAAAGAGTGTTCCTTCTTGTTGTAATTGTTCTACTGTACAACTTACTTCATCAGCTATATATCTATATATGATTTCATTTATTTTTAGCTGTTCCATCATAACGTCCTTTCAAAATCTCCCAGGCCTACTCTCAAAATTCCGATTTGTCTTACTCATTTATATCAAAAGTTCAAATCTCAGCCTTCATATTACCATGTTTTACCCATGAGCACCAGTTGACAAAGGGCCTGGATGTCGCAAGATAAGAAGCAGGAAACGGGATTCTAATATATAGTACAAG
>JAEEGL013974272.1_pt1 | contig 11584 bp, 6 predicted proteins | sample 9134231 | NCBI WGS metagenome assembly JAEEGL01 (sample SAMN16246548, study PRJNA631951) | gut metagenome | biome: gut microbiome; feature: rumen; material: fiber-attached | host: Bos | place: Iran: Karaj | collected 2018-10 | reverse complement strand
GGCAGCAAGCGAGAGGGCAATGTCGTCCTCAAGGTTACGAATCTTGCTGATACGTGTTCCCTCGGCAGGAACAATCTCGTAGAGCGTGATTGTTGGACCTATCGTTGCCTTGATACTTGCAATTTCCACACCGAAGTTCTTGAGCACCTGCTGAATGCGCAACTTGTTGGCATTCTGCTCAGCCATGTCGATGGATGGGAGTGAGCTCTCGCCATTGCTCTCAAGGAGGTCAAGAGTAGGATACTTGTATGTCTCCAAATCCAAGTGTGGGTCGTATGGAGCAGTAGGGTCAAAGTCACGGACAATCTCACCCGTGCCACGCTCTGTCTGAGTCAAGGTTACATCGAGGTCAAGACCGTCATTCTCCTCCCCTACCCTCTGGGCATTCCCCTGAGGAGTGCCCAAGGATTCTTCTTCGCTTTCTGTATTTGTGATTCCCTGTGCATTGAGTGCAGAGAGTGCATCTGCAATGGCAAGGGCATCGTCCTTTTCGTTTGTCGTGAGGTCAAGGGAGATGGTGTTAGGAGAATCAGTTGACTCGGCATCGTCCACGACGATTTCCTCATCTTCCTCTGCCTCTGCATCATTGCCCTCAGCATCGGCAATGTCGCTTTCGTCCTCAGCCACATCACCTTCGTCATCATCATCTTCCACGTCGTCCTCATCTTCTTTATCCTCTGTCTCAACAGGAGCATTGAGTGCTTCGGCGGCTGCGGCTTCGGCAGCAAGGGCGGCAGCAGCTGCGGCGGCTTCTGCCTTGAGACGGCGCTTCTCCTTCAACTTGTTGAGGAAAGAGAGACGGAAAAGGCCACGGATGACTTCCACCGTCTTAGTGCTGATGTAAACGAGGAAGAAGACAGCAAAGAGTGCAAGCGAACAGATGATACCCGGCACTCCCACACGTCCTGCGAGATAGTCAATCACGAGGATGCCGTGCATTCCTCCGAGTTTGAGGAACGAGCGGTCAAGATATGGGATGTAGGTACCAATGAAGGCAAGGCACACGCTGAGCCAGAGCATGAACAGTGCCGAGAAGATGAACTTCTTGACAAGTCGGATGCGGTACACATTCATCAGTCGGAATCCTACGAGGATGAAGAACGGAGGAATGATGAATGAGGCAAGGCCGAAGCAGTTGTTGAGGAAGAAGAAAGCCGTGTTTGCACCCAGTGAGCCGCACACGTTCCTTATGTCGTGGCTGTCATAGTCGCCATTGCCGTCAAGGAGTGAATAATCCACGTCACCCGTGAAGAGGTATGATATGAAGGCAATGAGCATGAAGATGGCAAATAACACAAGAGCAAAGCCTATACCAAAAAAGGATAGACTTTGCTTTCCGACACCCTCATACGCATTCAAAGTCGAAGAACCGTCATCGACCTCTGGTTTCAGTTTTCCTTTGCTCTGAGTTGATTTCTTTGTTGTCTGTTTAGTGGCCATTAATGATTAGCACTTAATATTAAGTTCCTTCACTATTGCGCTGATCTCGCCCATCGTAGTGATGCGGGCAGGTACAAGAGGAAGGCGAAGTTCGTTTTCGATAAGTCCCATGCTGCTGAGCATAGCCTTTACTCCTGCAGGGTTACCATCCACGAACAACAGTTTGAACAATTCTGTAAATTTGTGATGAATGGTAAGAGCGTTCTGGTAGTCGCCATTGAGAGCGAGGCGAACCATGCGGCTGAATTCCTTAGGGAGCGCGTTTCCGATGACGGAGATGACGCCTGCGGCACCGAGAGTGATGAGTGGGAATGTTATTCCGTCGTCACCTGATATTACGTCAAAGTCGGCTGGCTTGTTCTTGATGATATCGTCTATCTGTGTGAAGTTGCCGCTTGCCTCCTTGACGGCTACGATGTTCTCACAGTCACGAGCAAGTCGGAGTGTTGTCTCGGCAGTCATGTTCACTCCCACGCGTCCTGGTACGTTGTAGAGAACGACAGGAACAGGGCTTGCTTCTGCTATTGCCTTGAAGTGCTGGTAGAGACCTTCCTGTGATGGCTTGTTATAGTAAGGACATACGCTGAGGATTCCGTCAATCCCCTTGAAGTTCGTATTCTTGATGGTTTCAATGACAGCGGCAGTATTGTTGCCACCCATACCCAAGAGAATAGGTATGTTACGTCCCTGAACCTTCTCCTTTACTATATCGATTATATTTTGTTTTTCCTCAGCGTTGAGACAAGGAGTCTCACCCGTTGTTGCAAGGATACAAAGGAAGTCTATCCCGTTAGATATCTGGTAATCCAGAAGGCGGCGGAGAGCGGTGTAGTCAACTGCGCCCTCGCTCGTGAATGGAGTGATGAGCGCAACGCCCAAGCCCGTAAATTTGTTTCGTGACATATTATTTATTATCTGTGTTGTTTTCTAAATATGGTGCAAAAATACAAAATTATTACGAAACAATAATTATTTTTTTACTTTTTTTATTTTCAACCTCACAACATACTTATTTCGTAGCGAAAGGTAGTGAGATTTGGGGATAAACACTGAGAGCAGAGGACACGGAGGAAATACTTTTTGAGGGCACAGAGTTTTTTCTTTGAGAGGAACTCTGAGAGTGGGATTACTAAAGTTAAAATACTGGTAGAAAAAAAAAAAGACCCGCACATTTGAGCATCGTTGAGAGGCTTGGCGGGTTCTGGTGATGCAAAGATACGGCTTAATTTTGTATCTGTTGAACGAGAAGGTCTTTCAGTGTCATAATAGTCAGAAAATGAGTCCAAGACAATTTTGACACCAGCGGTGACACTATTTGCCAATCAGGGAATTCTTGCGCAAATTGAACCATTCTTCTAATTGTCCTTTCCTCAAAACCCTTGCCACCATACCATGTTTGTAATTGTCGCGCCACTGTCGCGACAATTTGCTTTCCGTATGCAGCTCGTTCATTTCCAAGCACGTCACGGTTGATTCGCTCGCCAATATGTCACTTGTGGCTCATTTGGGGAACAACAAGCCCGCTGACAATCAGCATTAGCGCTGAAAATCAGTGGGTTTATTCGTTTAGTTGTCAATCTTGAAAAGATGAATTATGCTTTCTTGTCATAGTTCAAGACAAAATCTTCAGCCACCATACTGTTGAAGGCGTCTTCTTCCTCGAATTTATATCTAAGATTAGGTAGAGGGATAACCCCTGCATGTCTACGAATTGCAGACATCTTGAAAGCCAAAGGTGACTTTGATTCTGTGAAGTCGATGAACTTTTGAGTTTGAACCAGTATATCAAGCAGATTATCTGACTCTGCTTTTTCTTCTATCTCATATACCATGTAATAGTTATGGTGAGGCTCATAACCATTACTTCTTGGCAATTCTTCTTTTGACAGCAAATATGGAGATATAGGTTTCACAGCATATATGAATGTTCCCAATTTCTCATTATGAAGAATAAGGTAATTGGCATTCATTTCAGCTTCGCTCATCTTGACATACTCACTGCGCCTTTGCGCACGGATATTGTATATCATATTTGTGCGAATCCAATTCAGTTGCTCTATTGACCTATAATAACCCACAAGAGCATACTCTTCATTTGGTACGATTCCAAACTGATAGACATCTTCTGAGTTTGGCAGCAATTCATATTCGCCATTGCTCCTTTCTGAAATTTCGTATTCTGTCTTAGGAAGATACACACGTCTGTTTGGACTTATATAATAGTCCTCACCCAGTTTGATATTGACAACCTTGTATAGTTGGTCTTTTCCTTTGCCAGGGATTACAAGAATGTTGTCTTCAACGTTAATATGAGCATCCTTTGTCTCATCATATGAATAACTCTTGCCATTTCCATCAGGCTGTGTTTTACGCTCTGCATAGACAAGAACCCGCTCTTTCAAAGTATCTTCAAAAGAGAACACTTTGCCTGTTATCTTTCGATAATGCCTTTCAATGAATTCATCAATTGAATACTCAGGTATGATAATCTGATAAAAGACAAACTGGTCATTGAGGAACTTCAGGATTCCTTCACGGAACTTTTTCCTAACTTCACGTTTCCAGATGGCTTTATCATAGCTCTTATTTTTCGCATACATTTTTAGGATATAAAGGAAGTTTACATCATAATGTAACGTGAAATAAGAATTGCGGTCAAACAGTCTTTCCCAGAAAAAATAACTTTCATGAACATTGTTGCCATTCCCAAGGTTAGAAGGAGTAAAATCTTGCTTGTCGTAACTTAGATCCTCATCCACTAAAGCACTGACAAAGAAATTCGGAATGACATTATATCCTTCAGTTACCTCATCAAAGAGAGGAATATCCTTGTATTTCTGAGCCTTATCTATATCTTTTTCTAACAAATCATGAAGAAGATCCATGTGCCACTGAATGACATTTCTTGCATATGTAAATTGTTTAGGCACGTCATGACCACGCAGTTCTTTATCTCTTCTATAATATTTTGAATCTGCTATATTATAGATGTCGTGAGATAGTATTGATTCAGATCTATCTTCGAGATTTTCAAGAAGGTACTTATAAGTATATAAATGGTCAATGCGTTTGTCGTCACCACTGACCTTCAACCCTTCAGGAAGATTCTGGTCACCAACAAGTTCGTCTATCATACCTTCAAAGACGGTCTCAAACTTATGTACAAGAAGGTAATCTTTCTTATTAGTATTGGCTTTTAGATTGTCTGACTTATCAAAGAATGCATAGCAGAGATTCCAAAGTAAGATGGCATCATCACTATAATACTTGTAACGAATCTTGTGCAGACGAGTTTTACCTTGACTCTTTAGATAGCTCTTGAACATAGCCCCTTTTATCAACTTATAACCAGGTTGGTTGGTAATTGGGAATCCATATTCTTCGTGCATATAATCAAGAATACTGTAGTAAATGATTAACAACTCTTCGTCAAAATTTACCACTCTTGTCTTGTTAATAGGATTCAAGTATATAGGACTATCATCTTGAATAACTGCTTGTGTTCTGGCAATAGTTTTCTGCCAACTTACTTTATTGAAGCCAGAATGAGCTATCTTGATGGCAAATGTAATAAAGTCTTTATGAGTTCTCTGGAAGTCAAGTAGGCTTAGTAATATATCAACAAAGGTTGCGTCTTTCTTTTTGCCACTCTGTCCAACTTGTAAGGATGTCATAACTCCATTGGCAATATCATCCTCATCTCCCTTTTTAGGTTGATGTCTGAGTTTTTGCCTATAAAGGCTCACGGCACGATATATCCAAGTTACAAAACCATATATAAATGAATATACCTGTTGCTTTGTTAGTTTTCCATCCTCGACAACCAGTTCTTCTTTTTTCCAGTCTTTATAGTTGAAATCTATAATATCCTCTGGATGAAGACCAAATGCCATTCCATTTGAGTCGAGAAGAACCTTAGGCAGTATAAACACAAGATCGCCTTTCGTTCCGTCACGATTTACTATATCTTTATTAAAAAAATATCCAACGTAACGAAGTTGATGATTTTCTTTCTCTTTGTCAAGTTTAGACAACAGGAAATCTCCGAGAACATTTTCAATGCTCTCAGTCCTGTAACCATATTCTTCAAAAAGAACTTTCATTATTCTTCAGCAATTGTAGTGTCTTGTGTTTCTTCAAATGTTTCTCCATTGCCTACAGCGGAGCCAGTATTAGCCGACTTCGTTTTAACCAATGATTCTTGTGTATCATCCTTCAATGTTTCAAAGAAATGTTTCAGGACATCAACGTTTACGGTCTTGCCGTCCTCATTATAGAACTCTGCAAAAAGGACTTCTTTATCATCACTGTTTTTACAACATTTTGCATCAAATGCATAGTCCTTAAATACATCATTCCATAGATAGAATATCACCTTATCCACAAAATACTTTGCAGTAATCAAATCTTCTTTTTCATCAGCCTCATGATTAGAGTTGACAAAATCATTTGGTTGGCAGAAGAAATATCCTAACTGCTTATCTTCTGATGTGGTAAGATCAGATATAACAGCATTAATTCGTTTTAAGAATTGCCACCAATCTATAAGCTCATGTGATTTATCAAGTTGAATTTTCCATTCTTTATGAGCATCCTTTATAGGCATATACTCCCATGACCAACGGCGCTTGAATGCAGAATCCATTGGGAAAAGACTTTGGTCTGAGGTGTTCATTGTACAAAGAATGCTGAGATTCAAAGGCAATGTAAGTATTTTGCCTTCTTTTAGTTTGTCAAATGCATTGTCATAATGCTTGCTGTAGTAGTTATTTATTGCATCCTTATCTACTTCACCAATAGGATTAAAACCTTCTACATTGCCAGAGAATATATTCTTAAGATAATTTTCCATGTCAGCGTCCGTTTCAATAGGATATTTTGACAAACCATTTGACTCTCTATCGAGCAATTGGAATATATCTCCAAAAATTTGAGCACAGTTACCGCGATTTATCTCTTCGATAACAAGAGCTATATTATTGTTAGGATTAGTCCATGCTGCAATATAGGCTTTAAGAAATGTCTGAGGTCTAAAATCATAGATTATCTTTTCACCGTTCCATATTGGCTTGTAAGCACCAACAAAAGAGGAATAATCGCTGTCTGGATGGAATGTTGTGCGAAATGTGTTGTCTTTACCAAACGTTCCATCGCCTGTCATTAGTTTGATTTCATTTGACTTGCCAGTTCCTGGTGCGCCATAATAGATGCGTTGTAGCGGGTCTATTATAATCTTAGACCTTTGAGGGAAGTTTGCAGCTTTTAGTCCTTTAAGAAAACGAACAAAGGCTTGAATGTTCTTGTTGCTTTTACCTGCAGCTAGTTTTTCTTCAAAATCTTTGCTGTCAATTACGATTCCTTCCTTCTTTGCGAGAATGATGGCAGGATAAACATTGATTGCAAAGTAATACGGTTCATTTGTTAATGAAGTCGTAAAACCTTTCAGCCTTTGCGTATTTAACACAAGGGTATTGTCTGAAACAGTAATATCTTTTGAGATGTCCTTGTATTGCGAAACAGTATCAACAAATTCTGTTAGAGTTGAAATGGATTTACCAAAATCTTCAGGTCGGTTAAACATATCTATGTATTTGAAGCCCATAATTTTAGCCCCAATAATATTGCAAATAGCAGAGTTCGCTAAGCTGCCAACCATACAGTTTACAATTATTACAGGCTTATCACAAATAGTATAGGACTCACTAGTTTGCTGTCCAATGATAAGATTAGATATAAAACCAAAAATCTGCTGAGACAAGAAACCGCTTCGGGTAGCCAACATTGGTGGAATTATACAAACATTATATTGCTTATTAAGAAACTCGTCAAGAATGACCCCTATATAGGTATCTGTATCTTGCAACGTATGATAAGCTATTGACCTTAAGTTCAAATTCGTATCAAACTGGTTTAACCTATTTAGAATTTCTCTAGTAAAAGCATCAATACTGTTATAACCTTTATTGGCTAATGCATCAATGACTTCTTGCTTTTCGAGTATCTTTTCGAACTCGTCTGTTAATATAAAAGTTGCCATTATTTTATATTTGTTACTATTATTTCATTTTTTGCGTATCTCCAACCTGACAATCCCATTTCAATTATCGAGAAATTGTTAGTCTTTGCCCAATCAATTAACAGAACATTTGTTTTTCCTTTATGTTCCTTTACATTTGACAATATAAAGTAATAGTTATGATTGTTAAGATTTGACAATATCTGGTACAATGACGTTTCGTGATCATTTGACCATCCGTCAAGTCCACGTCTTCCATCATTATAGGCCGCCTTTGTTATTAAATATGGTGGATCAAAATAGAACAGTGTACCTTTTGGGAAAGTCAAATAATCTATTTCTCGATAATCCCTATTTGACAACTCAAAAGTTGATGTTTTGGGAATAAAATTCATTATTCTATTTCTCAAATCATCGCTGTATCCAGCAACACCTATTGGTGTGTTATACTTTTGTTTGCTATTAAACCTAATATAATTTTGGAATGAATACATATGCAATACAAATAGATTTAATGGTGTTCGTTCTACTGTATTATAGCATTCCCTTAAGGCTAAATATGGAAGTTCAAGTGATTTACTGAGACCAAAGCGCTCTATACAATTCTCAACTTCATCGATAAGTTGCTGTTTGTCTGGAGAAAGCAACCATTCAATGATTTGAAAGACATATGGGTTAATGTCATTATATATCACACGATTCAAAGCTACAACATTTACTCCCATGTTAAATGCACCTCCCATCACATCTACAAAGGTATCAATGTGCTTAGGGAAATACTTTTGTATAGCAGTAAACATTCTATCTTTACTGCCTGCATAATTCAACGGAGATTTTATCACTGACAAGTCCTTCTCGAAATAGATAAGAACTTCCTTCAGTTTTTCGCCATTGCGTTTGTTGCTAGAGCGATGGTTCTGATATTCCTGATATTCTACATTTTCTACATGTACAACTCCATTTTTTGCAAACAACCTTGCAAGTTCAACGACTTCATCTAAAGGTACTACCCCCTGATTGCTATAGCTCATTAGTATATGGTCGAATTGTGCTTGCCTAAACAAATCTTCAAATTCATCCTTTGCTTTCTTTGCATAACAGTAATTGGATACACAATCACCCTTGTCTCGTTTTCCTCCAACGCCTTTAATAAGAGGTTGGTCGTTACGAGCTATTGTTTCAAGGATATTATATGCCGATGCATACTGGGTTACGGTATAAGGAGGGTCAAGATATAAAATATCCCCCTTCAATTCCCTAATTAGTTCATTGCTGTTTTTATTGTATATAACATTATCCTTTAGTTCTTGGCAATTAATAATATCTATTGGTTCAATAACAAAATCTTTTAAGGCTCGATTTTCCCAAAATTTGAAAAAAGCTTCATAGGTGCCAGAGGTGTTGGAATAACGAGTCACACAATCTAATAATGAAGCTTTAAGGTAAAAGTATTCATTATCAGATATAAGATCTCTATCATGAAGTCCTTCAATTGCGAATCTAATTCCATCTATTTTTATGGCATTAGATTCAGTAAAAAACAATCTATTGCCAATAGGTGAATAATTGTGATAAATAAAGTAGTTTTCATTAGGGATATATGTTTGAGCGTTTAACCAATCAAACACATTTTGATTGTATTCTCTTAAAAATCTCTCAAAGGCTGGTGTGCCTGTGTTGTGCAGTTTTGCCTTGGAAAAAACGTATGAGTAATACATAAAATCATTTGCAATAATTTTATATTGCCCCTTAAAATAGTCAGATACAGAAGCTGTTCCTGCAAATAAATCACAGAAACTTTCTCCTACAATACCATACTTGTTTATTGTACTGCGAATAAAATCAAGAAGTTTTATTTTTGATCCTAAATATCTCATCTATTTATTGTGAACTTGCAACACTAAATTCTAATTGTATAGTTACAAATATTGTACGAAAACTAGCGAAAGCCCCTTGCTAAAATAAGGCAAACATATAGTTTAAACAAGTCATTATTTCCGTAGATTTGTAATTGCTCACGAAGTGTATTCCGCGTCTCACCCCCGAAATCACACCTACATCAACCTTTATCAAGAGTATTCAAGGCTGACTGAATACACATGAATAAATATTGGAATGAAACCATCATTCCAACATAAACTTTACCTTCATAACCATTGCTATGAAGTGACAAAAATGATACGTAATTCTCTGGAGATGTTGTGAGTTCTCTGCTAATGCATTTACCAGAAGAGAAAACAGGGCGAATAGTTACCTCTGGCATCACAACATTATCTGGCAGGTGATTTTCATACACCAACCCAAACTTTTTCTTTTTTGTAAGTCGAGCAACCTCTATGCGAAGTTGATTACGCAACTCCTCATTCGGTATTCTGTCAAGATAGTCATCTATCGCTGCCATTATGGATCAAGTAATTAGAAGCAAAAGATTATCCATAATGTATTGACTATCGGACATAAAAGAAGGGCGTGAGCCTTCTTATGGTATTCCGAGGCTAAGCTACCAACAGAACCTCTCTAATGAATAAGAATATAGCTCACAACCCAAACGGATTGCAAGCATCATTATTCTATCGTTATTCATTAGATCGGCTATTGGTACACTTATACGCAAAGCCAACCATCATTGCTGTGGTGTTTATTCTGAAAAATATAGTTGGTAGCTTTATTTTGGAATACCACAATGATAGTCTGATGCTGTTATGTTATTATATGTTAATGTATCTTCGTATTTCTGTTTTGTTTGCCATAACAATCGTATATACAACAGTAACAACGAGGTAGGTCATGGACTTTTCATTTACTGATTTTTTAGTTTGTAATTATTATTGCAAAGATAACAAACATTTATGACTTACCAAATGAATAAATAATTTTTTTGAAAAGGCAGAGTCACAGAGGCGTTCTGAATTAAAAATTCAAATTAATAATTAACAATTAACAATTAACATGTCGTTCGGACGCGCTTTGTCCGAACGGCCTTGATCATTGAGCACTAAGCCGAATGGCTAATTATCAATTATCAATTAACAATTAACCTCGGGGAGGTTGGGAGGGGGCCGTTCTTTACACCATTGCACTTGCGCCGAGTGCTCCAGCTATTGCGCTGAGGATGGCGATTGCGAGCTTGATGATGGTGTCCCACTTGGATTTAGTTTCATGTTTCATTGTTTGTAAGTTTTTAGGTTTGTGAGTTTGTAAGTTTTTAGTTTTCGCGGAGATTTAAGTTTGTAAGTTTTTTGAGTTATGAGTTGTGATCCCCAAAGGGCTCAACGAAGTTAATTATGAGTTGTGAGTTTTTGCGAGCCATGAATTTTGCATTTTGAATTTTTAATTTTGAATTCCCCTAGCCTCCTCAATGAGTCCTCAACGCTCTTAGCGAAGGAGTAACCACTTCCCGCCATTCAGGGAGGGGCGGGGGGTGGGTCTTGAGGTCGGGAGGGGGCCGTCAGTGTCCGTTTCGTTTTCGTTTGCAAAGGTACGAAGTCGTCATTGCGGTTTACGAATGTTTTGCAAAAAATTTTTGATTTTTTTCATGCACACCCTCAACATGCGAAAAGTGTGTCATTAAGGTCATGTGTCATTAAGGTCATTAAGAAATCCTGATTTTTCGGGGGAATTTTCCGCCCATAATAATATATAAATATTTTATATATTATTATGAGGTTTTCCGCACTCCGAAATCCTTAATGACCTTAATGACACATGACCTTAATGACACACATACATCGAATTTTCCATTGAACACCCTGAAAAACAAGGAATATATCATTTCTCATAATTTACATTCATTTTGTTAGCATTGAATCCCCCACCCCAAACACACATACAAAATATGACATTTCGTCACATGCAAAAACTGTTGGTATGATGTTTAATTTATAAAAAAAATTAAGAAAACGGGTACGAAAATCGGGAAAACAACACACCTTAAATCACGAAGGTTAACCTCCTCCGCTTTATAACTGGCATGTTATAACAAAAAAAATTTCGACCTGTACGGTTGGAAGCCGCTCTGTAAAAAAGTGTGAAACAAGTGTCTCTTGTTAGGTGAACCTTATGTTTACCTTAGGTGTCCCTTACATTTCCCTTACAAAACAAAGGGACACCTAAGGGACAGGTAAGGGG
>JAEEGL013828982.1_pt1 | contig 11584 bp, 10 predicted proteins | sample 9134231 | NCBI WGS metagenome assembly JAEEGL01 (sample SAMN16246548, study PRJNA631951) | gut metagenome | biome: gut microbiome; feature: rumen; material: fiber-attached | host: Bos | place: Iran: Karaj | collected 2018-10 | reverse complement strand
CCGTGCGCCAGGTGGCCCAGTGCATCGTGGGTGCAGCGGAACGCGGCAAGGGCGGCAACGCTTACCCCATCGGTTATTATAACCTTACGTGGGATGATTTTCTTACTATCGTTCACGAAGCCATGGGCACGCCGAACAGAAAGATCATACATATTGCAAAATGGATGTTCAAAATGTACGGTGTGAAAATGATCAAAGATTACGAGAAGAGAAACGTAGAAGGCGGCATCAACGCCGTTGAGCTTGCGGAGATCATGTGCATGAATACGTTCATCGATAAAAAGTGGGCGGTTTCTCTCGGCGTAACGGAAGACGATATCAAATCCGCTATTTTTGATTCCGTAAAGCTTTCTGTGGACGCCTTCAACGGCACGCAGGAGCTTGTAGGAATGAAAGGCGAATAAGAAATTAAATACATTAAGGCGGCAAGCTTGAACTTGCCGCTTTTTTCGGGAGTAAAAATGAAAGATTACCGTTATCCGTGCAAGGTATGTAAAAAATGCGGCGGCTGCCAGCTTTCCAATATGACGTATGAAGAACAGCTATCTTTCAAACAGGCGAAACTGATTCGTTTGCTTGGAAGGTTCTGCCACGTTAAGGAGATCAAAACAACCGATCAGCCGTTTTATTATCGTAATAAGGTACAGGCAGCCTTCGGCAGAACGCGCGGCGGCGAGATCATTTCAGGCGTATACCAATCCAGTACGCATAATATCGTTAAAGTGGATTCCTGCTTACTGGAAGACCGGCGCGCGGATAAAATCATAGTTACAATACGAAAACTGATAACGGAATTCAGATTGACCGTATTCAGCGAAAAAACGCAGTCCGGTTTTTTGCGGCACGTTCTTGTAAAGGTGGCGCAGGGCACCGGAGAGATCATGGTGGTTCTGGTTACAGGCACAAAAGAATTCAAATCAAAGAACGCATTTTGCGCGCAGTTATTGCGGCTGCATCCCGAAATTACAACCATAATACAAAACGTGAATAACAGGTATACAAGCCTTGTGCTCGGTGAGGAAGAGCACGTTCTGTTTGGTAAAGGATATATAACGGATTCGCTTCTCGGTAAAAAGTTTATTGTATCCCCGAAGGCGTTTTATCAGGTGAATTACCGTGCAACCGAAATCCTTTATAATACGGTATTGGAATACGCCGGCCTTGATAAAACCCAATGTGTGATCGATGCTTATGCAGGCGTTGGAACGATCGGTATGCTTTGTGCCGATTACGCTAAGCAGGTGATTTCCGTTGAATTGAATAAGGATGCGGTATCCAATGCCGTTCATAACGCAAAGCTGAACGGGATTGAAAATATGCGTTTTATCTGCGCCGACGCCGCACAGTTTCTTACGGAGGCTGCAAAGCAGGGCGAAAAAGCCGATTTAATCATTATGGATCCGCCGAGAGCCGGCAGCACCGTTCAGTTTTTGAAAAGCGTTTGCGAAATAGCGCCCGAAAAAATCGTATACGTTTCCTGTAATCCTCAAACGCTTGCAAGAGATCTTGATTATCTCGTGCGCTATCATTATAAAGTTAGAAAAATCCAACCGGTGGATATGTTCCCGAATACAGAGCATGTGGAGACGGTTGTTCAATTGGTCAGAAAAACTCCCGATATGTACGTGGACTTCAAAATCGACCTTGACGAGCAGGATCTGACCGCATCGGAAGCCCATCCAACCTATGAGGAAATCAAAGCGTATATTCAAAAAGAATACGGCGTAAAAGTTTCTTCGCTTTACATATCACAAGTTAAGCGCAAGCTTGGGTTGGAGGTTGGCGAGAGCTATAATAAACCTAAATCCGAAAATGCAAGACAGCCGCAATGTCCATTTGACAAAGAGAAGCTTATTATTGAATCATTAAGATATTTCAAGATGATAGATTGATTTTTTATGTTGAAACATTGATATCATTTGTTATTTTTCTATGAATCCATATTCTTTGTTTCAATAGAATATAATGATCGTGTATCACAGTATTTGGTAAGGAGATAAAAGCAAATGTATTTCGACTTGAGAACATGTGAATCTGCATTTGAATTTATTCTTGAATCCTTGCAGATGGATCGTAACACTTTTTCTCATGAATATATATTAAAGAGTGGACAAGATTTTGATGTTTTTTGGAATAGAAACAGTTTTCGAACAGATTACATTAATACTTCATCAATTAGAATAATGGCTTTTCATGTGTTGGGATCATTAGACGATTGTGCTGAAATTAAAGCAAATGGTTTATGGGATCTTCAAAGGGTTTTGAGTAACGATACAATTCTCTCACAGCTTTTAAAAGAGCAGGGAATTAGCTTTAATATTTTAGAGAAAACTCTCAAATCAGGGACAAAAACATTTGACATTGATTACGATCATTATAGAAATAAACACTTCTTATCAGGTATAGACGAAAGTCTATCTCATATAGCCCACAGATTATTTTATGATTTTTGCGTAAATGGTTTTCTTGTAAATGATAATGTGTTTAATTACGGAACACAAATTCACGAAAGACCAGAGTTTTTGATGTTATTATCTGATTTGCTTCCAAATGCACAGAAAGTTGAAAAATATTGGAAAGAACATGCGAATAGTTATAGGGTAGATTTTTTTGTTACAAAAGATCAAGTTCATCGGTTTAATTTTTCACTGGACGAATACAGAGATCCTCCATTTGAAGATTGGACTGAGCTTGATGATGATACAAAAATAAAAAAGTGGATGCTCGCTCATGCAATATATAGAGCTTATGACCAACTTAATGAAGAGTTTCTGTATATTAAAGACGGTGCCATTGTGCCACCAGATCAAATTCTTTCATACACAAGGATATAAGAATCATTATAACGTTATTTGATAGAACAAACGTATGACAACGAATATAATATTTTAAGTTTATCCGCACATTCGACAGATCTCCGGTCCTTTGGTATGATGAAATCACCAAAGGACCGGAGGTTTTCATTATGAAAGAAAAGAAAGTCAAAATGAAGTTTACGGACTTCGAGTGCAATCTGCTGATCAACGGGATCAACGAATGGAGAAACCAGCTTCTTGAAGCGGACTATCCGACAGAGGACGTTGACGCGCTGCTGCTCAAAATCATCGACAAAGCGGAGGGTAAGTAATATGGAGAGATTTATCATCGATGAGCGCACTGGCTGGGAATATGAGTTGATCAGTGAGCTGTATTATCCCACCGGCAGGGTGATGCGAAATGGCGTGACAATGCCGAGCGAACTGCCCAAGAATAATGAGCCGGAAGAAGAGACGATTGGCATCTGGGGACAGCGGCATTTGCGGTACATTCGGCAATATAAAAAATCGCTGTATTTCGATTTGTATGTTTCTGGCAAGTTGAACACCTACCTCGCGGACGTGAACGTGCAAGCAGAAGATCTCTTTCTTCGGACAGTAAAAGAAATGGCGGCACAGGAGGAGGTAACGGAAAAACTGAAAGCAGAAGATCAGATGTCATGGGTGCAACGGATGAATAATATCCGGGAACGGGCAACAGAAATCGTTAACCATAAATTGATTTTTACATAATTAAATTACTGCTCAGTTCTTCGGAACCGGACAGTTTTTGTAAGCGGAATGATAAACGCATTTGTTTTTGTACTACTTGCAAAAACAGCAAAAATGCGCTATGATAAAAATATGTTTATATAGGAGGATAACGGTATGCAGCGGAACAGAATACTGATCGTGGAGGACGACGCATTTTTACGCGACGGCTTGATGGAACTGCTGGCGCGGGAGAACTATCTGCCTGCGGCGGCGGATTCTCTGCAGTGTGCCCGGACGCTGCTTGCCGAGGCGTCTTTTTCTCTGATCCTTCTGGACGTGATGCTCCCGGACGGCACGGGCTTTGAGTTTTGTGCCGAATTGCGGGCTGACGGTTTTTCCACGCCGATCCTGTTTCTGACTGCCTGCGACGATGAGCTGCAGGTGGTGCGGGGGCTGGACTGCGGCGGCGACGATTACGTGACCAAGCCCTTCAAGCTGCGGGAGCTGACCTCTCGCATCCGTGCGCTGCTGCGCCGCTCCGGGCAGACGGAGTATGCCGCACCCGCGTTTCTGAACGCCGAAAAGCTAACCGCCAATGTGGACGGCGAATCCGTTTTGCTGACGCCGACGGAGTTTCAGCTTCTGTCTGTTCTGGTAAAGAACGCCGGGATCATCGTACCGCGCGGCACCCTGCTGGAACGCATATGGGACATCGACGGCGACTTTATCGACGACAACACCCTGACCGTTCACGTCAGCCGCCTGCGTGAAAAAATCGGAAAGGACCGGATCGAGACCGTGCGCGGCGTCGGGTACAGGTACACGGAGAAATGAAATGGTACCTGTTTGTCATCCTCGGGATGAGCGTCGTGATTATAATACTCTGCATACTACTGTTTTTGAAAAAAAAGCGGATAACTGAACTGCGTATGGCGCTGGACGCTTATCTGAAAACCGGAAAATCGCTGCCATACAGCTTGCGCGAGGGAGATCTCGCCCTGTTGCAAAATGAGCTTTCGGACCTCGTCACCCGGTTGGAGTTGGAAAAACAGCGGGCAAAGGACGTGGACCGCAAGAACGCGGAATTTGCTGCGGACGTCTCGCACCAGCTCAAAACGCCGCTGGCGGGACTGCGCCTTTACTTCGAGCTGGACGCGCAGAACGGGAACCCGAACGCCGAAAAGGAACTGCGTCTGATCGAAAAAACGGAAAAGCTTGTCGCCGAGTTGCTCAAGCTCCAGAAGATCCGTGCGGACAGTTTTGATTTTGTCTTTGAAGACGCCGCGTTGGAGATGCTGACAGAAGAAACCTTCGCCGCGTTCCGACCGCTGTATCCGCAAAAGTATTTTGAAGTGACCGGTTCCGCCGTGCTTCGCTGCAACCGCGCGTGGCTGAATGAAGCCATTTCCAATATCGTGAAAAACGCCTGTGAGCATACTCCGGAGGACGGACAAATCCGGGCGGCGATAGAAGATAGCGACGAAAGCGTAACCCTGACGCTGGAGGACAACGGTGGCGGCGTGCCCGCGGCGGAGCTACCGCACCTGTTTGAACGCTTTTATAAAGCGAAAAACGCATCACCGGACAGCACCGGGCTGGGGCTGGCAATCACAAAGGAGATCGTTTCCAAACACCACGGCACAATTACGGCGGAGAACGCCGGGGAGGGATTGCGGTTAACGCTGTGCTTCCCGAAAATCGACGCAAATGTAAAAATCAACGTGTAGGTTTAACCGGACGCAAATGCGCCCGGTATTTTTGAACCTTACGAAATCGTAAGATTCAATTCACCTTGTCGTAAGGTTGGCAGTATATACTGGTCCTGAAAATGAAAAAAGGGAGCGTTTTTATGACAATTCTGGAATGCAAAAATCTGACAAAGGAATATTACAGCGGCGAAAATGTGGTTAAGGCGGTGGATAACGCCAATCTGACGTTTGAGCAGGGAGAGTTTACCGCCATTACCGGGCCCAGCGGCTCCGGCAAATCGACGCTGCTGCACGTTTTGAGCAGCTTGGAGAATCCCACCTCCGGCGAAGTGATCTACAACGGCGAACGCTTACAAAAGTACAACGATAACCAGCTTTCCATCCTGCGCCGGCGGCGATTCGGTTTCGTGTTTCAGGCGTACAATCTGGTGCAGGAGCTGACCGGCATGGAGAATATCCTGCTGCCCGTGATGCTGGATAAAAAGAAACCGGACGAAGCGTATCTTAACAAACTGACCGAGGTGCTGGGGATCGAAGACCGGCTCTCACACCTGCCCTCCGCCATGTCGGGCGGCCAGCAACAGCGTATCGCCATTGCCCGGGCGCTGGCGAACAAGCCCGCCATTCTGTTTGCGGACGAGCCCACCGGCAATCTGGACGGCAAGTCCGGGCGGGAGGTGCTGGCGCTGCTGAAATACGTCAGCGCGGAATTCGGGATCACACTGATCCTCGTCACCCACGACCTCGGCGTGGCAGAACAGGCAGATCGGGTGCTGACGCTCACCGACGGCGCTGTCGTCCGCGATACCAAGGGGGCGGCGCAATGAAACGGCTGACGGTCAATACCTTCGCGCTGCAAAGTCTCAGAAAGCGCAAAAAGCAATACGCCGCGCTGGTCGCGGGGATCATCCTCGCCATGGTGTTCTCCTCCGGCACGCTGTTTTTGCTTTCGTCTCTGTTTGCCGGGATCGACGATCTGACGGATCAGGCATTCGGAAAAGAAACCGCCGTGTTCTACGGGTTGACCGAAGAAACGCTTGCGGACGGTCAAGCGCGTTTCCATATCGAATACGCGGCAAAAGGCGAGATCTTAGGGTATTTGATGACGGAGGAAGAAGACCGCGGAGTGAGCGTTGCAAAACTGACTCCGGAAGCGCGGGAGTTGACCTATACGGTCGTGACGGATGGTGATTATCCGCAGAACGCAGGCGAGATCGCCATAGAAGAGGACGCGCTCATTCGTATGGGGCTGAACGCCCGCCCCGGCGATATGATTGAGCTGACGCTGCAAGTGCAGGATGACGCCGATTATCTGTCGAAAACGGTACAAAAAAGCTATCTGCTGACCGGCATCCTGAAGGATCGCCGTGTGAATGTGGAAAATATGCGGGCTTCCAAAAGCCCGTTCCCCGCAGCTTTTGTGAGCGAAACGGAAACGATCGAACCCGGCGGAAAAGCGCTTTCCGTTGTGTACACGGTATTCAGCAGAGGCAACAGTCCGATTGCTTCTTCCTACCAGTTTTACGCCGACTTCTGCAAAGAGCACGGTTTAAACGACCAAAAGACCGAATCCGTATTTATCACGCGGGATTCCTTTTCGTTGAGCGGTATCGGTAAGCTGCGGCAGAGCGGCGTACTTGCCGCCGTGCTGGCGGCGGTGTTCACCGTCGTATCATGCGTGGGCATCGTGAACGCCTTTTCCTCCGATCTGCAGGATCGGAAAAAGCAGATCGGTATGCTGCGCGCGCTCGGCGCAACGAAAACCCAGATCGTGCGCATCTTCGGGCGGGAGGCGCTTTTGATCGCGCTCTGCTCCGCGCCCTTCAGCCTTTTGCTCTCTTACTTCGGCACGCGGCTGGCCGTCCGCCTGATCGGCAACGGGCTGCGGTTCCTCCCGGATTACGGCGTGCTTTTCGGCGGCGTGGGCGTCTCGCTGCTGTGCGTGATGGCGGCGTCCTTCATCCCGCTGGCGAAAACCGCCCGCATCAGCCCCATGCAGGCGGTGCGGGACGTGGATAAAACGCGTGTGCTGCGCCGGAAAAAGCTGCATTCCCAAAAACAGTTTTCGGTGCCCAAGCTGATCGCGAAGCGCGAGGCGGCGTTCAGCCCCGCATCGCAGATATTGGTGTGTGTGATTCTTGCTGTTTCGGTCTCGCTGTCAGCTCTCGGCATATCCTATATCGCCGAAGCCTATGATGAGGCTTCTCCTTATGATTCCGATTACCGTATCTACCGTATGGGGTGGGAAGCCGATCCGTTTGTAAATCTGGACGTATCCTCACGTGGCTTCGGCCTCACGGATAACGATCTGCAAACGCTGACGCTTTTCCCCTATACCGACGGCATCAGAAAGGAACAGGACGCGCAGGCGGTATGGATCACAGAGGCTCCCTCCGATTACCTGACCATGCTGGACGCGGGCCGCGTCAGCTTTGAGCTGAACGGGGATACACCGACATTTAACGGAGAAACGTGGCGGCAGCTCCTGACCGAGAACGACGGGAACAAAAAAGACTTTCTATCGGCTTTTTCTTACAAAGACGTTTTTTCGGTCCGTTTCTCAGCAAGAGACGAAGACGCAGTCCGGCAGTTGGAGCCGTTCGTTTCCGAAGGAAAAATAGACCTTGCAAAGCTGAATGCGGGAGAGGAGATCCTTCTTGCGGCGCCGGATTCCGTTTCTTTGGAAGCGAGGCTCGAGACGTTCCCGGACGGTATGCGGTATGTCGACTTTATCGCGGATACCGGCGTATATTCCCTCATGGATAGAGAAAGGTTTGAAATGTTCCCGCTGGGAACTGCTGAAAGAAGCTGCCATGCGGGAGATAAGGTGCGCGTCGCTTTGATCTGCAACGATCTTCACGATTCGGAGGGCACGCCAGTCGATAAACGCTATACTGATTGCCGTGTGTATGAAAAGGAGGTCACAATCGGAGCCATTCTGTCTATTCCGCCGGGGGGTATTTGGAGTCGCGGAGATATGACCGGGATCACGCAGCTGAACTTTATCAGTACCCATGCCGGAAAACGCGCCTTTGGGATTGAAAACAGGTATTTTCAATTGGACTTAAAACTGAATACACCGTGTACGGACGAGATCGACGAACAAATAACGCGGCTGATCTCTCCCATGATCTCCGGCACAAGCTTCAACTGCGATTCACAGTACAGGGATGCGCAGGAAGACCGGCAGATGCTCGCCGCGATTTTTACGGGCCTCATGAGCGTGGTGCTGTTGTTTTTTACCGTGGCGGGAAGCATGATCTGCACGTCGCTGACCGCGGATATCCGCGCCAATCGCCGACAGCTCGGCACGCTGCGCGCTGTAGGTGCCTCCGCGCGGGAGCTGACAAAAACATATTTATACCGTCTGCTGCTTCCCTTTGGGATCGGCATCGCGGGCGGCATTGTGCTTGCGGCTGCGGTATGGTTTGCTTTGTTTACGTTCGCGGGAGAAAAGATCCCGCCCATTCTCTGGCCTACGGCACTGCTCACGCTCGCGCTCTTCGGCGTTTGCTGTTTGAATCTTTACGTCCGACTGAGGCAACTGACGAAAACAAGCATTGTGGAGAATATTAGGGAGTTATGAGTTATGAGAAATCTGTTTCCAATATTTATTTTAATACTATCCCTATGTTTTTCTCACGTTTCCCGTGCAGCCGATATGGGCGCTGATTCCCAACCGGAAGAACCGATAACACAGCTCACAAAAGAAGATCCTGCGGAACAATCGCCCGAACCGGAAACGGTGATCGTATACGTTACCGTACCGGCGGAGCCGGAACCCGAAACGGAACCGTCCACCACGGCGGATCGTTCCGCGCCGCGGCTGATGGTGACGGATTATACGCTTGAACCTGAATATCTGTCACCCGGAACCGCCGGGAAGCTGATCGTAACGCTGAAAAACACCAACAACAGGCGGGCGATCTTCAATCTCAAGCTGACACTCTCCGACGACAGCGGCGATCTGATCCAGAGCGGGATAAACACCCGCTTCGTGAATGCGGTTTACGCGGGCGGGACCTATACGCTGGAAGCAGAGCTCACGGCGCGCCACAACGCCGCAGTGGGGCGGCACAGCCTGACCCTGACCGCCGAATACGAGGACGGGGAGTTTCAATCCTATGCCTCTTCCGATACGCTGTTCTTGGACGTACGGCAAACCGCCGAGCTCAGCTTTTCCGGCGCCGAACTGCCCGCAAAGATCGTGGAGGGAGATACGGTATCCGTGACGCTGACGCTGATGAACACCGGCAAGGCGCAGCTTTCCAACTGCCGCGCGGATTTCGATATCAAAGGGCTGATCGGCGGCGGTACGGCGTTCTGCGGCGAGCTCGCGCCGGGCGAAAGCAAGACTGTCTCCGCCAACTTGCGGGCACAATCGGAGAAACTTGGCGCGACAAAAGGAAAAATCACTGTTACCTACGAAGACGAATACGGCAAAACATATACGAAAACGGCAGACCTGTCTACCATAATTGAAAAGAAGGTGGAAGTCGCAGCGTCCCCCGTCGAAGAACAAAAAAAGACGCTTCCGTGGTGGCTGTTCGGAAGCGCGGGATTGCTGCTCGGCGGCGGCGTAGCCTTCGGCGTTACTTACGCCGTATTCGCAGTAAAGCAGCGTAAACAGGATGAACTGCGGCTTTAAAAATAATATGTTGATCAATCGGATTCCGGTACGGGAATAAAAACAATGTTTCTGCCGGAATCTGTTTTCAGCAAAAGACAGCCCGCGTAATTGTCGTCATCGGTAACTAAAAACACTTCACCCGTCAACCCCAATTGTTCCAGATTGCCTTCCACAGCGGATGAACTGCCAATCGGTTCGCAATGATCTATCGTGTTCCCGTTATAAGGAAACGGGCCGCCGCGCCGTTATTTTTTTTTGACAAAAAAACGCAAAGCGCACCGCTGACTACAGTGCGCTTTACGCTTAGAGGAGATATTTATGATGAAAAACGAGGAAGCATTTGTCTTTCGACAGTTCACATTATAGACCGGAGTGCTTAAAAAAACTTAAAACAGAAAAAGTTTTTTGCTGCCTGGCAGATATCGATTTGTCCGGCGAGTATTATTTGATTCCTTTCGATTTCAGAAACGCCTTGCAATCCTCCGCCGTGCCCTTGGTAAAGCCGGACGTCTCCATAATATACATGATCCTCGCGCGGGACACCAGACAAAGCGTGTGTTCGGTTGCAAAGGTCCGCCGGATCTCCGAAAGAGCCACGGTGCTGGCTTCGGTGCGCTCGGAGGAACGGTGGTACACCTCCGTTTCGCTGACGGCGACGGTCACTTCGATCGTTTTATCTCCGTACAGCTCCCGCAGCTGTTTCCGGCGGTTTTTGCGCGCTTTTGAATAAAGCAAAACATGCAGCAGAGGCAGCACAAGAGAGAGCACAAGGATCTCCCACGTCTGCACCGGCACTTCGCCCATCAGGCAATAGGCCCACACGCCCAGCCCGATCCCCAGCGCAAAAAACACCCCGCTGAAAACGAAGATCGCCACGCTGAGGGGACGGCGGAAATAGTAATACCGCAGTATCTCGTCCCACAGCCGGTCGTCCATCTGATAACGGCACTCAAATAAATAGTCCTGCATAGTGTTCCTCCCTCAGGCCGCCGCGTTCACGCGTACGGCAGTTTTTTCTCTGCTTCAGGCAAGCCCCATGGGATATTCATAATCCCGTTCCGCGCACAGTATATCTTCGCGGGCGTTCAGCTCGGCAATAAAATCGTCGATGTGCTCCCTGCCCTTTTCCGTCAGATACAGCTTCTCTACCCGGATAAACGCTCCCTTGTTGACGAGCGCGCCTTCCTGATAATCGGAGATCGTTTCCACCCGATCTACGTATTCCGCGTGGAAGTATGCCGGGGAATAGGGTTCCTCCGGGAAGGAGCATTCGTGCGTCATGCTTACCAGAATGTAGTCGTCGATGGGGATGGGCTCGTATTTTTCGCGGGGCAGGTCGAAAAACGCCGGCTTTTCCAGCCCCACGGAAGTCCGCAGCGCCAGACGCGCGTCCTCCGGCGTGAGCCGGCCGTCGCCGTCCATGTCCCATTCGTCCTCTTCGGAGATCGTTTCCAGTCCCACGCACCGGCGCAGGATGCTTCTCGCGTCGGCGGAGGTGACGCGCCCGTCGCCGTCCAGATCCCCGATCAGGGGACGGTGAGCACGCCGCATGAGGGCGGCAAAGGCGGCCGGATCCTCCGCTTCGTCATACAGCGCATAGAGGACGGCAGGGTCTGTTTCGATGACCGCCCACGCAAGATAATCGCTCTGCTCTTCAAAGTGAGAGAAGATATAGGAAACGCTCTCCTTTGTTCCCACGTTGACAATGGCAATAACAACGACAGACCTGTCGTCGG